>OHAS01003299.1_pt1 | contig 10840 bp, 10 predicted proteins | sample 1577131 | NCBI WGS metagenome assembly OHAS01 (sample SAMEA3541566, study PRJEB24748) | human gut metagenome | biome: human gut; feature: human-associated habitat; material: faeces | place: China | collected 2012
CGCGCGGGACAGTGCAAACATGGCCTGTGTGCTCTGCAGCCCGACCGCGATGATGCGAAATTCCTGCGCTACGGCGTCATGCACCGGAACACCTATCTGGATTCCCCCCGGCTGCTGGACCGGTATTACCGGCTGAAGGCCCGGCCCCGCATCTCCTTTGCCGGGCAGATGACCGGCGTGGAGGGGTATGTGGAGTCCTGCGCCTCGGGTTTTCTGGTGGGGGTGGAGACCGCCCGGCGGCTGCTGGGCCAGGCCCCCGTGGACTTCCCCCGGGAGACGGCCATCGGCGCTCTGGGGCTGTATGTCAGCAACGAGTCCGTGACCCAGTTCCAGCCCATGAACATCAATTTCGGCATCATGCCGCCTCTGGACCACCGGGTCAAGGGCAAGCGCAACAAAAACGCCCAGCTGTCCCAGCGGTCGCTGGCCATTATCGAGCAGCTGAAGCAGGAGGTTCTGAACTATGAAGATCATCATTGACGCCATGGGCGGCGACAACGCCCCGCTGGAAATCGTGAAGGGCGCCCTGCTGGGCATGGAGCACTGGGGCGTGGAGGTGCTGCTGACCGGCGACACCGAGGCCATTCTCCGGGCGCTGCGGGACTGCGGCCACGACACCATCCCCCGGGGGATGGAGATCGTCCACACCACGGAGACGGTGGAGATGTGTGACGACCCCTCCAAGGTGTTCCGGCACAAGAAGGACACCTCCATGGGTGTGGGCCTGACCCTGCTGCGGGACGGCAAGGCCGACGCCCTGGTTTCCGCCGGGTCCACCGGGGCCTTGCTGGCCGGGGCCACCCTGATCACCAAGCGCATCCGGGGCATCCGCCGGGCGGCGATGGCCCCGGTGATCCCCACCACCGGCGGCAAGGCCGTGCTCATCGACTGCGGGGCCAACGCCGAGTGCACCCCGGAGTACCTGATGCAGTTTGCGTATCTGGGCAGCTTCTATGCCAGCCGGGTGCTGGGACTGGAGCGTCCCCGGGTGGGCCTGCTGAACATCGGCACGGAGGACAGCAAGGGCACGGACCTGCAGCGCGAGACCCTGGCTCTGCTGCGCAAGGCCGGGGAGGAGGGCCACCTGAACTTCATCGGCAACATCGAGGCCAAGGAGGCCATCAAGGGCGGCTGCGACGTCATCGTCACAGACGGCTTCTCCGGAAACATCCTGCTCAAGACCATGGAGGGCGTGGGCTCCTTTGCCGGTCACGCCCTGGGGGACATTTTCCGGAAGAACCTGCTGACCAAGCTGGCCGCCGCCATGGTGATGCCGGGGCTGCGGGCATTCAAGGCCCAGCTGGACCCCAACAAGGTGGGGGGCACCGCCTTCATCGGCATCTCCAAGCCCGTCATCAAGGCCCACGGCTCCTCCAACGCCGAGGCCATCGACAACGCCATCGGCCAGGCCAGACAGGTGGCCGAAAGCGGCATCATTGGACAAATTCAGGAAAATGTGCACCTGATGCAGGTGCAGCCGGAATAATTCACAAAAAGGGTATTGACAGACCTGACCAATTGCCGTATTATTTTCCAAGACAAAGCCCGAAAGGAGGGATCATCTCATGACGATGGACGAGATCTTCAAGACCATGCAGGATCTGATCGCTGAGCAGTTTGCCATTGATACCGACGAGATCGGCATGGATAGTTCTTTTGTGGACGATCTGGGCGCCGACTCCGTGGACCTGGTGGAGCTGGTCATGGCCATGGAGGAGGAATTCGACGTGGGCGAGATCGACGAAGAGGACCTCACCGGTCTGAAGACCGTGGGCGACTGCGTGCGCTATCTGTATAATAAGCTGAACTGAATCAATCAAGCAGCTGAAAAAGAAGGCCCCGTTGGTTGCAACGGGGTTTCCTTTTTCCGCTGCGGAAGGGAGAAAAACATCATGCATACCCTGCAAGTACTGGAAAAAAAACTGGGCTATACCTTCCGCTGCAAGGAGCAGCTTCAAGCGGCCCTGTACCACAGCTCCTACGCCAACGAGCACCGGTGCTGCGGCGTCAGCAGCAACGAGCGGCTGGAGTTTCTGGGGGACGCCGTGCTGGGTCTGGTCACGGCGGACTATCTGTACCACAAGCACCCGGACCTGCCGGAAGGGGACCTGACCCGGATGCGGGCGGCCCTGGTGTGCGAGGAGAGCCTGTACGAGGTGGCCCAGAGCTTAGGCCTGGGCAATGAGCTGCGGCTGGGCAAGGGCGAGGAGGCCGGGGGAGGCCGGTGCCGCCCCTCCATCCTGGCCGACGCCACGGAGTCCGTGTTCGCGGCGGTGTACCTGGACGGCGGCATGGAGGCCGCCCGGGCGCTGATCCACCGGGTCCTGCTGGACAAGGAGCAGGAGGAGGCCGTGGAGGAGCGCCGCCGGGACTACAAGACCGAGCTGCAGGAGCTGGTGCAGCGCAAGAGCGACCAGCTTCTCCGCTACGAGCTGACCGGCTCCTCCGGCCCCGACCACGCCAAGGAGTTCGCCTTCCGCGTCACCCTCAACGGCGCGGAGATCGGCACCGGCACCGGCCGCAGCAAGAAGGAGGCGGAGCAGTCCGCCGCCTGCGCCGCGCTGGAGCATTTGAAGAACGAGAAATGAGAAAAAGCAGACGGCAGCGCCGCCTGCTTTTTTCTTGCATCTCCGTGGGTTTTCCTCTAAAATCGTGTATAGTCCCATAGAGGAGGTGAAACGCCTTGGACGAAAAAGACCTGATCGACCGTCTCCGTCAGGGGGACGAGGAGGCGCTCCAGGCGCTTCTCCGCCGCCACACGCCGCTGCTGCGCTACGTCCTCAAACCCCTGCTGCCGGACGAGCGGGACAGGGAGGAGTGTCTGGCGGACATATCCATGAAGCTGTGGCAGAATGCGTCATTCTATGACGAAAAGCGCGGCAGCTTCCGCACATGGCTGACGGTTCTGGCGCGGAACAGCGCCCTGAACCGTCTCCGCGCCCAACACCCGGAGGACGTCACCCTGCACGAGGGGCTTCCCCACGGCGACGGCAGCGCCGAGGATGCCCTGCTGCGCCGGGAGCGCCAGCAGCAGCTGACCGCCGCGCTGTCGCGTCTCCCCTCCGATGAGCGGGCGCTGTTCTACCGCAAATACTGGTACCGCCAGCCCACCGCCCAGATCGCCGCCGAGCTGGGTCTGTCGCCCCGCGCCGTGGAGGGTCGGCTCTACCGCATCCGACAGAAGCTGCGTCAGGAGCTGGGAGGTGATTTCTGTGGAGAATGAACGGAATTTTGAAAACATGCTTTTTGCGGACGCCTCCGCCCTTCCGCCGCCGCAGGATACCGTCACTCCGTGGCACACCGCCATGCACTATATCCTGTGGGGACTGGGGCTGACCACCATCACGCTGCGTTTCCTGAACCTGGATGTGATCCTCACCGCCGTGGGCGCGGCGCTGCTGGTGCTGGGCTTCCGGATACTGCGGCGGGAGAACGCCCCCCTCCGCTGGGGCTTCCGGCTGGCGCTGGCGGCTCTGGCTGTGCGCAGCGCCTGCTATGTGCTGGCAGCGCTGCCGGTGGAGGCGGGCATGGCGCCGGCGTACACCGCCATGGCGCTCCAGCTGGCCGTGTACGTCTGCCTGTGGCGGGGCATGATCGGCGTATCCCGCGGCGCCGGCGCGGAGAAGCCCGCCGCCCCTGCCGCCGGTGCGCTGGTGATCTTCTATATCCTTCTCGCGGCGCTGGCCATTATTGGCACCCATACGCTGCTGGTGCTGCTCCTTCTGCTGGTGTATGTCCTGATCCTGCGGAATCTGGCCAGACTGTTCCGCTCGCTGGCGGACACCGGCTATGCCGTCACCGCCGCCCCGGTGCGCGTTTCCAACGGGGTGCTGCTGTGGTCGTATCTGGGCGCGCTGCTGGCCGCTGTCCTGCTGTGCATGCTTCTGGGGCAGCGCTTCCCCGCGGCGCTGCACCTCCGTGATGACGCGCCGCAGGATGAACAGATCCGGCAGGAGCTGCTGCAAAAGGGCTTTCCCCGGAATGTTCTGGACGACCTCACCGCCGACGAGGTGGCAAAAATGGCCGGTGCCAGAGCGGTGTACCGGGAGACGGATAAGCTGTACAACGACACAGAATACCGCGAGATCACCCTGACCCACTATATCGCCGACCCCGCCTATCCCCTGTGGTTCGACCGCACCGTCACCACCAAAAACGACGATGGCACCCGCAGCTATACCTACGTCTACCGGGCGTATGACACGCTGGAGCAGACCATGACCGGCGTGGCGGTGGAGCTGGCGGATGGACAGTATATCGTTATTCACCACCTGCGCTACGACACCCAGCCCGCTGCCCGCTACACCGAGGGCATGACCGTCTGGCCGGCGTGGAAGGTGGAGCAGGACTGGACGCGGGGTACTCTTTGCAGCGGGCGGCTGCTGTGTACCCGGCAGGGGCAGGAGCAGACCGCGCCGCTGCACGGACTGACCTATGACGACGGGCAGATCACGGACATATTCGGCACCAGAAGCGCGGACTCCTTCGTGGCGCAGTGGTCGCGCCCGTCCGATGCCGACAGCGTCCGCGTGTACGTGCTGTATGACGCCTTCCGCACCGGCGGAGCCGACGTACTGACCAGCTACGGCAACTATATCTGCCAGACAAAGCCGGTCTATCCCTTTGACGGGCGGGTGCTCCAGTGGGGCTTCGGCCAGAAGCGCGCCCGCACGCGCCACATGTCCGCCATCCAGCTTTGGCTGGGCGAGAGCGGCGATTGACAATGCCGTCCCATACAAAAAAGGAACCGCCCCGGCGGTTCCTTTTTTGTCTGCTCCCGATGGCGGTGTACGCCCGGCAGGGTGGGTGACAGCAGCGTCACAAATTAAAGGTGGCATTTTCTCCGCCGCTGTGGTATACTCTGGTTATATTGGAACAGTATTCCCCTTTGCCGGGAAGGTATAATAGGTCGTATCACAAGGGACGTGAGGTGCGTAATGACATATCTGAAGGCTTTTCTGCTGGGACTGGTACAGGGTGTGGCGGAGTTTCTGCCCATCTCCAGCTCAGGACATCTGGCGATCGCCCGGAACCTGCTGAACATGGAGGGCGCGGGTGACATCCCGGAATTTTTCGACGTGCTGCTGCATCTGGGCACGCTGATCGCCGTATTCATCGCCTATTGGAGCGATATCAAGGACATGGTGGTGGAGTTCTTCCGCGGCATCCGCGATCTGGCGCACCGCACCACGCCCACGCCGGTGCCTCCGGCGCGGCGGCTGATCCTGCTGATCATCATCGGCACGCTGCCGCTGTTCGCCGTGCTGCCCATCCGCAAGGCGGTGCAGGGGCTGGGCGACAACATGTATTTCGTGGGCGCGGCGCTGATCTTCACCGGTTTCCTGCTGTTCCTGTGCGACCGTGTGCGCAAGGGGCGCAAGACCGAGCGCAGCGCCGGCTGGGCGGATGCCCTGCTGGTGGGCGTGGGACAGGCGGTGGCCACGCTGCCCGGCGTGTCCCGCTCCGGCATGACCATCACCGCCGGGTGCTTCGTGGGCTATGAGCGGAAGTTCGCCGTGCGGTTTTCCTTCCTGCTGAGCATCCCCGCCGTGCTGGGCGCCAATATCCTGTCCATCGGCGACGCGGTAAAGACCGGCATCGTGGGCGCGGAGGTGCCCATGTATCTGGTGGGCGTGGTCACGGCGGCGGTGGTGGGCTATCTGTGCATCCGGCTGCTGAAATTCATCGCGGAAAAGGGGCGCTTCGGCGCGTTTGCGTATTACTGCTGGGCGGTGGGCGTGCTGACCCTCGTCCTGCAGGGCATCAAGTGAGGTAAACTATGGCATCGACACAAAAGAAAGGAAACGGACGCAAAAAAGCACCGGCGCCGCCTCCGCCTCCGGCGTACAACGCCGCCGCGCGGCTGGTGGGCGGCATCGTGTGCGCGCTGCTGGCGCTGTGCGTGCTGGTGAGCTATTTTAACGTGGACGCCCTGCTGCTGACGTGGATCGCCCGCGTGCTGCGGGGCACACTGGGCTGGGGCTATTACCTGACGGCGCCGGCACTGGCGGCGGTGGCGGTGATCCAGCTGGGGCACAAGGGGCGGCCGGTGATCCTGCGCACGGTGTGCGTGGCGGTGCTGCCGCTGCTGATCGGTGTGCTGTGCCATCTGGCGCTGTGCCGCACCGCGTATGAGTTCGGCGGCGGTCTGGCCGGGAAGCTGTGGGCGGACGGTCAGGCGCTGCGCTGCGGCGGCGTGGTGGCCGGCGGTCTGGCCGTGGGCTGCGAGGCGCTGCTGAGCAAGGTGGTATCCATCATCGTGTTCGTGGTGCTGCTTCTGGCGGCGCTGCTGGGCGCGCTGCACATGACGCCCCAGGAGGCGGCGGAGCGCGTCCGCAGCTACGGCGAGAGCCTGCGCCGGGACGAGGACGATGACTTTGACGACCTGCCGGAGGATTTCACCCCGGCATCCGCCCCGGTATCGGAGAAAAAGCCGGCGGCGAAGCGGAAGAAGCGCCCCAGCATCGACATTCCGCTGGACGGGGAGAACGACGGCGCGGTCATCCCGCCCGCCAGCTCCTTCTTCCCCCGGCGCAGCGAGGACGTGCGCACGCCGGATCAGGTGCTGCGTCCGCCGGTAACGCCTCCCGCGCCCATCGGCGGCGAGGAGACGGCGGCTGCGCCGGAAGCACCCGCACCGAAAAAGCCCCTCAGCGACAAGCAGAAAAAAGCCCAGCTGCAGCAGGAGGTGGAGACGGCGGCACAGGAGGTCAGCGACGCCATTGAGCAGGAGTTGGCGCAGGGCGAGGAGACATACCGCTACCCGCCCATCACCCTGCTGGAGGAGAACCGGGGCGGCAACTACACCGAGGTGGGCGCGGAGCTGCGGAACAACTCCAAGCGCCTGGCGGACACCCTGCGCTCCTTTGGCGTGGACGCCAAGGCCGGGGAGGTCATCCACGGCCCCAGCGTCACCCGCTACGAGTTCACGCTGGATCAGGGTGTGAAGCTCAGTAAGATCACCAATCTGCAGGACGACATCGCCCTGGCGCTGGGCGCCAGCGGCGTGCGCATCGCCCCGGTGCCCAACAAGATCTCCGCCGTGGGCATCGAGGTGCCCAACCGCACCGTCACCGCCGTGCGCATCCGGGATGTGATCGAGTCCCGCGAGTTCATCAACCACCCGTCGCCGGTGGCGTTCGCGGTGGGTAAGGATATCGGCGGCAACAACATCGTGGGCAACATCGCCAGGCTGCCCCATGTGCTCATCGCCGGCACCACCGGTTCCGGTAAGTCGGTGTGTACCAACTCGCTGATCGTCAGCATGCTCTACAAGTCCACGCCGGACGAGGTGCGGTTCATCATGGTGGATCCCAAAATGGTGGAGTTGGCGCCCTACAACGGCATCCCGCACCTGCTGATCCCGGTGGTCACCGACCCGAAAAAGGCCGCCGGTGCCCTGCAGTGGGCGGTGTTCGAGATGATGAAGCGCTACAAGATGTTCTCGGAAAAGGGCGTGAAGGATCTGGCAGGGTACAACGCCCTGTCGGAGACGGACGAGGACGTGAAGAAGCTGCCCACGGTGGTGGTGGTCATCGACGAGCTGGCCGACCTGATGCTGGTAGCCGCCAAGGAGGTGGAGGAATCCATCTGCCGGGTGGCGCAGATGGGACGTGCCGCCGGGATGCACCTGGTCATCGCCACCCAGCGTCCCTCGGCGGACGTGATCACCGGCCTGATGAAGGCCAACATCCCCAGCCGTATCGCCTTCGCCGTGGCCAGTTCCATGGAGTCCCGCATCATTCTGGACACCACCGGCGCGGAAAAGCTGGTGGGCAAGGGCGACATGCTGTACTTCCCGCTGGGCGATGCCAAGCCCACCCGCGTGCAGGGCTGCTTCATCACGCCGGAGGAGATCGACCGGGTGGTGAAGTTCGTCAAGGACGAGGCGGGCGAGGCACACTACGACCAGGACGTGATCGAGAAGATCCAGCAGGCGGTGGACGCCAAGTCCGACAAGGGCTCCAAGGGCGGCACAGCCGATGCACCCGCCGACGGCGAGGACGGCGACGAGCTGCTGCCCGCCGCCGTGGAGGTGGTGCTGGAAACGGGACAGGCCTCCGTGTCCATGCTCCAGCGGCGGTTAAAGCTGGGCTATTCCCGCGCCGCCCGTCTGGTGGATCAGATGGAGGAGCGGGGCTATGTGGGCCCCTTCGAGGGCAGCAAGCCCCGGCAGCTGCTCATCACCCGCGAGAAGTGGCAGGAGCTGCAAATGGCCAAGGGCGCATCTCCGGCGGAGCCGGACAAGCCCGCCGACCGCTACGGCAGCATCAACGACGTATTCGAAAGCCACGACGCATTGGAATAAGCATAAGTAAAGCCCTCCGGTTGCCGGAGGGCTTTCTCTTACACCGTGCCGGTGACGGTGAGCACAGCGGTGCCGGGGGTAACGCTGTACGCGCCGGTGGCGGCGTCCTGGGTGAAGGTGGCGGCGGGTACGGTGATGACGCCGGGCACCGTGGCGAACACGCCGGTGGCGGCATCATAGGTGTACTGCGCCGGGGTGGTCAGCGCCGTGCCGTTGAGGGTCACGGTCAGACCGCTGAGCCGGGGATCGAAGGTGTCGGTGACAACAGCGCCGGCTGCGGCGTCCGCCGCCGTGTTGCCGGTGTTCTGCATGGCGAAGGTGTAGGTCAGCTGCCCGTTCTCCGTCACGGTGGTGGGGGAGAGGGACTTGCTGATGGACAGCCGCGGCGCGGCGGTGGGCGACACCGTCTCCGTGGCCGTTACCGGGTTCACCAGTCCTGCGCCGGTGGCCGTCGCCGTGTTGGTGACAAGCCCCTCGGCGCTGCGCGGAGCGGCGGCGGTGGGCGCGGCCTCATACGCGATCACCGCATTGCCGCCGGCGGGCACGGTGATGCCGGTAAAGACAAGAGGAGGACCGGCGGTAACGGTGGGCGCGGTCTGCAAAGCACCGTTCTGGTAGTAGCGCACGGAGCCGGCGGTGTAGCTGAGAGGATAGACGGTGGCACCGTTGAAGGTGTAGCCGCCCAGATCGTCGGTGACGGTCAGCCCCGTCAGCGGGGCGGCGCCGCTGTTGACCAGCGAGATAACGTAGGTGACGCGGCCGTCCGGGTCGTAGGTGGGGACGACGGCGGTCTTGGCGGCGGTGAGCGTTTCTACCAGCTCACCCACCGTCACGTTGGATGTGGTGGTCTGACCGTTGTAGGTCAGGGTCGCTTGGTTGGTAAAAGTTGCCATGGTGCGGCCTCCTGTGTTCAGATTGCGGGCATGACCCGCAGTCCAGTCTATGCCGCGTCCGGCAGGGGTGTCACACGAGAATATGCTATATTTAGAGCGGAATCTTGCGTAAAAACGTAAAATCGCCTGTTTTTGTCGAAACGTGTCGAAAAATGTCGAACGAAAGTGGAATGGTTCGACAAAATATGGTTGCATTTTCCGGGGAAAAGTGTTATTTTTGATAACGGTGTAGCGATTCGTGGTGTGTTTTGATGTGTTGTGCACCGTAAATAATTTGTTAAGGGGGAGCTTACGATGAGTGAGCAGATCACCGTCTGCATAGCAGACAACGACGAGGATTACCGAAGATGGCTGGAACGGGAGCTGGGCAGCGCGGGCGATATCCGCATCGCCGCGTCCGTCAGCGACGGGCGGCAGGCGCTGGCTGCGGTGGAGCAGCACCGTCCGCAGGTGCTGCTGCTGGATCCGATGCTGCCGGGTCTGGACGGCGTGGGGCTGCTGCGGCGGCTGCGGGATGACAGCGAAACGAAGTGCATCCTGCTGTCCGGCTATTTCGGCGACGGCGCGCTGCAAAGCGCGCGGGACGCGGGGGCTTACGCCCTGCTGCCCAAGCCGGTGGACGGCGCGTCCCTGCTGGAGCACGTCCACGCCGCCGCTGCGCCCCAGGGCGTGCGGCCGGCGCCGCAGCTGGAGGCCATGGTCACCGCCATCATCCACGAGATCGGCGTGCCGGCGCACATCAAGGGGTACCAGTACCTGCGGGAGGGGATCATCATCACGGTGCAGAACATGGACGTGATCAACGCGGTGACGAAGGTGCTGTACCCGGAGATCGCCAAGCGGTTCGGCACCACCGCCAGCCGCGTAGAACGCGCCATCCGCCACGCCATCGAGGTGGCGTGGGACAGAGGGGACATCGAGACGCTGCAAAAGTATTTCGGCTACACGGTGAACTCCGCCAAGGGCAAGCCCACCAACTCGGAGTTCATCGCCATGATCGCCGACAGATTACAGCTGCAATTGAAGCGGAGCTGAGGCCGGCGCTGTCATTCCGTGTTCCTCGCTTTCTGCGGGCGGACAGAGCCGTCCGCCCCTACGGCGGGACGTCGTGGACGCCGTCCCCTACAGGCGGTTATTGGTGGCGCTTGCGGCGGGGCGATGCAGACATCGCCCCACGGAAAGCATATCCTACAAAAAAGCACCCCCGCAGCCATCGGCTGCGGGGGTGCTTTTTTCAATGATGGAAGTTGGTCTGCGTGACCGGTTCCTTCTCCGGCAGGCCGAACTGCGCCTTGCCCAGCTGGATGGACTTCATCAGGAACGCCATGTTGCGTCCCAGCGTCCGCATGGTCTGCATTCCCTCCTTGTCCTGCCGTACCTCCTCCGGCGTGTTGCCGTAGACCATGTTCCAATACTGGCTGCTGGCCACAGGCATGCCGCATATAGTGAAGTACTTGTTCAGCGCGTCGAAGGTGGCGGTGTTGCCGCCGCGCCGGCAGGAGACGACTGACGCGCCCACCTTCATGGTCTTGTCGATGTAGGGCGTGCTGAAAAACAGACGATCCATAAAGGAGATGGCGCCGCCGGCGGGAGTCGGCTGAATTTGCATGAACCGAAGTAACAATCGTATGACCTGTTA
>OHAS01003306.1_pt1 | contig 10832 bp, 9 predicted proteins | sample 1577131 | NCBI WGS metagenome assembly OHAS01 (sample SAMEA3541566, study PRJEB24748) | human gut metagenome | biome: human gut; feature: human-associated habitat; material: faeces | place: China | collected 2012
CTGCTTCGCCGGAGGCAGTTTCTGCGGTATGTAAAGTTAAGACGGTGAACATATCGGCAGATGAAGCGGGAGAAGGCGGGGAGATTCGAGAAATTACATTTAAAGACGGAATGACAGGGAGCATACTGGTCAACGAACTTACTGAACCTTTTACCATTAATGCAGGTAATAACGGAGAGTATATTGTGAGCATCAGTTACAAATAATCCCGACAGACAGAAGCTGCAAATCCCTGCCGGGATTTGTGGCTTTTCGCCGCGTTTAGCGAAAAAGCAGATCAGCAGGAAGGTGGATTAGGTGAGTAAAATTCTGATAATTGAAGACGAACGGGATATAGAAGAACTCCTCCGGTTTTTTCTGGAGGACAGCGGATATGAGGTTGCCGTTGCCAGGGATGGGTTAGAGGGGATTACGGCATTTCAAAAAGACAGATACGATTTAATCCTGCTTGATATTATGCTGCCTAAGATAGACGGATTTGCTGTCTGCGAACTGATACGGAAAGAATCCAATATTCCCGTAATTATGATAACGGCGCTGAGCAGTGAGGAGGAGCAGGTGAGAGGTCTGGATCTTCTGGCAGATGATTATATCACAAAACCATTTTCCATGCCGGTTCTCATCAGGAAAATTGCAGCTGTGCTTCGCCGAAGCGGGAGAGGGGCAAAAGCCGGTGAGAATCAGAAACTCATCTACCGCGATCTGTGTCTGGATTTAGATAACTATCAGACCTTTGTCGATGGTGAGCCGGTAGCGCTGACGAAACGGGAATTTGAAATATTGAGGGAACTTCTGAACCACCAGGGCAAGGTTATGACCAGGGAACTTCTGTTGGAAAAGCTGTGGAAATATGAGTTTTATGGGAATGACAGAGTGGTTGACAACCATATTAAAAATTTGCGCAGGAAACTGGAGAGAGATTATATAGAGACCGTGAAAGGAATTGGGTACCGTATTGATAGGATACATGAGAAGCCATTTGACAGTTAAAATATTTCTGATAACAACCTTATTGTTTCTGGCTGTATCGGCAGTTACCTACGGATTTATCATCATGTATGTACCGAGGTATTATATAATAGAAGCGGAAAAAATGTCGGTTAATTCAGTACAGAACGATTCGGAGAAGAATGATGCAGAGCATAACATACAGTACGGCGGCATAAGCAATGATAAAATCATTTCGTTCCGGACAGAGGTCAATTCTCCGTACACGTTCGAAATCAGGGAAAATGCCAGAGAGTTTTCCGCCACTCTGCATAAGGTATTCCTGCCGTTACTTGCTGTCGCAATCTGTACCGCTTTGGTTACTTCCCTGTTTTACTCAAGATATATCACCCGCCCGGTGCTCCGCATCACCGAAGTGTCTAAAAAGCTGGCGGCGCTGGATTTCGGTGTTCAGTGCAGGGAAAAAAGAACGGATGAAATCGGGATGCTGGCCGGCAATCTGAATGAGCTTTCCGGACGGCTGTCGGAGGCCCTGGACGAATTGAAAAATGCAAATGCCATGCTTTTGGAGGATGTGGCGAGAGAAAAAGAGCTCGAGAGCCGCCAGCTTGCATTTTTCTCTGCGGTTTCCCATGAATTAAAGACGCCAATCACGATATTAAAGGGGCAGCTTCAGGGAATGCTTTATCTTGTCGGCGGCTATAAAGACCGAGACAAATATTTAAAACGGTCATTTGAGATTACCTGTTCGATGGAGCAGCTTGTGATGGAGATTCTGACTGTCACAAGAATGAAAGCTTCCGGTTTTACGGCACAAATTGAAACCTTTGATTTACCGGCCCTTATTTCAGGAATTTTGGAGGATTTTGCAGACCTCTTTTCTGAAAAAAACATGGATATCATCACGGAAATAGAACCCCGAAGGATAATTTCAGCCGACAGGAGGCTGTTTGCAAAAGTGATCGGCAATCTGCTCAGTAATGCCTACCATTACTCGCCGGCTGGGGAAAAAATCCATATTCGGGTGGAGGATACGGACCAGGGCGTGCAGTTTACGGTTGAGAATACCGGAGTCCATATACCGGAGCAGGAGATTGCGGACCTGTTTGAAGCGTTCACTAGAAGGGAGCAGTCCAGGAACAGGTTGGGCGGAGGCAGCGGTCTGGGACTTGCCATCGTACGCATGGTGCTGGAACTCCATCAATTCCCCTATGCCATGGAAAATATGGAGGACGGCATGCGGTTTCGCATTTTATTTCCGCGTAGGCCCCATGCGTCATGAAACGGATTGCATATTGAATTAAAATACCCGGTTTGTTATAATGAATACAGCAATTCATTTCGCAGAAAGGATAAAAGAATCCATGAAGAATTTTAATTATCACATCCCGACCGACATCTATTTTGGTAAAGGGAAAATCAGGGTATTAGGAGATAAGATAACTGCCATAGGAAAGAACATCCTGCTTGTTTACGGCGGGGGCAGTATCAAGAAGAGCGGTCTTTATGATCAGGTGATTGATGAGCTTAACCGGGCCGGCGTGACAGTATCCGAGCTGCCGGGCGTTGAGCCGAATCCGCGTATTCAGTCGGTGCGCAAAGGGATTGAAATCTGTCGTGCAAAAGGCATCGAGGGAGTCCTTGCAGTGGGCGGTGGAAGCACGATTGACTGTGCCAAGGTTATAGCTGCCGGCGCATGCTATGAAGGGGATGCCTGGGAGCTTGTGCTGGATGCACGTAAGATAACGAAAGCGCTTCCGGTTGCGTCCGTTCTTACTCTGGCGGCAACCGGTTCCGAGATGGACGGCTTTGCAGTCATATCGGACATGGAGAAAAATGAAAAATGGGGAACCGGAAATGATATTACGAAACCGGTATTTTCAATTCTGGATCCTGAATACACATTCAGCGTTTCAAAATACCAGACCGCCTGCGGTACTTCAGACATCATGAGCCATACCTTTGAAAATTATTTCAACAGGGTGCCGGGAGCCTACCTTCAGGCCAGGATGGCAGAAGGCATTCTTAAGACATGCATTAAATATGCGCCGGTTGCCATGGAGGAACCGGATAACTATGAGGCGCGTGCGAATCTGATGTGGGCGTCCAGCCTGGCAATTAACGGGCTGATCAGTTACGGGGAAGATGCCGCATGGGCGGTGCATCCAATGGAGCATGAACTGAGTGCATTCTACGATATCACCCATGGAGCCGGACTGGCCCTGCTCACGCCGTATTGGATGCAATATGTTCTTCGCGAGGAGACTCTCCCGCGGTTTGTTGAATATGGCGTAAATGTGTGGGGGATCGATCCGGAACAGGAGGATATGGCGATTGCCAGGCAGGCTATCACAAAGACGAGGGAGTTCTTCGATTCGATAGGAATGCCGTCGCATCTGAGTGAGCTTGACATCGATGATACACATTTCGATGTGATGGCAATGAAAGCCGCGGCCGGCGGTTTGGCTTATGGCTTTGTGCCGCTTGATAAGCAGGACGTACGCCGTATTTACGAGATGGCCCTTTAATGGGAATAACGGTTTGATTAAAGCAGCAGCTGTCATCAGAGTGAGTTGACAGCTGCTGTTTCCGCATAAAACAGTCCGAAGCAACATGCCATACACCTGTCATGTTCCATTTGATAATATAGTGGAAAAACAAAGGAGGAAGAGGAAATGATTGAATCGAGATGCGGGCTGTTATGCAGTGAATGCGAATATAAGGTTCAGATGAATTGCGGAGGATGCGTACATATTAAGAAACCATTTTGGGGTGAGAGCTGCCCGGTTAAGGCCTGTTGTGAATCAAAAGAAAAGGAACACTGCGGCCACTGCGGTGAATTTCCCTGTGATTTACTGAAACAATTTGCATATGACGAGAACCAGGGGGATAATGGAAGAAGAATTGAACAATGTAAGCTCTGGAAGTAAAAATGAACGGAATTTCATATGACATAAGGGAATTTTACCATAATGTTAAGTCTGGTTGACAGATTTCCTGCTGCAAATGGTAGAAATAGTTAACAAAAAATAGTATGATTTTGCTGGCTGAGAAATTTTGCCGACTAATAAAAACGGCCGGAGGTAAATCATATGGAATTCAGAGAGCAATTAATGGAACTGAGAAAACAGAGAGGCTGGTCACAGGAACAGCTTGGGGCAAAGATCGGTGTGACGAGGCAGACCGTATCAAAATGGGAGACGGGTGACACCACACCGGAGCTTGCGAAGCTGATAGAATTAAGCAGTTTATTTGAAATCTCAGTTGACCGGCTGATAGGGATAGAGGAACGCAAGGATACGGCGCCTGCATATATTCATGAGACCGGATGGAATTATGAATATAAGAGTAAAACCACATTCTGGGGACTGCCGCTGGTTCATATTAATGTGGGGAGAGGTCTGCGCCGTGCAAAAGGAGTGATAGCGGTGGGGAACTGTGCGGTCGGAATTATAAGCACAGGCGGTTTATCAGCCGGAATCATTTCAATTGGAGGATTATCGGGAGGAATTGTCTCGATTGGAGGACTTTCAATTGCATTGCTGCTCTCCGTGGGAGGGATGTCAATCGGAACCATAGCGCTGGGCGGCCTGGCGGTTGGATATTTTGCAGCCGGCGGTCTGGCACTTGGCGTTTATTCACTCGGCGGATGCGCCGCCGCATCCAGGGTAGCGGCCGGAGGAGCGGCCAGAGGTGTGATTGCCATCGGCGATCAGGTCAGGGGGACTGTCGCATTTCCACTGAAGAACGGCGTATCCTCAGTGGAGATAAGGCAGGCAATTCTTGATAAGTTTCCCGGCACCTGGAAATGGCTGGTCAGGCTGTACGGCACCCTCGGCCGCTGAGAGCGCCGTACAGACCGTGTGTTTACTGCCATTTACACCGTCGGTTTGGAATTACGTTCCTGATTCTCCCGGTATCATCATCCGGATTGCCGGGGAAAGTCGCAATTCATCCTCCTGTATACTATGGCTGAGCAGATAATTTTCAGCCCTGTGGAACAGGCGGATGGTCATTTCCCTGACAATCAGGGAGCATTCCCGGAAGCGGTTCTGCCCGATACACTCCGCTATTGCTTTAGTAAATTCCTCGTCAGCCTTTTCAAGCCAGGCCGTTTCTTTATGGGAAGTCCTTAATGGATAGCCCCAGAGAAAAAGCCCGTATATTTTTGAATAGATATGGCGGCACCCTTTTATGGGGCAGTACATTGCGATACAAAGGAGAATGTGCCACAGTGAAAATGCACATCTGCCGGAGCGCAGGTTTTCTTCCAGCCTGCAAAGCAGGCTGCTTTTCTCGTCGGGCGTGAGCCGGAGAAAAGTGGCGCAGGCGGCTTCTTCACATGAAAGGATGATTAATTCAAATACCTGGAAGAAAAGGGCAAGATTGCGCCGGACGGCAGGTGTTGAGAAATCGGGAGTTTCGGTACTGGCCGGGCATACGCGGGTTCCGATTCCGTTGACTGATTCCACTGCCCTGAACCGGCTGAGCACATCAATGGTCCTGCGCATGGTACTGACGGAAACCTGATATTCTCTGGCCATTTTCTCATAGGAAGGAAGATATGGCGTCTCACGGTATTTACCCAGATAGATTTCATGCAGGAGCCGCAGCGAAAGACTGTAACAAATCTGAGGGCGGCCATAATAAATTCTCCAGATAAATGGAATTTGCCCGGCGGCCGGTGTTATATTCCGCGTGATGTAACTAATAGCCCGTTCCGTGGTGTTTTTCTGGAAAGCAAAGAGCGTGCTGCGGAGCCTGTCCCAGTCCCTGTTCATTGTGCAGTCAATTATTTCCCCAATTCCTTTTTCTACCAGCTTTCTGCTGTAAATATTTTCATCAATATTTCTGTCAAAAAATATCAGTCCCGTATAAAAAGAGATTTCCCAATGCAGATTGATAATCAGAGGATTTTCCAGCTTCTGCAGAATATAGCAGAAGAAATACAGGGCATCATCCGTATCTGCCCGGCTTAAAAAGCTCTTGAGCTGTATTAGATCCTGCTGACTGGTGCGGCGCAGCCCTTCCATGAGAACTGGAATGAGAATCAGGGCAGATGTTTCAAACAGATCCGGGAAAGCAGCGGTGCGCTTCGAATAAAAGCTTTGAACGGATTCATGAAACGCCTGCTCAGTCTGCTGGAAAATCACTCTGGTAGGCCTGCCGTTGTGCATGTCGATGAAGCCATCTTCACGTAACTGCCGGAAAGCAGCTTTTACAGTCTGTTGTGAGACATTAAACTCCCGGCAGATTGAATCGATGGAGGGGAGCGTTACCCCATACCTGTAATGCCTGAATTGAAAACGCATTACAAAAAAATCGTATATCAGATTTGAGATTTGATGCTTCTTGTTCAAAGGTTTTGAACCTCCATTGTTCTGAACTTATGCAGATGATTACAATACAATCATTATTTTATCATTATCCCGATTAAAAGGCCAGGAGTACATTGAGCTTTTGAAGCTTTTGTGATATGCTCTAAAAGAGACGTACATGAACAAGGTGGCTTCAAAACGGGAGGAATCAACAGATGGAAGAGCCGGATAAAGCGGTAAAAATAGAAAAGAATGATATGCAGGCAGCATCTGCCGGCTATGAATATGAAACGCTGATGCGCCTGATGGGGGTCAGCGTCAGTAAGCATCTGCTGGATCAGCACTTTACCCTTATCTGGGCAAATGAATTTTATTATAAACTGATCGGCTGGCCTAAAAAGGAGTATGAAGAACGTTTCCATAACCGGCCGGATTTGTATTACGCGGATGCTCCGGAAGAGTGGAAGAAGCTTACACAGACGGTCTTAAAGGCAATAGAGGACAGACAGAGCGGCTATCAGATGGTCTCACGGCTCAGGAAGAAAAACGGGGATTATGTCTGGGTGCAGTTTTCAACTCAATTTGCAGATGAATACATAGATGGTTACCAGGTCGCTTATTCTGTGCTGACGAATATTGATAATGTGGTCAGGATACGCAGGGAGCAGTCGGTTACTTATGAAAATCTGCCGGGATTTGTGGCAAAGTACCGGGTGGAAAAAACAGAGGATGATTTTAATTTGATTCTGCTTGATGCAAATGACAGGTATCTCGAACACTTCGGAGAGGTTCGGGACAGGGGAACAGATGAACTGTACCGTAGGAATTTATTGGATAATGCGGAGGTTATAAGTGAACAAAAGGGAAATATACTGTCAGGAGAACCGCTGCATTTTGTTGTGCAGGTCAGAGATCTCAGGGACCAGACATTCTGGCTGCAGGTGAATGCAGGCTGTGTGGACTGGCAGGGCGGAGGCCCTGTTTATTTTGCAATTCTTATTGACATCACAGATGTGACTCAGCTTCGCAGAATGCAGAAAAAACTGACGGAGCAGACGGAGGCGCTAAAGGACGCTCTGGCTGTGGCGGAACGGGCCAATCACGCTAAGACCGATTTTTTATCCAGAATGAGTCATGAAATCCGGACGCCCATGAATGCCATAATAGGGATGACAACAATTGCCGGAGCCTATATTGAAGACCGCCAGAGAGTGGCCGGCTGCCTGGAGAAGATTGGGTATTCTTCCAAGCATCTCATGTCTCTGATCAACGATATACTGGACATGTCAAAAATTGATGCGGGGAAAATGAAAATTGCGCATGAGGCATTTGACTTGAAGACGGTTGCCGAATCCATCACCTCCATTATCTATCCTCAGGCGGTTGAAAAGGGGCTTCTCTTTACCGTACCGCTGATTGAGCTGACCGAGACGGTTATGATTGGGGATGCGATGAGGCTGAACCAAATTCTTCTGAATCTGCTGTCCAATTCACTCAAATTTACGCCGAAGGGCGGCACGATCCGTTTGGAAATAAGGCAGATACAGCGGAAACGCAGCCGGGTGCGCCTGGGCTTTACGGTCTGCGACACCGGCTATGGCATGAGCAGGGAATTTATGAAACGCCTGTTCACTCCGTTTGAACAGGAGAGTGTGGCTGCCGGACAGAAGTTCGGGGGAACCGGTCTTGGAATGGCAATTACCAGGAATCTGGTGATGCTGATGGGCGGAACAATCTCCGTGAAAAGCGAATTGGGGAAGGGGACTGCTTTCTCGGTGGAACTGGACTTTGACATTCCGGAAAGCAGTGATAACACGGAGGAACAAAAGCCGCCTGCCATGGAGTCACTGAAGGTGCTGGTATCGGATGACGATCGCAACAGCTGCATCCATGCATCTCTTCTTCTGAAAAATCTGGGGATACGTTCCGATTGGGTTCTGACCGGAGAGCAATGCGTGGAGAAAGTCAGGATTGCCCATCAGATGGGGGAAGAGTATGATGTCTGCCTGGTGGACCTGAAGATGCCGGATATGGACGGGATTGAAGTGACAAAAAGAATAAGGGAGATTGCAGGTCCGGACACAACAATTATTATTATAACAGCTTACGACTGGGGCACTATAGAGCAGAATGCACGTTTGGCCGGGGCAAATGCGTTTCTGGCAAAGCCGATTTTTGCGTCCACACTGTATAATACCCTGCTTTCGGTGACGGGGATCAGCAGAACGGTGATGCTGCCGGAGGAGGGCCCCCAGTCGGAGCATCCGGAACTGGCGGGCCGCCATGTACTCCTGGCGGAAGATAACGAGCTGAACAGGGAGATTGCGGTGGAGCTGCTGAAAATGACCGGCATTACCGTGGATTATGCGGAAAACGGGAAGATAGCCCTGGAAAAGTTCTTACTATCCGGTGACAGCTATGATTTGATATTGATGGATATGCAGATGCCCGAGATGGACGGATACCAGACGGCGGAGGCGATCCGTAAATCGGGACATCCCAGGGCAGCCGACATCCCCATCATTGCCATGACGGCTGATGCGTTCCATGAGGATGTGGTACGGGCCTATGCGGCAGGAATGAACGGACACCTGGCAAAGCCGATCAATCCGGCCCTGCTTTATCAGACGCTGGCCGGGAAGATAGAAACTGCCCGCTGACGCAAAAGAAATATTAATCAGAGCTTGATATTGACACGCAAAGAATCTTGTTGTATAATTATAAACAGATAATAAAGGGGATTTAAGTGATTGATTTGATTAAAAAGAATGAAAAAATCGTTTAAATCTGACTATTATAAGCAAGGAGGTGAACAGTATGCCAATGTATAGACTTAATATCCATTATAAGGAAGAAGATTTACAGATGATTGCCAGAGCTCATATTACAATAGCAGCGGTAAAGCATACTGCCAACGATTGTTTAGAAAGTAGAATGGGAGATGGGCCACATGGAACATCAGCCAGCTGATGGCTGGCAGGAACAGAGGTAATAAAGAGATACGGTAACTGATGTAATAAAAGAATTTGAGTGTAGTACGGAAAGATAGAAAAAATAATTAGGAAAAGAGAGAAAGCAGAAAAGAAAGCAGTATAGAGTATTAAGAATAAACGATAAGTAATAAGTATTGAGTAATATATAATAAGTAACAATTGAATAAGAATCATTAAGCTGTACTGTAACTATTAATCAAACTATAGGAATAAATTAGAGCAATATATTGATATAGCAATATAGTGTTACGGTAAACTAAACGTATTAGTATAGTAATAAAATAATAGTATAGTATAACATTAGTAAATATAAACGGAAGAACTGTCGTACTGACAGTCAGAAAACAAAAGAAATTATAATCGTTTAGACTCCAACCACTGTCAATTGGTTGGAGTCTTTTTTGGCTCTTTGTATTCGGGAATAAAATGCAAAGGATGGAAACTTTATGTCCTGTATGGTAGAATGAAGCAAGCTTAAATAAAATTATAGGATTTGCGGAAAGCTGCAAGGAAGAAATTCCACGGATTTTTGAAAAAGGGTTTACGGGAACGAACGGAAGAAACCGGGAGCGTTCGACCGGAATGGGACTGTATCTGTGCCGTAAACTCTGTGACAAGTTAAATATAGAAATCCGGGCAGAATCTGCGGAAGGAAAGGGAACAGAGATCATACTTATGTTTCCGGTGAGTGATTATCTTACCGGTTACAGGGAGACATAACACGTTTATCTTTCAAAACTGTAAGATTCAGGAAAGGTAACTCCATACAAAGCGGACAGATCACGTGTTAAAGTAGGCATAGTGAAGAAAAAATGATATTCTTTACTATGCCTTTTATTTACAAGCGAGGGAAAGGAGCGTCAGAAGATGCAGGAAATCATACGCGTAAGCGATGTGGAGAAATATTATGGAAACGGGGATCAGGTGACCAAAGCGGTGGATCGTGTCAGTTTTGCCGTGCAGCAGGGGGAGTTTATCGGTGTGATGGGAGCTTCCGGTTCCGGAAAAACAACGCTTTTAAATCTGTTGTCAACCATTGACCGGGTGACAGCGGGACATATTTATTACGGAGATACCGATATCACAGAACTGGGGGAAGAACAGCTTTCGGAATTCCGTAAAAAACAGCTTGGGTTTATCTTTCAGGAATACAATCTGCTGGATACGCTCACGCTGGAAGAAAATATCATGCTCGTTATGACGCTGCACCGGCGTGGCAAAAAGGAGATTCAGAAACGGTGCAGGGAGCTGCTTCGCATTCTGGGAATCGAGGAGGTTAAGGATAAGTATCCGTATCAGGTGTCCGGCGGACAAAAGCAGCGGTGTGCATGTGCCCGTGCACTTGCAAATTATCCCACACTTCTTCTGGCAGATGAGCCGACGGGGGCACTGGATTCACTGGCAGCGCAGACACTGTTAGAGACATTTACGGAGATGAACAAAAACATGGGGGCAACCATTCTGATGGTGACACACGATGCTTTTTCCGCAAGTTATTGCAGCCGTATTCTGTTTCTGAAACCTGATAGCCAACTGCAAAGTCATTTAGCCTTGCATATCCTGAAGCCGAATC
>OHAS01003308.1_pt1 | contig 10830 bp, 9 predicted proteins | sample 1577131 | NCBI WGS metagenome assembly OHAS01 (sample SAMEA3541566, study PRJEB24748) | human gut metagenome | biome: human gut; feature: human-associated habitat; material: faeces | place: China | collected 2012
GCGGAAGTGCCTGAAATCCGGTCCCGTCCGGCAGGAGAAGGCGGAGATGGCCAGGAGCCTGGGGGAGGCCATCCGGTATCACCGCACCCGCTGCAAGATGACCCAGGAGTTCGTGGCGGAGGCCCTGGGGGTCAGCCGGCAGGCGGTCAGCAAATGGGAGACCGGCACGGCGGACCCCAGCACCTCCAACCTGCTGGCCCTGGCGAAGCTCTTCGGTGTGCCGGCGGAAGAACTGCTGCACCAGGCGACCGGCGGGGGAGGATGAAACAATCGGAATCAAGGGGCAGCGATATAAATCAGGGGGCGAAAAGCCTTCCCTGCGAAGTGTGAGGGCGCATTGGGCGCGCCTGTATGAAAATGGGCCTGCTTCCTGTGAGGCAGGTCCATGCATCAAGCACTTCGGTTTTAACAAGTCCGGCTGCCTCTGCGCCCTGTATTGCTCCAATATCCATCTGTTCACACGTTCGGTTCTATAAAATGGGCAGCAGATTGGTCCCAATATTTTTTGTAAACCCGATCTGTATTCCCATCAAGATTCAGTTGGTACATCCGAAATGTAACCAGAAAATTCTTGGGCTGCCACTGTTCTTCGTAAGAATATTGGTACTTCATTCCAACGTTCCGCATAACGCCGCCGCTTCTTGGGTTGTTTCGGTCATGCGTTGCTGTGATATAAGGCAGGCCGTCCTTTTTCACTTGGGCGATCACCGCTTTGCCCGCTTCTGTGACAAGTCCCTGATGCCAGAATTCCCTGCGAAGCCCATATCCGAAATCGTGATGTTCCTCCATATCCACTTTTATGTAGCCGATGGGATGATCGTCCGTTTTCAAGCAGATCGCGTAAGCGTATGCCTGCGGCTGGACATATTTTGAAGCGTATCTTTCTTCATAGAATTTCTTGGCTTCTTCTATGCTGTCTATCGGATACCAGGGCAGGAATTGATTGACTTCCTTGTCATGGAGAATCAGAAACAGCCATTCCAGATCGCGCTCTGTGAATTTCCTCAAGATCAAACGCCCGGTTTCCAATGTGGGCGTGTTTATCAGGGTGCCCTTCACGGTTTCGCCTCCCCCCAAATTGCCAGAGTTTCTTTCTGCTGCTATACGTTGGATTTTCCCCATTATACAGAGCAGGACGGGCAAAAACAAGATGTCGACTGGATTGTACAGCGCTTTTCCCGCTTACCTCTTGACAAAACGCGCAAAGCCACATAAAATAGACCCGTTAACGACATTGATGGGAAGAAAGGCGAAATGTCCCGCCTTCAGAGAGCCGGCGGCTGCTGCGAGCCGGAATTCCCGGATACGGAAACAGGTCTGCAGGAAGACGAAGATCTGGCGGGAAGAGAAGAGGGCATCACATCTGGCGAACCTTCAGAGAGCCAGGAAGGACAGGAGGGCGCGGGAGAAGGCGGAGAATCAGAGGCCCCGACGGAGACTTGGGCGTCATTTGATGATGAGTTTATTGATTCGGGGGAAGAAGATTACAATTATCCCGACAGCATGCCGGGAGGTTTAACCGCACCGCAGGAGAGCCCGGGAATGCCTGAAAGCACCAATGCGGCTGAAAGCACCGGGGGAGGTATGACCGAGTCTTCAGAAGGCAGCCGGGAATAATGTTCAACAAATATTAGCAAGGATTCTCCCATCCTCTAAGGTGGTGAGATGAATTGCCAAAAACAAACTTAACGGCAGTGGTGGGCGGAGAGTAATCGGTATCCCCCACTGCCATGAGGTCAACCACGCATCTACGTAGGATGCAGTCGCACTTCGACAATATACCGTGCGTGGATTGAAACAATACATTTCCGTTGAAACAATTTTATCAGAATATTCATATTAACGCAAGAAGGCAGCAGAATAAGGATTTTAGTTACAGTTCACACTCCGCCAGAAAGCGGCGTGCTGCGAACTGTAACACGCTTCGAGATGCACAGAAACTGCATAAAACGCAGTTTCGCGCCGTGTAACTCGGGATTTTTGCGCAGAAAACACACGAAAACACCTCGCGGGACATAACCGTGTGAACAGTAACGGATTTTAACTTCTCCGATGGAAAAATCTGAAAGCCCGGCTTGCAAGAGGAAAGCTTCTGTATTATAATAAGAAGGTATTTTCAGAAAATAACGTCGAATGATACAAAACATAATACAAAACATAATACAAAACATAATACCATGTGAGTGGTACAAAGCGGTTGGTCACAAAAACGCACATACTCTGGAAAGAGCGGTTAATGCAAAACTGCGGCAGAACAGGAAGACTTACAAGGCGAATTGAATTAGAAGGAGATAGATTATGTTAGACGGTAAAAAAACATTATTCAGCGGCATGCAGGCCACAGGGAACCTGACACTTGGCAATTATCTGGGAGCTTTAAAGAACTGGGTTACCATCAGCGATGAATACCAGACCTTTTTCAGCGTAGTGGATATGCATTCCATCACTGTGCGCCAGGATCCGGCTGAACTGAGGAAGAGGGCCAGAACGCTTCTGACGCTTTATATTGCGGCAGGGCTTGACCCGGAAAAAAACTGCATTTATTATCAGTCTCATGTCAGCGGCCACGCAGAGCTTGCATGGATTTTGAACTGTTTCACTTATATGGGCGAGCTGAGCCGGATGACCCAGTTCAAGGATAAGTCGGCAAAGCATGCTGACAATATCAATGCCGGACTATTCACCTATCCGGTCCTGATGGCGGCGGATATCCTGCTGTACCAGGCGGATGTGGTTCCGGTAGGAATTGACCAGATGCAGCATCTGGAGCTGACAAGAGATATTGCGATTCGTTTTAATAATATTTACGGTGATGTATTTACTGTCCCGGAGGCATATATCGGAAAAGCGGGAGCGAAGGTAATGAGTCTGCAGGATCCGTCTAAGAAGATGTCGAAATCGGATGAAAATCCGAACGGAAGCATCTATCTGATGGATGATCCCGATACGATTATCAGGAAGTTCAAACGCGCGGTAACTGATTCGGAGGCTTGCGTCCGCTACAGTGAAGAGCAGCCCGGAATCAAGAATCTGATTGATATCTACTGTGCATGTACCGGAAAAACGGCACAGGAGACAGAGAGGGAATTTGACCAAAAAGGCTACGGCGACTTTAAGCTTGCGGTGGGCGAGGCGGTAGTCTCTGTGCTGAAGCCGCTTCAGGAGCGTTTTGCCGATCTCTCTAAAAACAAAGATTATATTGACGGCGTAATCAAGGGCAATGCCGAGAAGGCGCAGTATTTTTCCAATAAGACACTGAGAAAAGTTCAGAAAAAAGTGGGTTTTCCTGAGAAAATCAGATAAAAGAAGAACAGTTTCAAAGGCGAAGCTGCCGGCCTTTTCCATTTGCAGGATGGGGCGGCAGCTTTTTAGAAATGAAGAGCTTGATAATATGGAGGAAATGAAATGAGGGTGTTGACGTATCAGATAGATGACAGGGAGAGGCTTGGAATCCTGAGCGATGATGAGCAGTGGATTTATCCTGTAGAAGCCATTGGGATGGAATACCGGGATATGAAGGAGCTGATTCGTGAAATCAGCGATTCGGAGATCCAGCTTGCCGAGCATATAGCAGGCAAACAGCCCTACGAGGCGGAGATCAGAGGCGCTACCCCTCTGGAGGACGTGAGACTGTTGGCTCCAATCCCGAATCCGGAGCAGGATATCATATGTCTGGGTGTTAACTATATGGATCACTTGAAGGAAAGCAGTGATTTCCTGAAAGGAGCTTATAAAGAAGAACAGGAGTATGCCGTTTATTTTGGAAAGAGAGTCAACCGCGCATCGGGCGATAAAGAGACGATTCCTTCCTATCCGGGGCTGGTGGATGGCCTCGACTATGAGGCGGAGCTTGCGGTCATCATCGGAAAAGATGCGAAGGATGTGCCGGAGGAGAAGGCCGGCGAGTATATCTTCGGCTATACAATTCTTAATGATATCAGCGCAAGAAACATGCAGAATCGCCATGGACAATGGTACTTTGGTAAGAGTCTGGATGGATTTACCCCGATGGGACCGTGGATCGTGACGGCGAATGAGATTGAATTTCCTCCCAGGCTTTCCATCAGCTCACGAGTTAATGGAGAGATTCGGCAGGACGCCAATACCGGCGATTTGATTTTCGGGATAGCCCATATTATCAGCGAGCTTTCGAAGGGAATGACGCTGAGGGCGGGAACCGTGATTTCGACAGGAACACCGGCAGGAGCAGGAGTTGGATTTAAGCCGCCGAAGTATCTTAAAGCAGGGGATAAGGTGGAATGCAGGATTGAGAAGATTGGCAGTTTGACCAGTTTGATTGGGGGAGATCCTTTATAGAAACAGTACAGAAAGAAGAGGAACCTGTGTTTTTAAGTAATCTGGTTTCTCTTCTTTCTTCATATCGATGGCAGTGGCCTGTGCGCGGAGACTGCAGGTTATCGTGAAGACGCAGATTATTTTACATGGGCTTCAAATTCTTATTCAGCCGCTCAATCATCCAAGCCAGGCGTTTCTCCCGTCCGGCCTCTGTTTTTGCATCCAAATAAGCACGCGTATAAGTCTTTTTGACGGACGGCGGCATGGCCTGAAAATTAGTGAAGGCAGGTTCATGGGTTTCCAGCAGAGCAGCGACAGAGGCAATCTCTTCTTCCGTTATTGCCGGAGCTTTCGGCGCGTTCCATTGGCCGTTCTTTTTGGCTTCTTCTATTTTCTTTCTGCCGTAGTCGGTCATAATCCCCTGCTTTTCAAGCTGTTCCGCCAGCTTTTTATTCTTTTCCGACCATTTACTGTTATCCCTTCGCAGTGAAAAATATTTCCGATAAGATGTTTCATTCATGCTCTTCATCTGGCCGTCAATCCATCCGAAGCAGAGGGCTTCTTCAAGAGCCTCATCAGCTTTCACTGTTTGCGGTCCGCCCGGCTTGCCGAACAGCAGCCAGACACCGGCGTCGGACAGGCAATTCTCGCGGAGCCAGTTTCTAAAATCATTTCTGCATGCAAATTCCAATACTTCACTCATAGTTCTTCCGTCCCTTCTTTTTACAGACGCAGTCCTTTAATATCCTTAACACGCGACAAAATCACATTCGTACTGATGGTAACGACTCCGGGCAGCCGGTCTATCGTTCCGGAGATGAATCCATCCATCTCGTCCTGACCTGCCGCGACAGCATGTACATGCAGCCGGCAGTTTCCCGTTACCCGGTATATCTGCGTGACGACAGGGCAGGAATACAGCATCTGCGTAACCTCAGAGAAAGTCTCCGGTTTTGTCTCTATTTCAAAATAACAGGATATCGCCCCGCTGAGCTTGTGGGGATTAATAACCGCCGTATATTCCTCGATGATGCCCTGTTCCTCCAGCGCATTGATATGGGTTTTCACCGCAACACGTGAAACTCCTATTCTCTCCCCTATTTCCGAATAAGAATACCGGGCATTTTCAATAAGCAGCTGCAATATCTTCTGGTCCAGCTCGTCTAATCCGCTCAAGTACATCGCATCACCTCATAATAATCGTTCTTTTAATCAGAATATCATAACATTTATATCGTGTCAAATTGAAAGAAAATAATTGCGTATTGTTATATTATATGCTATTATACATGACATATAGAAATTATAAAATTAACAGGTGATGGTATGTATCGTGATTTAACGAAAGGAAATATAACAAAAACACTGCTCGTATTCTCCCTGCCGATGATAGCCGGGAATCTGCTGCAGCAGTTTTACAACATTGCGGATACATTGATTGTCGGAAAGTTTCTCGGCCGCGATGCACTGGCGGCGGTAGGATCGGCCTACACGCTTATGACATTTCTGACCTCGATCCTTTTAGGAATGTCAATGGGAGCGGGAGCCTTATTCGCCATCTATCAGGGACAGGGCAGCCGGGAACGGCTGCGGGCCGGCATTGTTCAGGCATTCGGCCTGATTTCTCTGCTGACGGTAATTTTGTACATAGCGGTCTATCTGTGGCTTGATCCGATAATGATTTTTCTGCGCGTTCCGGATGAGGTATATGCTCTGATGCGCGAATACCTGTGGATTATATTCATCGGGCTGGCCGCCGTATTCCTTTACAACTTTTTTGCATGCCTGCTCAGAGCCCTTGGCAACTCGGTTACGCCCCTGGTGTTTCTGGCCGTCTCAGCCCTGCTCAATATCGCGCTGGACCTGTTGTTTGTGCTGCGGTTTTCCTGGGGCGTCGGGGGCGCGGCAGCGGCTACGGTGATTGCCCAGTATGTATCCGGTGCCGGAATATTCCTGTATACGGTGTTCTGCTGTAAAGAGCTGAGGCCCGCAAGGCGGCATTTCTGCCGTAATCCGGAGATTCTCCGCGATATAGGGAAGCTGTCGGTGCTGACCTGCGTGCAGCAGTCCGTCATGAATTTCGGTATTCTGATGGTACAGGGTCTCGTCAACAGCTTTGGGCCTGTCATTATGGCGGCTTTTGCCGCGGCTGTCAAAATAGATTCCTTTGCTTATATGCCGGTGCAGGATTTCGGAAATGCGTTTTCAACCTTTGTGTCCCAGAACTACGGAGCCGGTAAACATGAACGCATCCGGGAAGGGATTAAAAAGGCGGCGGTTACCTCTGTGCTGTTCTGCGTACTAATTTCCGCACTGGTACTGTTGTCGGCAAAACAGCTTATGCTTATCTTTGTCCAGCCGCATGAAACGGATATACTGGCGGCCGGAGTGCGTTATCTCAGAATTGAGGGAGCATTCTATTGGGGAATCGGCTGTCTGTTCCTTCTGTATGGATTCTACCGCGCGGTAAAAGCGCCTGCTATGTCTGTAGTGCTTACCGTGATATCGCTTGGAACCCGCGTACTTTTAGCATATGCGCTGGCCGGACCGGTGGGTGTGGATGGTATCTGGGCGGCAATTCCAATCGGCTGGATTCTGGCCGATGCGGCCGGAGTTATCTATTACAGAAGCCATCGGGAGAGCATTCTGCCTTCCCTGCCGGGCTCCTGTGAGGAACAACCGTAACAAGCCGGAGCGCGTGATCCGATACATCATCCGTCAGGTTAAATAATATAAAAATTTTAAAATTTATTATTGACGCAGATTTCGCTCTATGCTATAATTCACCAGAAATGAACAAGGGCGTTCATGAGGTTTGGCCTCATGGACGTCTTTTTTTCATTTCATTTAAAAAAGTACGTCCTATGAAATAAAAAACGCTCTGCGAAGATTGCATATGTATGAGAAAGCTGCTGCTGTACAAAATAGAAGTAAAGCTTCTGGAGGATAAAAGCACAGGTGAAAGGAATGGTGACAGGATGGAAAGAACGGTATATCTTCTTTTGGAAAACGGCAAATATTTTGAAGGAAAAGGATTTGGAGCCTCTTTAGACGAAGTGACCGGAGAGGTGGTGTTCACGACCGGAATGACAGGATACCTTGAGACAATCACGGATCCCAGCTATTATGGACAGATAGTCGTTCAGACGTTTCCAATGATTGGCAATTACGGAGTGATCCCGCAGGATTTTGAAAACAAGGAAGTATACTTATCAGCATATATCGTAAAAGAATGGTGTCAGGACCCCTCCAACTTCAGGAGCAGCGGTAATCTTGACACTTTTTTTAAAGAAAGAAAGGTTCCCGCCATTTACGGAATAGATACCAGAAAGCTGGCAAAGACTATCCGTGAATACGGTTCCATGAACGGAAGGCTGACCGTGAAAAAGCCGCCGTACGGGCCGGAGGAGCTGGAGCAAATACGAAATTTCCGCATTACTTCTGCCGTTGAGAGCGTGACACCGGCCGGCTGCCATCTCATTAAGACAACGGGGAAAGCGGATTACCGGGTAGTATTATGGGATTTCGGCGCAAAGGAAAATATCTTGAGAGAACTTACAAAGAGAGGCTGTGATGTCTATGATGCGACTGCATCGACTACGGCTGATGAAATTCTGGCCCTGGATCCGGATGGAATTATGCTGTCCAACGGTCCGGGCAATCCGGAGGACAACGCCCGTGTTATAGAAGAACTGAAAAAACTGGCAGTGGCCAAGAGGCCGATATTCGGAATCTGCCTGGGGCACCAGCTTCTGGCCATTGCCAGAGGGGCAAAGACAGGCAAAATGAAATACGGGCACAGAGGGGCCAACCAGCCTGTCAAGGACCTGGAGACAGGCCGTATCTATATCAGCAGTCAGAATCATGGCTATGAAGTACTGAGGGAGTCACTTCCGGCCGGAGCAGAGGAGACTTTTATCAACGTCAACGACGGAACCTGCGAGGGCATTACCTATCGTGATATACCTGCCTTCACCGTTCAGTTTCATCCGGAAGCATGCGCGGGTCCGAAAGATACGGAAGAATTATTCGGCCGGTTTATCAAGATGATGGAGAAATACAAGGAGGAAGCGTCATGCCGTTAAATAAAAACCTAAAAAAAGTTATGGTGATTGGTTCCGGCCAGCTCGTGATCGGGCAGGCGGCGGAATTTGATTACGCAGGGACCCAGGCATGCCGTGCACTGAAGGAGGAAGGGCTTGAGGTGGTGCTGGTGAATTCGAACCCGGCCACGATTATGACAGACAGCGCCATTGCGGATCAGGTCTACATTGAACCTCTGACGCTTGAAGTGGTAAAGAGGATTATCGATAAAGAGAAGCCGGACAGCATTCTGTCCACTCTGGGAGGACAGACCGGCCTTACCCTCTCAATGGAGCTGGCAAAGGAGGGATTTCTCGAGAGCCGCGGCGTCACCCTGCTGGGAGCATCCCCGGAAACGATTGATAAAGCGGAGGACAGACAGTGCTTCAAAGATACGATGGAAGAAATCGGGGAACCGGTAATTCCGTCTGAAGTGGTAACGACAGTGGATGCGGCAATGGCTTTTGCAGAAAAAATAGGATTTCCGGTTATAGTCAGGCCTGCCTTTACATTGGGCGGAACGGGCGGAGGCATCGCAAAGACAAGGAGAGAGCTTGATGAGATTGCCACGGCGGGGATCCGCCTGTCGCCGATTCATCAGATACTGGTGGAAAAATGCATTGCCGGATGGAAGGAGATTGAGTTTGAGGTAATGCGCGACAGCGTCGGCAACGAGATTACCGTCTGCTCGATGGAGAATTTCGATCCGGTGGGAATCCACACCGGCGATTCCATCGTTATCGCTCCGGCAGTCACTCTGGCCGATAAGGAGTATCAGATGCTGCGCTCAGCAGCCCTCAATATCATTCAGGCGATGGGGATAGAAGGCGGCTGCAACTGCCAGTTTGCATTAAATCCCGAGAGCTTTGAATATGCGGTAATAGAGGTGAACCCGCGTGTATCCCGTTCTTCCGCGCTGGCATCCAAGGCCACCGGTTACCCGATTGCCCGGGTGGCGACGAAAATAGCCGTCGGTTACCGTCTTGATGAGATTCCGAACGAGGTGACGGGGGAGACGATGGCATGCTTTGAGCCGGCCCTTGACTATGTGGCGGTCAAATTTCCAAAGTGGCCGTTTGATAAATTCGTATATGGCAGAAGGAAGCTGGGGACACAGATGAAGGCAACCGGCGAGGTCATGGCGATCGGCAGAAACTTTGAGCAGGCTCTTTTAAAAGCAGTCAGGGGAGCGGAGATTTCCCAGGACAGCCTGAATATGAAAAAGATGGAGCCTCTCACAGGGGAAGAGCTGGAGCAGAAAATTCTTTCCCAGGACGATGAGCGTCTCTTCGCCGTATATGAGAGCATGAAGCGCGGTATGACGGTGGAACGGCTTCACGAACTGACCGGGATTGACGAGTGGTTTTTAAATAAACTGTTACACCTGCTGACGCTGGAGCGAAGAATGCAGGGAGAATTGTTCACAGAAGAGCTTCATATGGAAGCAAAGCAGTACGGTTTCCCGGACCGGGTCATTAAAGAGATGACCGGTCTGACAGAGCTGAAACATATCCCGGCCTGTTACCGTATGGTGGACACCTGCAGCGCAGAATTTGCCGCCAGCACACCATACTTTTACAGTTCCTACGGCGAGGAAGATGAAGCAGGGCCGTTCATCATGGAACATGCGGTGGGAAAACAGGTTGTCATGGTGTTCGGTTCCGGCCCAATCCGCATTGGCCAGGGAATTGAATTTGACTATGCGTCGGTACACTGCGTTTGGTCACTGAAGCGCGCAGGGTACGAGGTGGTCATTGTCAACAATAACCCGGAGACGGTTTCCACTGATTTCAACGTGGCCGACCGGCTCTATTTTGAACCGCTGACGCCGGAGGATGTGATGGACATTATCCGGGTGGAAAAACCGGCCGGCGCTGTTGTGGCCTTTGGAGGACAGACGGCTATCCGCCTGACGAAATGTCTGGTGGAGAACGGGGTCCCGGTATTGGGAACTCCGGCCGACAGTATCGATATGGCCGAGGACAGGGGAAGGTTTAATGCATTATTGAAAAAACTCAATATGAAACAGCCCTCTGGCGATACCGTTTATACGGAGGATGAGGCAATTGCGACGGCAAACCGGCTGGGATACCCCGTTCTGGTGCGTCCAAGCTATGTACTCGGCGGCCAGAACATGATCATAGCGTATCATGATGCGGATATCCATGAATATATGAAGATTATCCTTGAACACAAAATAGAAAATGCCATCCTGATCGACAAATACCTGATGGGGACCGAGCTGGAGGTCGATGCAATCTGCGACGGGGAGGATGTCCTGATTCCCGGAATTATGGAACATATTGAGCGCGCCGGCGTCCATTCCGGTGACTCTATCGCCGTATATCCCGCCTTTATGCTGACGGAGAGCCAGAAGGACCGGATTGTGGATTATTCGATCCGCCTTGCCCTTTCCCTGGTTCGTCTGTAACATCCCTATCTGATGTTCTT
>OHAS01003315.1_pt1 | contig 10818 bp, 6 predicted proteins | sample 1577131 | NCBI WGS metagenome assembly OHAS01 (sample SAMEA3541566, study PRJEB24748) | human gut metagenome | biome: human gut; feature: human-associated habitat; material: faeces | place: China | collected 2012
TATGATCATATTTGAGGATAAAGACATTCTGGTATGCCATAAAGCTGCGGGTATTGCAGTTCAAAATGCACGAATTGGAGCTGCAGATATGGAAAGTTCTTTAAAGAATTATCTGGCTTTAAAAAATACGGAAACAGTTCCTTATCTGGGAGTTGTGCACAGACTGGATCAACCGGTTGAAGGGGTTCTGGTATTTGCAAAGAATAAAAAAGCAGCAGCTGGTCTGACGAGGCAGATTACAACGGGAAATATTGTCAAAGAATATCTGGCAGTGACAGATAGGATGTCGGAGAAACGCCAGGGACGACTGGAAGATTATCTGATAAAAAATGGAAGAACCAATACTTCTGAAGTAGTAACATCAAAGACGAGCGGAGCTAAAAAAGCAGTTTTAGATTATGAGGTTATACATCAAATTTCAGATGAGAGGACAGAGAGCGGAAAAAGAATCCTTATAAAAATTCATTTGGAAACCGGTCGTCATCATCAGATACGTGTACAGATGGCGCATGCAGGAATGCCGCTTCTTGGTGACCGTAAATATAATCCAGGAGAGATATCTCAATTACCACTTGGATTGTGTTCCTGTCATCTGATATTTCGTCATCCGATTACCGGAAAGAAGATGGAGTTTCAGGTAACTCCGAATGGAGAAAGTTTTGCAGGTTTCCCAAATCCGTGATTTTAAAACTGGTAAAATTGCCGTATTTTCCTCTAAAAGATGAAAAAACTATGAAATCTATAGACGCAAAAAAGAAAATGTGTATAATGTAGAAAGATAACGGTAACAGAGCGCATTTGTATAAAAATATATTCAGAAAAGAGGAAAATACGATGAAAAAAGCAGCTGTTGTGGTGCTTCTTCTTGCAGGTGTGGCTGCAGTGGCAGGAGAAGCCGGTATAATGGATGGCTTTGGTAATTTTGTTGCGGATGTGCAGGCAGAAGATGAACTGCCGGATAACGAGAAAGCTCAAAATGAATCAGAAGAAGTAACAGGTGAGGAAGAGGACAGTGCATCCAAGATAGATACTTCCATCACAATTGGGACAGGGAGCAGGATTGCTGTTGTAAGCAAGGCTACAGATGGAGAATACTGGAAACTTGTTCACCGGGGCATGGAAGATGCTGTGAAGGATATCAATACAGCATATGATTTTTCTTCTGATGATGCAGTCACTATGACATTTGAAGGACCTTCCGATGAACAGGATGTAGAAACACAGATCAATACGCTTGATGCGGTAATTGCGGAGAATCCAACGGTTCTTTGTATGTCTGCAAGTGACATTGAATCCTGTCAGGCACAGCTTGAAGCAGCAAGTGAAAACGGAATTCCGGTCGTAGTATTCGATTCTAATGTTAATGAAGATGAACTTGTGGCAGCATTTCGCGGAACCGATAATACATATGTAGGAAAGCTTGCCGCAGAAAAACTGGCAGACGCTATTGGCGGGTCCGGTAAGATTGCAGTATTTTCTGCCCAGGAAAAGACAGAAAGTTCCCAGAAACGAGTGGGGGGATTCAAAGAAACCCTTATGGAGTATCCGGATATTACGATCGTAAGTGAATTGTATACAGATAAAGTAGATGATATGGAAACTGCAATGGCAGATGTACTTAACAGATATCCGGATCTGAGCGGAGTGTTCTGCACAAATGAAGATGTTTCAGATCTGTATCTTGGTCTTGATAAGGGAGAGAAGGCTCCGGTTATGGTTGGAGTTGATGCGACGACTGTTCAGCAGAAAGCGATTGCAGATGGACAGGAACTTGGAACAGTATCACAGGATCCATATGCTATAGGATATCAGACGATCATTGCGGCTGCACAGGCAATGTCCACGGATGTTCAGAAGGCTGCGGAAGTAGAAAAGAATGTTCTTCTTGAGCCAGAATGGATTGATGCATCAAATATCAGCGATGAGACCAACAGTAATTATCTTTATTCAAAATAATATATGATAATGGCAAAAGGGTGTCATAAATAGTTTTCAACTCCGGCAAGGACAGTTCACATTGAACTGTCCTTGTGTTATAATAGATAAGATTCGACGAAAATGTAATGAATCGGATTTAGAATGGAGGAAATTTTTTTGAAAGAAAGAGAAACATTTGGCTCAAGACTTGGATTCATTCTGGTTTCTGCAGGGTGTGCAGTAGGTCTTGGAAACGTATGGAAATTCCCATACATGACAGGAAAATATGGCGGAGCTGCTTTTATCCTGATCTATCTTGTCTTTCTCGTTCTGCTTGGCCTGCCAATTCTTGTAAGTGAATTTGCAGTAGGACGAAGCAGCAGACTGAGTACGGCAAGAGCATTTCACAAACTGGAGCCGGAGGGTTCCAATTTCCATAAGTACAGCTATATGGGAATGATCGGTAATTATATGCTGATGATGTTTTATACCATGGTAGCAGGATGGATGATGTACTACGGTTATGTTATGGCGACCGGGAAACTGAGCGGAGCTTCTTCTGATGAAGTGAGTGGCTTTTTCTCAAACCTGATGACATCTACCGGAACAATGACCGGCTGGATGATCGTTGCAGTCCTTCTTGCCTTTGGTGTTTGTTCTTTGGGACTTCAGAATGGAATTGAACGTATCACAAAGGTTATGATGATCTGTCTTCTGGCACTGATCGTGGTGCTGGCTGTTCATTCTGTAACGCTGGACGGAGCGATGGAAGGTGTTAAATTTTACCTTGTACCAAACCTCGACAATATCCGTGCGGCAGGTCTTGGAAACGTGATCTTTGGTGCGCTGTCACAGGCATTCTTTACTTTGAGTATCGGTATCGGTGCGATGGAGATCTTCGGAAGCTATATGGGAAAGGAATGTACCCTTGCAGGAGAAAGTATTAATATCCTGATCCTGGATACATTTGTAGCACTGATGGCTGGTCTTATCATCATTCCGGCATGTTTTGCATTTAACGTAGAGCCTGGTGCGGGACCGGGACTTGTATTCATCACTCTGCCAAACGTATTCAACCAGATGGCAGGTGGAAGACTCTGGGGAGCTCTGTTTTTCCTGTTTATGTCCTTTGCGGCACTGTCTACGGTTATTGCAGTATTTGAGAACATTCTGTCCTTCGCAATGGATCTGTGGGGCTGGAAACGTAATAAAGCAGTTTTATTTAATATCGTTCTGCTCATTATTCTTTCCATGCCGGCAATTCTTGGCTTCGGACCATGGTCCGGAATTCAGATTCTCGGTGAAGGAACAAATATCATGGATCTGGAAGATTTTATTATTTCAAATAACATCCTGCCACTTGGTTCAGTAATCTTTGTAATCTTCTGTGCATCTAAGAATGGGTGGGGATGGGACAACTTCATTAAGGAAGCCAATACTGGAAAAGGAATAAAATTCCCGACATGTATCAGAAATTACATGTTGTGGGTAATTCCGGTCGTTGTAGCGATTATTTATCTGAAAGGTTATTATGATATGTTCCAGCCGAAAGGAAATACTTATCTGATTCCATGGATGATCGTGGGCATCGCAATGCTGATATTGGTAGGATGGATCGTATTCGGACATAGTAAGAAAAACAAGAAGTAAGAAATAAGAGGGGGCATAAATTATGATAGCAGAAAAAATGAAACCTTTTGTACAGAACAATTCAGCAATTCGTATGATGTTCGAAGAAGGAAATCGTCTCCGGGCAAAGTATGGTGCAGACAAAGTCTATGACTTCAGCCTTGGTAACCCAAGTGTTCCAGCACCGGATTGCGTACGCGAGGCAATCATAGATCTTGTAAACAACGAAGAACCGACTGTTCTCCACGGATATATGAGCAACGCAGGCTTTGAGGATGTCAGAGAAACGATCGCGCAGTCTCTGAACCGCCGTTTCGGGACAGCTTTTTCTGCACATAATCTGATCATGACAGTTGGTGCTGCCAGCGGTCTGAATGTCATCCTCAAGACGATACTGAATCCGGGCGAGGAAGTGATCGTTTTTGCACCGTACTTTCTGGAATACGGTGCATATGTACGTAACTATGACGGTAAGCTTGTGGAAATCTCTCCTAATACAGAGACTTTCCAGCCAAATCTGAAAGAACTGGAAGAGAAGATTACAGCCAATACCCGTGCAGTGATCGTAAATACGCCACATAACCCGACCGGTGTTGTTTATTCTGAGGAGACGATCAAAGAACTTGCTGCGATCCTCGAGAAAAAACAGCAGGAGTTTGGTTCTGTGATCTATCTGATTTCGGATGAACCGTACAGAGAACTGGCTTATGATGGCGTAGAAGTTCCATATCTGACGAAATATTATAAGAATACGGTTGTAGGATATTCCTACAGCAAATCTCTGTCTTTGCCGGGAGAGCGTATTGGATATCTGGTCATCCCGGATGAACTGGAAGACAGCGCAACAGTCATCACAGCAGCAGCAATTGCAAACCGTGTACTTGGAAGTGTTAATGCACCATCCCTTATGCAGAAAGTCATCCAGAAATGCGTAGATGCAGAAGTGGATGTGGCTGCTTATGACAGAAACCGTCTGGCACTTTACAATGGCCTTAAAGAATGTGGATTTGAATGTATCAAACCACAGGGCGCATTTTATCTGTTTGTGAAATCTCCGGTTGCAGATGAGAAGCAGTTCTGCGAGTCCGGTAAGAAATACAATATCCTGATGGTTCCGGGAAGCTCCTTTGCCTGCCCTGGATATGTAAGACTGGCATATTGTGTATCTTACGAGACGATTCAGAATTCTCTGCCTGAATTTGAGAAGCTGGCAGCAGAGTATGGGCTGTAGGAAGCCGGAATGTACAGTACACGAATTTGTAAAATGTATAATAGAAATTTATAAGAGTAAAAACAGATAAAAAAGACGCAGGAGCTGACTTTTTTTGGTCATGCCCCTGCGTCTTTTGCAGTGCATATTGAGGAAGCACCGGTGGTGCGCTGGTCAGATCTTGTCAATTTTTTTACGGATATCCAGCATTTTCTGATCGAGCTGTGTGATCACAGAAGCACACTGCTGTAATTCTTCATTGATCACTGCTGCCTGCTTTTGTCCGCGTTTGTAACGCAATTGATGGTCGAGGTTGGCCCAGTAATCCATGGCAGCAGTTCGAAGCTGCAATTCCAGTTTGATCCACTGGTTTTCTTTCTGGAATGGAATTGCAATTTCCAGAATCAGATGAAGGCTTTGATAGCCGGATTTCTTTGGCTGCTGTACATAATCTTTGATTTTCAGGATATGGATATCCTGTTGTTTTTCGATCAGGTCAGCTACTTTGTAAATATCATCTACATAAGCACATACAGCACGAACGCCGATCAGGTCATTGATCTTTTCCAGTGCCAGATCAAAATTCAGGTCCAGTCCTTTTTTCTGCATTTTTTTGCAGACACTGTCATAGCTTTTGAGTCTCCAGGTTTTCATCTGAATAAAATTCCGTTTATATTTCATCAGCAGAAATGTGTTGATGATGTCGAGTTTGGTCATCATAAGATTGATGGCACATTGTCCTTTAATGCTAAATTCACTGTCGGTCAGCATGCTCTTAAGAAGTTCTTTCTTTTTCAATTTCTGTCTTTCTTCCTCTAATTGTATCAGTGTAAATGTTTCTGTTGCCCGTAATGCATTTCCCGTTCCCATTAGAATACTCCTCCAGTAATAAATCTGTACGTGATTTGCGTTAAATCAAAGTTAAACAGTCGCGTTGCCAGCGTTAGCTGGAATGCAACCCGTGTGCGGGAATCTTGATTTGGATTTCTGTTTCCCATCATTTAATCTATGAAAAGGGGTGGAGAAATATGACAGGAAAAAATAGAAAATTTTGTTATGAAAATCACAATCTTATGAGTATGAAATCGAGGAAACAGACTTTGAAAACAGGTGTATATCAAATTTTTTGCCTGGGAATTAAGAGGAATGATGAAAATACGGATTGTATAAAATGCTGATTAATGGCGAAAATGTAAGAAATAATTTGTTTGAAATTTTAACAAAATACAGATTGACAAATGATTAACGAATCCGTATAATAAGCGCATATCAATCATTGATAAATAATTAACGTTAATCAATTAACAGAATTGTTTATCGGACTAAATCAAAAGGATCATATCATAAGAGGAAAAACAGGAGGATTCAGAAATGGCAAAGAAAGAAACCCACATCCCGGCAATCATTGATACTCCGGAAGCACTGGAAGCAAAGATCGCTGCGATGAAAGAAGCACAGAAACTTTTCGCCACTTATACACAGGAGCAGGTAGATAAAATCTTCAAAGCTGCTGCAACTGCAGCTGATAAAGCACGTATTCCGCTTGCAAAAGCTGCTGTTGAAGAAACTGGAATGGGTATCGTTGAAGATAAGGTCATCAAAAATCATTATGCAGCAGAATATATCTACAATGCGTATAAAAACACCAAAACCTGTGGTGTTCTTGAAGAAGATCCGGTTTATGGAATCAAGAAGATTGCGGAGCCGATCGGTCTGATCGCGGCAGTTATTCCAACTACAAACCCGACTTCCACAGCAATCTTTAAAACGCTGATCGCGTTAAAGACCAGAAATGCGATCATCATCAGCCCACATCCTCGTGCAAAAGGAAGTACGATTGAAGCTGCAAGAGTTGTTCTGGAAGCTGCCGTAAAAGCAGGTGCTCCGGAAGGCATCATCGGATGGATCGATGTACCGAGCCTTGAACTTACAAATCTTGTAATGAAAGAAGCTGACATCATTCTTGCAACAGGTGGTCCTGGAATGGTTAAAGCGGCATATTCTTCCGGAAAACCGGCACTTGGAGTTGGCGCCGGAAACACACCGGTTATCATTGATGACACTGCAGATGTTCGTCTGGCAGTAAACTCTATCATTCACTCCAAAACATTTGATAATGGTATGATCTGTGCATCCGAACAGTCCGTAACAGTTCTCGAAGGTGTATATAAAGCAGTTAAAGAAGAATTTCAGTACAGAGGATGCTACTTCCTGAAGAAAGATGAGATTGAAAAAGTAAGAAAAACAATCCTGATCAATGGTGCACTGAATGCCAAGATCGTTGGACAGAAAGCTGCTACGATTGCAGAGATGGCAGGCGTTACAGTTCCGGCAGAAACCAAGATCCTGATCGGTGAAGTAGAATCTGTAGATATCAGTGAAGAGTTTGCACACGAGAAACTTTCTCCGGTACTTGCCATGTACAAGGCAAAAACATTCGACGAAGCGATCGCAAAAGCAGAACAGCTTGTAGCTGACGGTGGATATGGACATACCTCTTCTCTGTATATCAATGTGAATGAGAAAGAAAAAATGGCAAAACATGCAGCAGCAATGAAGACCTGCCGAATCCTGATCAATACTCCATCTTCTCAGGGTGGTATCGGAGATCTTTACAACTTCAAACTCGTACCATCTCTGACACTTGGCTGTGGTTCCTGGGGTGGAAACTCTGTATCTGAAAACGTTGGTGTGAAACATCTGATCAATATCAAGACTGTTGCTGAGAGGAGAGAGAACATGCTCTGGATGAGAACCCCGGAAAAAGTTTACTTCAAAAAAGGCTGCCTGCCGGTTGCTCTGGATGAGCTGAAAAATGTGATGGGCAAGAAACGCTGCTTCATCGTAACAGACTCCTTCCTGTACAAGAATGGATATACAAAGAAAATTGAAGATAAACTGGATGAGATGGGAATTGTTCATACATGCTTCTCTGATGTAGAACCTGATCCGTCTCTGGCTTCTGCAAAAGCAGGTGCAGCAGCAATGCGCGCATTTGAACCAGACTGCATCATCGCAATGGGCGGTGGATCTGCAATGGATGCCGGTAAGATCATGTGGGTTCTTTATGAAAACCCGGATGCAGATTTCGATGACATGGCAATGGATTTCATGGATATCCGTAAGAGAATCTATACATTCCCGAAAATGGGTAAAAAAGCTTACTTTATCGCTGTACCTACATCTTCCGGTACAGGATCTGAGGTAACACCGTTTGCCATCATTACAGACAAAGAAACAGGAATTAAATGGCCACTGGCTGACTATGAACTGATGCCGGATATGGCAATCGTGGATACCGACAACATGATGAGTGCACCAAAAGGACTGACAAGTGCTTCTGGTATCGATGTTATGACACATGCGATCGAAGCATATGTTTCTATGATGGCTTCTGACTACACAGATGGACTTGCTCTCCGTGCGATCAAACTTGTATTTGATTATCTGCCAAGAGCATACAGAGATGGAAATGATGTAGAAGCAAGAGATCATATGGCAAATGCATCCTGCATGGCCGGTATGGCATTTGCAAATGCATTCCTTGGAGTAAACCACTCCCTGGCTCACAAACTGGGTGCTTTCCATCACATCCCGCACGGTATCGCAAATGCTCTGGTTCTGACAGATGTTATGCGTTATAATGCTGATGAAGTTCCGACCAAGATGGGTACTTTCCCGCAGTATCAGTATCCAAAGACACTGGCACGTTATGCAGAGATCGGACGTTTTGTAGGACTGACAGGAAAAGATGACAAAGAAGTATTTGAGAAACTTCTGGATAAACTGGAAGAACTCAAGAAGATTATTGAGATCAAACCTACGATCAAAGATTATGGTGTAGATGAGAAATACTTCCTTGAGACTCTGGATGAGATGAGTGAACAGGCATTTAATGACCAGTGTACCGGTGCAAACCCGAGATATCCACTTATTGCAGAACTGAAAGAAATCTACCTGAAAGCATACTATGGTAAATAATAAATTTTAGATTGGTGTGTTTTCTTCCATAAAAATATTATAAGCAGCGACAGCCCCGGCGTTACAGGAACGTGATGCCGGGGCTGTTGCTTTAATAACAGGAGAAATATTGTAACAAAATTAAGAATCTATGTATTGCAAGTGGCAGGATATGGGTGTTACAATAAATACCAATGACAATGTTAATATAAACAGAGAACTTATATACTGACTTTTTTGGTTATATATAAGAAAAAGAAGCAATAGTTTCAGGAGGCATGATTATTGAAACATAATGAAAACACAAAATACGTGAAACTTGGTATCACAGGCGCTGCCGTTCTGGCATTTGGATTTGCAACAGCATATATCCTGAGTCAAAGTGCAAATATTGCGGCAGGTATCCGGGTTGTATTCAACATTTTGAAACCGTTCCTGTACGGCGCACTGATCGCCTATATCCTTGCACCGATGTGCAACCGGATGGATGAACGCTTTCTGAAATGGTTTCCGAATGCGACAGAGAAAAAGAAAAAGGGGCTGAAATTTCTGTCTATTGCAATTGCGGTTATTCTTGCTGTAACGGTTGTGGTATTGTTGATCATTCTGATCCTTCCGCAGGTATGGGACAGTACAGTGAGGCTTATCCGTATCCTTCCGGCACGAGTTTCCTATGCGAACCGTATGATCGATCAATTACTGAAAGATCAGCCGGAATTGCAGAATTATTTTAATCATTTTTCATCTCAGATTGAAAGTGGACTGAATGATATTCTGAGTGCCAATTCCAGTATGATGCAGACAATTCAGGGAATTATTAACAATATTACTGTACAGCTGATCGAGGTTTTGAGCGTATTCAAGAATATGTTTCTTGGATTCCTGATTGCAGTATATCTTCTTGCAAGCCGCAAACTGTTCGGCGCACAGGCGAAGCTTCTGCTTTATGGTATTTTTCCGAATAAATGGGCGAAGATCATCGAAGAAGAGGTTCGTTATACAGACAAGATGTTTAATGGATTCTTTCCTGCTATTATGCAGGGGGAACGTGTAGAACCGTTTAATGGATTCTTTGTCGGCAAGATCATTGATTCTGCGATCATCGGTCTGATCTGCTTTGCGGGAACAACTCTGCTGGGATTTGAATCCGCTGCATTTATCAGTGTTGTGATCGGAGTGACGAACATTATTCCGTTTTTCGGGCCGTTTATCGGTGCAATCCCATGTGCATTATTACTGCTTCTGGGAACTCATCCGTGGGATGCTCTGTATTTCCTGATCTTTATTGTGATTCTGCAGCAGATTGATGGAAATATCATCGGACCGAAGATTCTCGGAAATACAACGGGTGTATCCAGTTTCTGGGTATTGTTTTCCATCCTTTTATTCGGAGGTCTATGGGGAATTGTCGGTATGGTGATCGCGGTTCCGCTCTTTGGTGTTATTTATGATATTGTGCGTAAGCTTACTGCACGTGGGCTGGAACGAAATCAGCGGGAAGACATACTTCAGGAGTACAATGAAGAATTTCATGAGAAAAAAGAAGAGGCGAAGAAGAAATCAAGTCCTTCTGTCAGTGATAAAGTCAATAAATGGATTAATGAGTACATTAATAAAAATGTAAATGATAAATAAGGTATATAAAAGAAAACCCCATGGGCGATTGCTCATGGGGTTTTGTACGCTCTAAAATACTGTATTGATTTTGCTCAGAGAAATTACTGTTTGCGGAAAGCGGCACGTTTTCTTTCTCTGGGATCAAGGATTCTCTTACGGATACGGAGACTTTCCGGTGTTACCTCAAGAAGTTCATCCTGATCAATGAATTCAATTGCCTGCTCCAGACTGAGAACTCTTGGAGGCGTCAGCTTCAGAGCTTCATCAGCGGAAGAAGAACGTGTATTAGTCAGATGCTTGGTTTTGCAGACATTCAGTTCGATGTCTTCGGCTTTACCATTCTGTCCGATAACCATACCGCTGTATACTTTTTCTCCAGGGCCTACAAAGAGTGTTCCACGATCCTGAGCGGAGAACAAACCGTAAGCAACTGCCTCACCGGATTCGAATGCAATCAGAGATCCCTGTTTACGATACTGGAAATC
>OHAS01003316.1_pt1 | contig 10817 bp, 6 predicted proteins | sample 1577131 | NCBI WGS metagenome assembly OHAS01 (sample SAMEA3541566, study PRJEB24748) | human gut metagenome | biome: human gut; feature: human-associated habitat; material: faeces | place: China | collected 2012
GGCTCCGATGGGGCCGGGCGGTCTTTCGGTTGCTGAAATTTCGTCAGGCCCGGACCTGCGCGCCGCATTTCTGCTCGAACTGCCGGGTGAGGTTCGCCATCACACGCTCAATGGTCCGCTCGTCCAGCGTGCGGGTCTTGTCCTCCAGAATGAAGCTCAAAGCGTAGGATTTCTTGCCCTCGGGAAGCTTGTCGCCCTCGTAGACATCGAACAGCGAGACGCTTTTCAGCAGCTTGCGCTCGGCGGCGAAGGCTGCGTCGCGCAGCGAGGAGAAGGTCACGGACTTGTCCACCAGCAGCGCCAGATCGCGTCTGACCTCGGGGAATTTCGACAGTTCCCCGGCGGCAATCTTCAGCTTCTTCGTGGATTTCGCAAGGGCCTCGAAATTCATCTCCAGATAGTACACATCCTGCTTGACATCGGTACGGCGGCGGATTGCGGCGGCCACGGAGCCGATCTGCAACAACTGTTTGCCATTGAGCGACAGCGTGAGGCCCTCGCTGAAAAGATCGCTTTCGAGCGTCTCGGCCTTCAGCGCGTAGATGTCGACGCCGAAGCGGCGGAGCAGTTTCTCGGCGACTGCGCGCAGGGTGAAGAACGACGCCTTCACGGGCTTCGCATTCCACGACTGCGGCGTCGAGACGCCCGTGACGGCGATGGCGAGGCGGTACTCCTCGGAGTAGGCCGCCAGGCGGTTTTCGTCCGTGCGCTTCGACTCGTCGTAGAAATAGCAGTTGCCGAACTCGTAGAGACAGAGATCGCCGTTGCGGCGGTTGGCGTTCAGACCGACGGCCTCCAGCATGTTGAACAGCAGCGTCTGGCGCATCACGTTCAGGTCGGCGCTCAACGGGTTGAGAATACGCACGCAACGCTCGGCGGGACAGGAGGTCAGGCCCTCGTAATAGGCGGCTTTCGTCAGCGAGTTGGACATGATCTCGGTAAACCCGTTGGCCGTGAGGAAATCGGCCGCGAGGTTCATCAGACGGTTGCGGTCGGGTTTCGGCGCATAGGAGAGCGTCGAACGGACCTGCGTGGGGATTTCGACGTTGTTGTAGCCGTAGATGCGCAGGATGTCCTCCACGAGGTCGGCTTCGCGCTGCACGTCGACACGGTAGGGCGGCACGGCGACCGTCAGCACGCCGTCTTTCTCGGCGAGGATCTTCACCTCCAGCGCCGCGATGATCGTGCGGACGACCGTTTCGGGAATCTCCTTGCCGATCAGCGCGTTGACCCTTGCCAACGAGATGTCGAAGACGAAATCCCCGATCGGCTCCGGATAGATGTCCGTGATGCCGCTGGAGATCGTACCCCCGGCCAGCTCCTTCATCAGCAGGGCGGCGCGCTTGGCGGCGTAGACCTGCATGTTGGGGTCGATGCCGCGCTCGAAGCGGAACGAAGAGTCGGTATTCAGGCCGAAACGCTTGGCCGTCTTGCGTACCCACACGGGGTTGAAATAGGCGCTCTCGATAAATACGTCGGTCGTGGTGTCGCTCACGCCCGAGTCCAGTCCGCCGAAAACGCCGGCGATGCACATGGGACGCTCGGCCGAGCAGATCATCAGGTCCTTGTCCGTGAGTTTGCGCTCCACGCCGTCCAGCGTCACGAAGGGCGTGCCCTCGGCGCAGGTGCGGACCACGACTTCGCGGCCCTCGATCTTCGCGGCGTCGAAGGCGTGCAGGGGCTGGCCCAGCTCGAACAGCACGAAATTGGTGATGTCGACCAGATTGTTCTTGGGATTGATGCCCGCGGCGCGCAGGCAGTTCTGCATCCACTCGGGCGACGGACCGATCTTGCAGCCCGTGACCGTAACGCCGGCATAGCGGGGCGCGGCCTCGGGATTTTCGACGCGGACCGCCACCTCCAGGTCGTGATTGTCGGGAGCGAAGGCCGAAACATCGGGCAGTTTCACTTCGGCATTTTCGCCGCGGCTCTTCAGGTAAGCGGCCAGATCGCGCGCCACGCCGATGTGCGAAGCGGCGTCCACACGGTTGGGCGTGAGTCCGATCTCGATCAGGTAGTCGTCCTCGACATGCAGGTATTCCCTGGCCTCCATGCCCACGGGGGCGTCGGCCGGAAGTTCCATGATGCCGTCGTGCGAAGACCCGATGCCCAGCTCGTCCTCGGCGCAGAGCATTCCGAGCGACTCCACGCCGCGGATCTTCGAACGTTTGATCTTGAACTCCTCGTCGCCGCCGTCGGGGTAGAGCACCGCGCCGACCGTGGCGCAGAGGACTTTCAATCCGGCCCGGCAGTTCGCGGCGCCGCAGACGATCTGCAACGGCTCGGCGGCTCCCACGTCCACCGCGGTGACGTGCAGGTGGTCCGAATCGGGGTGATCGGCACAGGTCACAACCTCGCCGACGACAACGCCCCGAAGGCCGCCTTTCACGGTTTCGATCTTCTCGAAGCCTTCGACTTCGAGGCCGATGTCCGTCAGGATTTCAGCGATCTTTTCGGCCGGAAGATCGGTCGCGATATAACGTTTGAGCCAGTTATACGAAATATTCATATCGTTAAGTTTTGAATTTGCGGATAATCATGCAAAAATATAAATTTTTCCGCAAAGTACGGTAAAAATTCCTTACATATATAGGTGTCGAAAATAATTCGTAAAAAATTTGCATTTTACGAACCGACCGCATATATTTGCAGAAACAAAGCTGAAAGATGATCCGCAATTTCAACATACAGGCATGGTGGTGGCGCTCGTTGACTCTCGTGAACAATGAGTGCGGAACCGCGCGTGTATAGTTGAACCCCGAAAAATACACAAGCCCGTTGTTTACGAAAAGTAAGCAGCGGGCTTTTTCTTTTGTACATTTCAAATTCAAAAACCGATACCCATTATGGAAACGAAAAAATTCTGCCTCACCGAAAAACAGATGCCCACGCAATGGTACAACATCGTGGCCGACATGCCCAACAAACCGCTCCCGCCGCTGCACCCCGGAACGAAAAAGCCCGTCACGAAGGAGCAGATGTCGGCGATCTTCGCCGAGGAACTGATCGACCAGGAGATGTCGACCGAGCGTTACATCGACATTCCCGAGGAGGTGCAGGAGATTTACAGGATATGGCGCCCGACGCCGCTCGTGCGCGCGACGGGGCTGGAAAAGGCCCTCGGAACGCCCGCGAAGATCTTTTTCAAGAACGAAAGCGTGTCGCCCGCGGGTTCGCACAAGCCCAACACCGCCGTGCCGCAGGCCTACTACAACTACAAACAGGGCATCAAGCACCTGACCACCGAGACCGGCGCCGGACAGTGGGGCGCGTCGATCGCCTTCGCGGCCAAGCACTTCGGCATCGACCTCCAGGTATTCATGGTCAAGGTCAGCTACGACCAGAAGCCCTACCGCCGCCTGATGATGAACACGTGGGGCGCGGAGTGCGTGGCGTCGCCCTCGACGCTGACCGAATCGGGCCGTGCGGCGCTGGAGCGCGATCCGCACTGTTCGGGAAGCCTCGGGCTGGCCATTTCCGAGGCCGTGGAGATGGCTTTGCGCCGTCCGGAAGACACGCGCTACTGCCTGGGAAGCGTGCTGAATCACGTGGTTCTGCACCAGACGGTCATCGGCCAGGAGGCCGTGACGCAGATGGAGATGGCCGACGCCGAGCCGGACATGGTGATCGGATGTTTCGGAGGCGGCAGCAACTTCGCGGGCATCGGCTTCCCGTTCCTGCGGAAGAATTTCGCCGAGGGGAAGAAGATACGCGTGATCGCCGTGGAGCCTGAAGGATGCCCGAAACTCACCCGCGGCGAATTCCAGTACGACTTCGGCGACGTGGCGGGATTCACGCCCCTGATCCCGATGTACACGCTGGGCCACGATTTTCAGCCGTCGGACATTCACGCCGGGGGATTGCGCTACCACGGAGCCGGCTCGATCGTCAGCCAGCTGATGAAGGACGGGCTGATCGAGGCGCAGTCGATGCCGCAGGTCGAGACCCTCGCCGCAGGCGTTCTGTTCGCCCAGACCGAGGGCATCATCCCGGCTCCGGAGTCGACGCACGCCATCGCCGCGACGATCCGCGAAGCGCTGAAAGCCAAGGAGGAAGGCGTGTCGAAAACCATCCTGTTCAACCTCTCGGGCAACGGCGTGATCGACCTCTACGCCTACGAGCAGTACCTGGCCGGGGCGCTGCGGGACTACGTGCCGGGCGACGACGAGATCGCAAAGACGGTCAGCCAGTTAAGCAAGATCATCTGACGGGTGGAACCATCCGCGACCGAAAAGGATGCCGGCCTTCGGGCGGGCATCCTTTTTCATTTCCCGAGCCGTCCGTGCCGGGAAACAGTGTTGCCGACGGGGATCGGGAGCCGCTAAAAACGGCGCACATCCGCACCCGAAACGCAGGCTACCGCGACCCGAGCCACAGGAAGACCATGCCGACCAGGATGAGAACCAGATCGACGGCCTTGGCGCGCAGATTCCGTTCGCGGAAGAGCAGGGCGCCGCAGGCGAACGAAACCACGACCGAGCCGCGGCGCACCATCGACACGACGGAGATCATGGCGTCGGGATCGCGCAGGGCCATGAGGTAGGCGAAGTCGGCCAGCGACAGGAATACCGAGATCAGCGGGATGGCCCAGCTCCAGTGGAAAGGCGTGGAGGCGTGCCGCTTCGGCCACCATACCGCGGCGGTCAGGACGGCCATCATGAAGAACTGGTAAAGGTTGTACCAGCTTTGCACGAAGACCGGGTCGAGGCGCGCCATGATATATTTATCGTACAGCCCGCTGACGGCACCCATGACGGCGGCCAGGGCGATGCAGAGTATCCAGACGTTGTGCGCGAAATCGACCCCTTCGCGGCGGCTCGAACGACTCAGCATGAAGAGCGACACGAGTGCCAGTAGGACGCCGGTCCACTGGCAGGCGTTCAGCCGCTCGCCGAAGACGAGCATGGCTCCGACGAGCACCATGACGGGGCGCGTGGCGTTGATGGGCCCCACGATGGTGATGGGAAGGTGCTTCATGCCGAAATAGCCGAAGATCCAGGACGTGAGGACGATGACGGATTTGAGCGCCACCAGCCCATGGGCATGGAGCGTACCGGGCGACGCCTCCAGCACCGTACCTTCGAACCACCCGAGTCCGCATTCGGCCGAGAGGAGCGCCGGAAGGAAGACGAGCGACGAAAAGAGGGTGTTGAGCAGCAGCACGGGCAGTACGGCATTGCCGGTGAGCGACTTTTTCTTGGCCACGTCGTAGAAACCCAGCAGCGCGGCGGATGTGAATGCGAGGGTCAGCCACATAATGTAAGTTCGGCGGGAATAAGGTTCATGGAATTCGGGGGCGGTAAGAGCGGCAACCCGCAGGGTTTGCATTACGGCGTCTGCGATGTTGTCCGAACGGAGAATTCCCCTGAACCACCACCGTTTTCAAACGGCGATTCGGGGGGATGTCTTTCCAACGGTTCCGGTATCGGGAAAAACCGATTATTGAATCTCGTCGCTGTAAACGGCGCCGGGCAGGTCGTGGAGGTTGTAACGCGAAGCCATCGACATGCCGTAGGCTCCGGCCGACTTGATCGTAAGCAGGTCGCCGCGGCGGGTCTTGCGCAGGGTGACGTTCTCGTCGAACACGTCGGTCGATTCGCAGGCCGTACCCACGATGGTATATTTGTCGCGCGCCTCGTCTTTGGAGGTGATGTTCTCGATGTTGTGGTACGAACCGTAGAGCGCCGGACGGATCAGCTCGGTCATCGAGGCATCGACGATCACCAGCTTGCGGCCCGTGGCGGTGGTCTTGTTGAAGAGCACCTTCGTAATCAGCTCGCCGCATTCGGCGACGATCGAGCGGCCGAATTCGAAATGCACTTCGCGGTCGCCGACCGAGAGGTGGTTGTGCACGATGGAGAACAGCGAGGCGAAATTGGGGATCGGTTCGTTCTCGGGCACGTCGTAGTTGACGCCCAGGCCGCCGCCCACGTCGACGAAACGGAACGAACAGCCCAACTTTTCGAGGTTCTCGACGATGACGTTGACTTTGTTGCACATGTTCTCGAAGACGTGCAGCTCGCGGATCTGAGACCCGATATGCAGATGCAGGCCGATTATATTGATATGCTTGAGCGCGCGGATCTCCTTGGCGTGCTCGAGTACCTCTTCATATGAAATGCCGAATTTGCTGTCGGCCTGCCCCGTATCGATGCAGTGGTTGGTCTTGGGGTCGATGTCGGGGTTGATGCGCAGCGCCACGTCGGCCACGCGCCCGGCCTCCCCGGCCAGGGCATCGACCAGCTCCAGCTCCTCGATCGACTCGCAGTTGATGGCCAGGATATCCTGCTCGATGGCGTAGCGCAGCTCCTTGTCGCGCTTGCCCACACCCGCATAGACGATACCCTTGGGGTCGAAGCCCGCCTCGATGGCCTTGCGGAGCTCGTTGCCGCTGGCACAGTCGATACCCAGCCCGTATTCGCGGATGATCGCCAACAGGTGGTCGTCGTAGTTGGCCTTGATGGCGTAGTGCACCTTGTAACCGTATTTTTTCGACTCGTAGACGACGCTTTCGAGGGTCTGGCGTAGCAACGCCGTATCATAAAGATAGAAGGGGGTTTCGTAGCCCCGAAGCTTTTGTGCAATTTGTCTGCTTAGCATTTTACCTAACTTTTAACCTGTTGAAGTTGCAAATATAAGCGATTTGGTTTATTTGAGCAAATCCACGATCACGCCCGCAGCGAGCGAGAGGCTCGCCAGGCCGTTGAGCGTCCCGAAGGCGATGCCGATATTGCGCTGCCGCGCGGGCGTGACGAGCAGGTGTTCGAGCACCAGCAGCCCCGTGAAAACACCCGCCCCGAGCCAGAGCCACACCGAACCGGGGCAGTAGGTCATGAACCAGCCGAGGGCGGCAATGCTCACCGCATGCAGACCGCAGCTGACGCCCAGCGCCGAACGCGCCGAAAAACGCGCGGGGATGGAATGCAGGCCGTGCCGACGGTCGAATTCGGCGTCCTGCAACGCGTAGATGATGTCGAAGCCCCCGCACCAGGTCGTCACCAGCAGGGCGAGGATGAACGGTTCGACGACGACGTGCCCGGCCACGGCGATAAAAGCCCCGACGGGGGCGATGCCGAGCGAAAGCCCCAGCACGAGGTGCGCCAGCGGCGTGAAGCGCTTGCAATAGCTGTAAACGAGGATGACGGACAACGCCACGGGCGACAGGATGGCCGCCAGGCGGTTGATCGTCGCGGCGGTGAGGATGAAGAGCAGGGCATTGACTGCCACGAACCACAGCGCATGCTGCGCCGGGATTTTGCCTGCGGGGATTTCGCGCCCGGCCGTACGCGGGTTCTCGGCATCGATGCGGCGGTCGGCCCAGCGGTTGAACCCCATGGCGGCATTGCGGGCGAAGACCATGCACAGGATGACCTGCACGAGGACGATGTACGGCCAGCGGGGGTTATGCAGCGGGGCGTAACGGAGCCCGTAGACGAAGCCCACCATGGCAAAGGGCATGGCGAAGACCGTATGGGCGAACTTGACGAGCGAAGCGTATTTCAAAACGGCATTCATGTGCGGAAACGGTATTTGAGACCGCAAAGATAGGAAAAATTCCGCTCCGGCGCATTTACGGCCCGAGGGCGGCCACACCTTCCGTAAATCCAAAATATTTCGTATATTTGCACACATTTTTATGCGATTTATGAAAAACATCCGCAACTTCTGCATCATAGCCCACATCGACCACGGCAAGAGCACGCTGGCAGACCGCCTGCTCGAAAAGACCAACACCCTGAACCAGCGCGAAATGCAGGCGCAGGTGCTCGACGACATGGAGCTCGAACGCGAAAAGGGCATCACGATCAAAAGCCACGCGATACAGATGGAATACACCGCCCGCGACGGGCAGCAATATACGCTCAACCTGATCGACACCCCGGGACACGTCGACTTCTCGTACGAAGTGTCGCGCGCAATCGCCTCGTGCGAAGGGGCGCTGCTGGTGGTCGACGCCACGCAGGGCATTCAGGCGCAGACGATTTCGAACCTCTACCTCGCCGTGGGGCACGACCTGGAGATCATCCCCGTGCTGAACAAGATCGACATGGATTCGGCGATGATCGACGAGGTGAAGGATCAGGTGATCGACCTCATAGGATGCAGGGAGGAGGATATTCTGCTGGCATCGGGCAAGACGGGACTGGGCGTCGAAGAGGTGTTGGAAGCGATCGTAAACCGCATTCCCGCTCCCACGGGCGACGAGAGCGCGCCGTTGCAGGCGCTGATCTTCGACTCGGTGTTCAACCCCTTCCGCGGAATCATCGCCTATTTCCGCGTCTTCAACGGCACGCTGCGCAAGGGCGACCACGTGAAGTTCTTCAACACGGGCAGCGAGTACGACGCCGACGAAATAGGCGTGCTGAAACTCAAGATGCAGCCCCGGCAGGAGATCAGGGCCGGGGACGTGGGGTATATCTGCTCGGGGATCAAGACCTCGTCGGACGTGAAGGTCGGCGACACGATCACCTCGGTGACCAACCCCGCCAAAGAGGCCATCGCCGGATTCGAGGACGTGAAGCCGATGGTCTTCGCGGGCGTCTACCCGGTGGAGGCCGACCAGTACGAGGACCTGCGCGCGTCGCTCGAAAAATTGCAGCTCAACGACGCTTCGCTCACGTTCGAGCCGGAAAGCTCGCTGGCGCTCGGATTCGGGTTCCGCTGCGGATTCCTCGGGCTGCTGCACATGGAGATCATTCAGGAGCGGCTGTACCGCGAATTCGACATGGACGTCATCACGACCGTGCCCAACGTGTCGTACCGCATCACCACGACGCAGGGCGACGTGGTCGAGGTGCACAACCCCTCGGGACTGCCCGAGGTGACGAAGATCGACAAGATCGAGGAACCCTACATCCTCGCGCAGATCATCACCAAGTCGGAGTTTCTGGGCAACGTCATCAAACTCTGCATCGACAAGCGCGGGGTGATGAAGAACCAGACATTCATCACGCAGGACCGCGTGGAGGTCAACTTCGACATGCCCCTCTCGGAGATCGTCTTCGACTTCTACGACAAGCTCAAGAGCATCTCGAAAGGATACGCCTCGTTCGACTACCACCGCACGGGATTCCAGCCCTCGAAACTCGTCAAGCTCGACATCCTGCTCAACGGGGAGCCGGTCGACGCCCTCTCGTCGCTCACCTACACGGACCACGCCTACGATTTCGGACGCAAGATGTGCGAAAAGCTCAAGGAGCTGATCCCCCGCCAGCAGTTCGACATCGCCATACAGGCCGCCGTCGGCGCCAAGATCATCGCACGCGAAACGGTCAAGGCCGTGCGCAAGGACGTGACGGCGAAGTGCTACGGCGGAGATATTTCGCGTAAGCGCAAGCTGCTCGAAAAACAGAAGAAGGGCAAGAAGCGCATGCGCCAGATCGGTAACGTCGAAGTTCCCCAGTCGGCATTCCTCGCCGTGCTGAAAATGGATTAAGAACCATGAAAAAGACCATCATCGACCTCTTCGAGGCCTCCGTGCGGAAATACGGGGCCAAGACCTTCCTGCTCGAAAAACGCCATCACAAATTCGAGCCTACGACCTATGCCGAGACCCGCGAGCAGGCGCTCGAAGCCGGAGCCGGACTCGCCGCGCTCGGCATCCGCCCCGGAGACAAGGTGGCGATACTGGCCGAAGGCAGCAACGCATGGATCATTTCCGAACTGGGGCTGTTCTACGCCGGGGCGGTCAGCGTGCCCCTGTCGGTGAAACTCGAAGAGTCGAACGACCTCCTCTTCCGCATGCGGCACGCCGAGGTCAAGGCCGTTTTCGTGTCGAAACACCAGCTGCCCAAGATCCGCCGCATCCGCGCCGGACTGCCGCAGCTGGAGCAGGTGATCGTCCTCGGACACATTCCGCTGGAATCCGGGGAGACGGCCTACGGGACGCTCAAGCGTCTGGGCCGCGAATACCTCGCCAAGAACAAGGCGGAGTTCATGGAGATCGGACAGGCGATCCGGAATGACGATTACGCCACGATCACCTACACCTCGGGCACGACGTCGGACCCCAAAGGCGTGATTCTGACCCACCGCAACTACACGGCCAACGTCGAGCAGGCGTTGTCGCGGGTCGACATTCCGCCGCATTTCCGCACGCTGATCATCCTGCCGCTCGACCACTGTTTCGCCCACGTCGTGGGTTTCTACATCATGATCGCCTGCGGAGCCTCGGTGGCCACGGTGCAGATCGGAGCGACGCCGATGGAGACGCTCAAGAACATCCCGCAGAACATCCGCGAGGTGCAGCCGCACTTCCTGCTGTCGGTCCCGGCGCTGGCCAAGAACTTCCGGAAAAACATCGAAAGCTCCATACGGGCCAAGGGGAGATTCACCGAGGCGCTTTTCAACCTCGCGCTCCGCACGGCATACGCATACAACAGCGACGGGTATGGCAGGGGCAGCGGATGGCGCATCGTGCTGGCCCCCGTCGTCGGGATTTTCGACGCGCTGCTGTTCCGCAAGGTGCGGCAGGCGTTCGGAGGCCATCTCGAATTCTTCGTCGGAGGCGGTGCGCTGCTCGACGCGGAGTTGCAGCGGTTTTTCTACGCCATCGGAATCCCGATGTTCCAGGGATACGGACTTTCGGAGGCGACGCCCGTGATTTCGACCAACTCGCCCAAACATCACTGGCACCGGTTCGGATCGTCGGGCAAGATACTCATTCCGCTGGACCTGAAGATCCTCGACGAGGAGGGCCGCGAGGTTCCCCGCGGGCAGAAGGGCGAAATCGTCGTCCGCGGCGAGAACGTCATGGCCGGCTACTGGAAGAATCCCGGGGCCACGGCCGAAACCGTGCGCGACGGATGGCTCTACAC
>OHAS01003321.1_pt1 | contig 10813 bp, 6 predicted proteins | sample 1577131 | NCBI WGS metagenome assembly OHAS01 (sample SAMEA3541566, study PRJEB24748) | human gut metagenome | biome: human gut; feature: human-associated habitat; material: faeces | place: China | collected 2012
AAGGTACAGACCTGCTTCGCATTTCTCAAAATCGCATTTTTGAAAAGGACTTTCTCTCAAACAAGGCTCAAGTCACTGTGGCACCTTACAAGGTTGTGACCTCAAGCCAAGATTTGGCAGATATGGACCTATCGAAAACCTATGTCCTCAAGACTGCGACTGGTGGCTATGATGGACACGGTCAAAAGGTCATTCGCTCAGAAGCAGATTTGGAAGAAGCCTATGCGTTAGCTGACTCATCGGACTGTGTCTTGGAAGAATTCGTCAAATTTGACCTTGAAATTTCTGTCATCGTATCAGGAAATGGCAAGGACGTGACGGTTTTCCCAGTTCAGGAAAATATCCACCGCAACAACATTCTTTCGAAAACCATTGTACCTGCTCGCATTTCAGAAAGCCTAGCCGAAAAAGCCAAAGCCATGGCAGTGAGAATCGCTGAGCAACTCAACTTGTCTGGAACTCTCTGCGTGGAAATGTTTGCGACGACTGATGATATTATCGTCAATGAGATTGCCCCGCGTCCACACAATTCAGGACACTACTCAATCGAAGCCTGTGACTTCTCCCAGTTTGATACCCATATTCTAGGCGTTCTCGGAGCACCATTACCAGCTATCAAACTATATGCCCCAGCTGTCATGCTCAACGTTCTCGGACAGCATGTCGAGGCTGCTGAAACATACGTCACAGAAAATCCAAGCGCTCACCTCCACATGTATGGTAAAATAGAAGCGAAACACAACCGCAAGATGGGACATGTGACTTTATTTAGTTCTGTGCCGGATAAGGTTGAGGAGTTTGGGGAGTAAGACAGGACCCCAGTTATAAGGTCCGTTGTCTTACCCCTGCAAAGTTGACTAGGCTTGTCGCAGACGAAACATCGGCAAGAGGAGTCAGTCAACTACTGCTGGAAAGGGATTGATTTTTAGGAGTTGCCTATGATTAAAATCATTGTTCATGCCTATGTCCAAGCTGACAAAGAAAAAGCCGTCGTTGAAGTCGTATTTGCGTCAGCAGACGAGCAAGCTGTTTATGATAAATTGGCTGAATTGACAAAACAGTTTCCGAATGACTATCTTGCCATCTATGATTTACCACAAGATACGGACTTGAACCAGTTGGCACATTATCCCTCTGTGGCGATTGGGAAAGAGGATTTTTAGGAGGAAAATTAAAATGGCGACATTATTAACTGCTGTCGGTAATACAATTTGGGACTTCCAAATAAAAGATTTTATAACAATTGGAATTTCAGCACTTGCATTATTATTTTCTGGGATTAGTCTAGCAGTAAGTTTTCTATCATTTAGAAGAAATAGTACAAAATTGAAAGTAACGCAATTAATTTTTAGACCTACCCCTCTTTCAGAGGGTGCATTGCCTAATAAACTTTATTTGGATCGTGAGCAAGATCAAAGCCTATGGTCTCAAATACCTATGGTTTACCTATTAGTATATCTAAAAATCGATAATCTGAGTTATACCCCGATTTCATTAAACAGAGTTATTATTAATGGAAACTTTGTAGTTACTATGGCAAATAGATTTAAGTTTAGAGAGAGCGGTTTAAGTTTAGCTCATTTTGCTTCTGAGGATAGTCATTTACAAGATCTTCAGCGTTTTGGGACCGCAATCCCCATGTCGGTAACAGGATTGAAGAAAGATGACTACAATTTTATTACTATTGGAGATAGAATTGAAGCAAAATCAACACTTGAGGGAGTATTGATAGTCCAAGGAAGTATTGATTTATATAATGCTATTAATGATGGAAACAATCAATTAGAAATTTGTACCCCAGATAAAAACTTTAAAGTTGATGTAGAAATTGCCAAAACAAAGATTTACAATTTTGATGAAGGAGAAAAATAAACATGCTAAACCGTTATTCACGCCCTGAGATGGCGGCAATTTGGAGTGAAGAAAATAAATACCGTGCTTGGCTTGAGGTGGAAATCTTGGCTGACGAGGCATGGGCTGAGTTGGGGGAAATCCCTAAGGAAGATGTGGCTTTGATTCGCGAGAAAGCGGACTTTGACATCGACCGTATTTTGGAGATTGAGCAGGAGACTCGCCACGATGTGGTGGCTTTCACACGTGCGGTTTCTGAGACTCTTGGTGAAGAGCGCAAGTGGGTTCACTATGGGTTGACTTCTACCGATGTGGTGGATACGGCCTATGGTTACCTCTACAAGCAGACCAACGACATCATCCGTCGTGACCTTGAAAACTTCACAAACATCATCGCTGATAAGGCTAAGGAGCACAAGTACACCATCATGATGGGTCGTACCCACGGTGTGCATGCGGAGCCGACAACTTTTGGTCTTAAATTGGCGACTTGGTACAGTGAAATGAAGCGTAATATCGAGCGTTTCGAGCATGCGGCTACTGGTGTAGAAGCTGGGAAAATCTCTGGCGCGGTTGGTAACTTTGCCAACATTCCTCCATTTGTAGAGCAATACGTCTGCGATAAGCTTGGTATCCGTGCTCAAGAAATCTCGACACAGGTCCTTCCTCGTGACCTTCACGCTGAGTACTTTGCAGTTCTTGCTAGCATCGCGACTTCTATCGAACGTATGGCGACGGAAATCCGTGGTTTGCAAAAATCTGAGCAACGCGAAGTGGAAGAATTCTTTGCCAAGGGGCAAAAAGGTTCATCTGCTATGCCTCACAAACGCAATCCGATCGGTTCTGAAAACATGACAGGTCTGGCGCGTGTTATCCGTGGCCATATGGTGACAGCCTATGAAAACGTCGCTCTCTGGCACGAACGTGATATTTCTCACTCATCAGCTGAGCGCATCATCACACCGGACACGACCATTTTGATTGACTACATGCTTAACCGTTTTGGAAATATTGTCAAGAATTTGACGGTTTTCCCAGAAAACATGATCCGCAACATGAACTCTACATTTGGTCTGATCTTCAGCCAGCGTGCTATGTTGACCTTGATCGAGAAAGGTATGACCCGTGAGCAAGCCTATGACTTGGTGCAACCAAAAACAGCCTACTCTTGGGATAACCAAGTAGACTTCAAACCGCTTCTCGAAGCAGATCCAGAAGTGACATCACGCCTCACTCAAGAGGAGATTGATGAAATCTTCAACCCTGCATACTACACCAAACGAGTAGATGATATCTTCGAACGTATCGGACTTGGTGACTAATCATAAAATAAAAAAGCGAGATTCAATCTCGCTTTTTCGTATTCTCTTAGAAGAATCTTAGTCTTCTTTTCTCTTAGTCAGTCCGTAGGCTGCTAGAGTCGCCATGAGGCCTGCTGCGACCAAGCCTGCAGAATCTTGACTTCCTGTTGCAGGGAGTTGTTTTTCATCTGCTTTGGCAGTAGTTGGTGCAGCTTGCTCAGCTTTCTCAACGGCAGTTCCGACTTCGACAACTTGAGTGACCGTTTCCTGTGTTACCACGCTATTGACAAGCGTTCTTTCTTCTTTTCCATCAGCAGTAGTGCTTACAGAGTAGAAGGCAGTACGGTGGCCGTTAGCCCCTTTAGTAACAACTTGCGTTTGTCCTTTTGGTAATTGAGGATTTTCACGTGTCACAGTAGTGAATGGAATTTCTTCCTCTTGGATATCCAGTCTTGGTTTTGTTTCTGCGGCTGGAGCAAGACGGTGTTCGTCTCCTACATGGGTTACAAGGGTTCCGACTTCAATAACTTGGGTCACTACTTCTTGAGTCATAAGGCTATCTACAAGAGTTTTCACTTCCTTACCGTCAGCACTAGTGCTCACAGAGTAGTAATGACTGCGACGACCGTTAGCGCCTTTAGTAACGACTTGAGTCTTCCCTTTGAGCAAGAGTGGATTTTCACGTGTCACAGTAGTGAACGGAATATCTTCTTCTTGGATATCCAGTCTTGGTTTTGCCTCTGCGGCTGGAGCAAGACCACTTTCATCCCCTTTGTGGGTAATAGGGGCACCGATTTCAACCACTTGGGTCACAGGTTCTTTGGTCACTTGGCTATCTAGAACGGTTTCTGTTTGTTTTCCATTTTCAGTAAGAACAGAGATGTAATGAGTGCGTTCGCCATCTACACCCGGTGTGACAATCTTTTCTTGCTTAGCTGGGAGGTTTGGATTTTCCTTCTTGATAACTTCAAATGGAATCTTTTCTGATCTTGTGATGAGTTCCGGTTTGGTTTCAACGTTGGCAGCTAGTTCATTTTCATCGTGGCTTCCTGAGTGAGTTGCCGCTGGTTTAAGGCCTAGGCGGGCTGCTTTGAGCTTGGCTACGAGAGCGTCTAACTCGGCTTGTTTGTTACGGTTGAGGTTGTAGTTGAGAGCTTCTTTCGCTGCATTTAGGGCATCCAAGCTTTCCTTGCTGTATCCATCCAAGTTTGCAGGGATTTGAGCAAGTTCCTCACGGAGTGCATTGTAGTTAGCGCGGAAGTAGTCTTTGTTGTGATCTGCGAAGGCAGTCATGAGTTCAAAGATTTCTTCTTCCTTGTACTCAGCACTTGGTCTATCTGCCCAGATAGCAAGCATACTACCAATAGTAGGAAGGTCAACTTCAGGGTATTTAGTTGATGCTAGTTGATTAAATGGAGTTTTCTCGGTATTTTCGAGAGCTTTTTTGAGGAAGCCACCGCCATCTTCTGGTTTTTGACCGAGAATGTAGTACCAGTCTCCGTTGGTATTAAGGAATTTATAGCCTTTACTTGCAAGGTACTGTGGAGATGCAAGGTTGTAGCCCCACCATCCTTTAGACCAGTAAGAGATGATGACATCCTTGTCAAACTCAACATCATCCTTATCCTCGTAGTAGAAACCATCATTGAAGGCCATCGGTTGAAGGCCTCTTTCTTTAGCCATAGCAGCAAGAGTGTTGGCATATTCAGCAAACTTGCCATAGAGTCCATACCATTTGAGGTAGTACCAACCTTGAGCGTTGGTAGCGTCATTAGCGTATTCGTCTGTACCGTAGTTAAAGATCTTAGTCTTGCCCGCAAAGAAGTCCATGTACTTGCCGATAAGGGCTTTGACAAAGTTCATCGCTTCTTCGTTTTCAAGGTCCATGGTTGTTTTAGAGACCTTGTCAAAGTTGGCTTGAGGATTTTGGATACCCAATTTTTCCATAGCGACAAGCATGGCATCCATGTGACCTGGGCTGTTGATCGCTGGAATTAGTCCAATACCTTTTGATTTTCCGTACTCGATCAATTCAGTGATTTCAGCCTGGCTAAGAGTGGTTCCGTTTGGATCATCGTAGTAAGCTTTTGTTCCTTCAATGATGGCCTTTTTGACATCGTCACTTGCATAAGTTTTTCCGTTAGCAGTGATAGTCATGTCATCAAGTAGGAAGCGAAGTCCATCATTTCCTAGGAGGAGATGCACATCAGAATATCCAAGTTCGCTAGCTTTATCAATGATACGTTTGAGTTGCTCAGCTGAGAAGTACTTACGTCCGGCATCGATGGAGATTACCTTGTTCTTGGCAAGTTTTTCAACTTCACGTTTCGCGTCTTCTTCTTTTTGAGCTTCTGGTGTGAAGGTTAAATTGCTTACAGCTTCTTGGAGTTTTGCGATTGCTTGGTCAATGGTATCTTGTTGGGCACGGCTGAGGTTGCTATCGAGTGAGCGAATAGCTTTTTCAGCTTCTTTTACAGCTGCGACACTTTCTGCAGTATAGCGGTTAAGGTCTGTTGGTACTTCTTTCAGGGCTTGCTCAGCAGACTCATAGTCAGCTGCGAAGTATTCAGCGTTGGCATTTGCGAAGCTGCGCATGAGTTTGAAGAGGCGTGATGGTGAATAGCGTGCAGATGGGGTGTCCGCCCAAGCAGCTACCATACCACCGATGAAAGGAATATCTGCTCCTTCAGATTTTGGTACAGAAGTGATTGGAGTGTTCTTGATTCCATTGAGTCCTTGGTCCAGGTTGTACCAGCCTTGGCCGTCGGCATTTCGACCGAGAACATAGTACCAAGCATCGTTGGTATTAAGAATTTGGTGACCTTTTTCAACTAGAAGTTTAGAAGAAGCGACGTCGTATCCGCCCCATCCACCAGTCCACATTGAAACGATGATGTCTTTGTCAAAAGTACCAGAACTAGTATCACTATTGTAGTAAATGCCATCGTTGAAAGCCATTGGCTTAAGACCGTGAGATTTGACGATGTGAGCAAGATCATTAGCGTAAGTGATAAATTTACTATATTTTCCTTGTGTTTGAAGGACAGTCCAACCTTTAGCGTTTGTAGCATCGTTGGCATACTCGTCAAGTCCGATGTTAAAAATATCAGATTTGCCAGCGAAGTAAGCGGCATACTTGTCGATTAACGCTTTGGTAAATTCAACTGCTTCTTTGTTATCAAGGTCAACGGTACGGGCAGATTCTTTTCCCAAGTAGTTGAAGTTCGGTTTTTGGATGCCTAGTTCTTTCATGGCATGCAAAATCGCATCCATGTGCCCAGGGCTATTAACGGTTGGGATTAGTCCGATACCTTTATCTTTGGCATAGTTAATCAAGTCCGTCATCTGGCTCTCTGTCAAGTGGTTGCCGTTTGGATCCTTGTAGTAGGCATCTGTTCCATTTTCGAGCGCACGTTTGACATCATCACTTGCATAGGTTTTGCCATTGGCTTTGATCGTCATGTCGTCCAACATGAAACGCATGCCATCGTTTCCAACTAGTAAATGAAGATCCGTGTAGCCGTAGTGTTTGGCTTTGTCGATGATTTCTTTTAGTTGGTCTGGAGAGAAGTACTTGCGTCCAGCATCAATTGAGATCATTTTTCTTTTAGCCAGTTTTTCATTCACCTGAGTTGCTCGTTCCGTGCTAGGAGTGGCTACTGCAGGTGTGACGGCTTCATTTTTCTTTTCTGAAGGAGAGTTTTCTGCAGGAACTTCAGTTGGAGCAGGACTTTCTTTCTCAGTAGTCGGGGTAGGACTAGCATTTTCTGTCACAACTGGTGCAGTTGTTTCTTCTGTTTTTGGAGCAACTGTTCGAGGAGCCTCCTGGTCTTCTTTGACCTCCTCTTTTACAGGTTTGTCAGCCTTTTCTTCCAGTTTTTCTGGGACCTTGGAGTCTACAGCTTCTTTGACTGCTTGTGGACTCTCCTGAATCGTTTGGACAGTTTCTTCAGCTGTTGGAGCTGGAGTAATCCCGTCGGCAGATACGACTTGTGCGCTAAAAGCAAATCCTATAAGTACAGAAGCTGCCCCAACCGCGTATTTACGGATGGAGAAGCGCTGTTTCTTTTCTAGTTTCATGACAAAACCTCCTTGTTATTATCATATATGATAGCGTTTACATAAAACCAATTTTATTTTATTATCTAAGGAGTAAAATGTCAAGTGGGTTTATATAAGAACTATAATAAATAGAGGAAATCATAAGATTTAGGAGAAATTTGCTAATAAGGGATAAAACAGAGGAAAAATCAAACAAAAATTTAACCTGTTTTTAGTAAAAATGCTACTAATTAAATAAGAGTCCTTTATAGCGTTTTCACAACTTTTTTCTCGTGCTATAATGAATATAGAAAAAGCCTGAGCTAGGCTCAGGCTTTTTCTTAATGACCTCGGTTACATGAGATGAATTTGATTTTGTAGTAGTCTGCTCGCTTATAAGTTTCACTATAGGCAAGGACTTGGCCAGTGGCCTCAAGTTTTGTAGTCTTCGTTTGGAAGACAGTTGGAAATTGTGTATCGATTCCGAGTACAGAAGCAGCATGCTCTGGTGTTGGGAATGCGATTTCGTTGATTTCCTCAAAATGTTCATCACTCATGTGAATGCGGTAATCCAATTTGAAACGTGTATAGATAGAGCTATAATAGTCAAGATTTGGATAGTTGGCATTGATGTATTGCTCAGGAATATAAGATGTGTGGTAGATGTATGTTACGTCGTTTGTCTGACGAATACGTTCAATCTTATAGTAGAATTGATCTCCACGTAGTCCAAGTTTATCTAAATATTCAAGTTTGTTTCCGCGCTCGATAGAAAGGACAGTAACTTTATCGTCTTTTGTTTCAAAGATTTCAACATCTGAAAACTCAACGAGTTTGTGCTTGCGGGCACGTGAAACGAAAGTACCTTTACCTTGTTGGCGGACAATGTAGCCGTCTTTAGCAAGGTCGTTCAAGGCACGAACAACTGTGATTGAACTCACATCGTACATCGCGATCAATTCGGCTTCTGTATAAAATTTATCTCCACTTGCAAATTGACCAGAGATGATTTTGTTTTTTAATTCATCTTTAATATATTGGTATTTAGGAATAGCCATAAATTTCACCTCGATTCTCTTTCTCCAATTTTGATTTTACCACAAATATAAAGAAAAGAGTAGTATTAAGGTCAAAAAATTAAAATAATAGACTAAAAATGTTATTTTACATGTAAAAAAAATCATTTGATGTTCTTGTGAATTATCATACATAAAAAGATCGTTTTCATGCTATTTTTAGATAATTTCGGTAAACGGTAAGTAAAAAAATAGAAAAATTTTAAATAATTTTCTAAAACCTATTGACAAATGCAAAAGATTTGATTATAGTTAATATTATAATAAATGAAAGCGCAAACTTAATTCGTCAGAGGTAATAACATGACAAGATTTAAAATTGAGGACGATTTCTATTTAGACGAAAAACCGTTCAAGATTTTGTCCGGCGCCATTCATTATTTTAGGATTCCAGCAGAGGATTGGTATCATTCTCTCTATAACTTAAAGGCGCTTGGCTTTAATACAGTCGAGACCTATGTGGCTTGGAATTTACACGAACCTGTTGAAGGGGAGTTTGATTTTGAAGGTGCCAGAAATTTGGAGAGATTTCTTCAAATTGCACAAGATCTAGGTCTCTATGCCATTGTACGCCCGTCTCCATTTATCTGTGCGGAATGGGAATTTGGTGGCTTGCCGGCTTGGCTCTTGACAAAGGACATGCGAATTCGCTCGTCCGACCCGGCCTACATCGAGGCTGTTGCTCGCTATTATGACCAATTATTGCCAAGGCTTGTGCCTCGCTTGTTGGATAATGGTGGAAACATTCTTATGATGCAAGTCGAAAATGAATATGGCTCTTATGGAGAAGATAAGTCTTATCTACGAGCAATTCGAAAATTGATGGAAGACCGAGGGATTGATTGCCCACTCTTTACTTCAGATGGCCCATGGAGGGCTACTCTGAAAGCCGGAACCTTGATCGAAGACGACCTCTTTGTGACAGGAAACTTCGGTTCTAAAGCTCCGTACAACTTTTCACAGATGCAGGAATTCTTTGATGAGCATGGCAAGAAATGGCCCCTCATGTGTATGGAATTCTGGGATGGTTGGTTCAACCGTTGGAAAGAACCCATCATCACACGGGATCCTAAAGAATTGGCAGAAGCTGTTCGAGAGGTATTGGAGCAAGGCTCTATCAACCTTTACATGTTCCATGGAGGGACAAACTTTGGTTTCATGAATGGTTGCTCGGCTCGAGGAACTCTGGATTTGCCGCAAGTCACATCTTACGACTATGATGCCCTTCTGGATGAAGAAGGAAATCCAACTGCTAAATACTTAGCAGTCAAGAAGATGATGGCAACCCACTTCCCAGAGTATCCACAGTTGGAACCACTCTATAAGGAAAGCATGGAGATAGGGTCCATTCCATTGGTCGAAAAAGTTTCCTTGTTTGAAACCCTGGATAGTCTCTCTAGTCCTACTGAAAGCCTCTATCCAAAAGCGATGGAAGAACTTGGTCAAAGCTATGGCTACCTTCTCTACCGCACTGAGGCAAGTTGGGATGCAGAAGAGGAACGCCTCCGTATCATCGATGGACGTGACCGAGCTCAACTCTTTGTAGATGGTCAGTGGATTGCTACTCAATACCAGACAGAAATTGGTGAAGATATCTACTGTCAAGGAAACCGAGAAGGCTTTTCAGAAATTGACATCTTGATCGAAAATATGGGGCGTGTCAACTACGGTCATAAGTTCTTGGCAGATACGCAACGTAAAGGAATTCGTACAGGTGTCTGCAAGGATCTACATTTCTTACTGAATTGGAAACAATATCCACTGCCACTGGATAATCCTGAGAAGATTGATTTTTCAAAAGGATGGACAGAAGGACAACCAGCCTTTTACGCTTTCGACTTTACGGTCGAAGAGCCGAAGGATACCTACTTAGACTTGTCTGAGTTTGGTAAGGGAGTTGCCTTTGTCAACGGGCGTCACCTAGGGCGTTTCTGGAACGTCGGCCCGACCCTCTCACTTTATATCCCTCATAGTTATCTCAAGGAAGGTGCTAACCGCATCATTATCTTTGAAACTGAGGGCGAATATAAAGAAGAGATTCATTTAACTCGTAAACCTACACTAAAACATATAAAGGGGGAAAACTTATGACAATTGTAGGATGCCGTATCGATGGACGTTTGATCCACGGACAAGTAGCCAATCTTTGGGCTGGAAAACTAAATGTTTCACGTATTATGGTTGTGGATGACGAAGTTGTCAACAACGACGTTGAAAAGAGTGGTTTGAAATTAGCGACACCACCAGGTGTGAAATTGAGTATTTTGCCAATTGAGAAAGCGGCAGCCAATATTCTTGCTGGTAAATACGATAGCCAACGTCTCTTTATCGTGGCTCGTAAACCAGACCGTTTCCTTGGTTTGGTAGAAGCAGGTGTACCACTTGAAACCCTTAATGTTGGGAATATGTCTCAAACACCAGAAACTCGCGCCATCACACGTTCTATCAACGTAGTGGACAAGGATGTGGAAGACTTCCACAAACTGGCAGAAAAAGGTGTTAAACTTACTGCTCAAATGGTTCCAAATGATCCAGTTTCAGACT
>OHAS01003324.1_pt1 | contig 10812 bp, 9 predicted proteins | sample 1577131 | NCBI WGS metagenome assembly OHAS01 (sample SAMEA3541566, study PRJEB24748) | human gut metagenome | biome: human gut; feature: human-associated habitat; material: faeces | place: China | collected 2012
ATTGTCCAAATTAGTGCGTGAAGTCGATAAATGCATCGCTTTGTTGAATGAATAACGAGATGTATGAACGATAAAATAAAGATAAACCTGCAAATGGCAGGCTCAACCTACCCCCTCACCATACTGCGCGAGGAGGAAGAAATGGTAAGAGAAGCCGCCAAACAGGTAGATATACGGCTCAATGCGTATCGAGAACATTACCAGAATGTGACTCCCGAAAAAATTATAGCCATGGTGGCCTATCAATTTGCTTTGGAGAACCTGAAAATGAAAAACCGAAACGATACTCGTCCGTATGCCGACAAGATAGAAGAACTGACAGAGGTGCTGGAAACATCCTTCAAAGGACTGTAAACGTCCGGAAGTCTTTCCTTAGGACACCAGAGCCAGCAAAAGAATTAGAAAATCCACGCACTGTGTGAAAGTGTCCCTCTTAAAAAGAATGAGGGTGGCTTTCTTGCAGTGCGTTTTTTATTTATATACTTAAAACAAATTGAAATGACAGTAACAATACTAGTATCCATTGCCTGTTTCATTATCGGTGGATTTCTGTCGTACATGTTCTTCAAACATGGTTTGAAGTCCAAATATGACAACATTCTGAAAGAAGCCGAGGCTGAAGCGGAAGTGATTAAAAAGAATAAGTTGCTCGAAGTAAAGGAGAAGTTCCTGAACAAAAAAGCAGACTTGGAGAAAGAAGTAGCGATCCGCAACCAGAAAATTCAGCAAGCGGAGAACAAGTTGAAACAACGTGAGCTGGTGCTGAACCAACGCCAAGAAGAGATACAGCGTAAGAAATCAGAAGCTGAAGCGGTGAAAGAAAACCTGGAAGCCCAGCTGGTTATTATCGACAAGAAGAAAGACGAACTGGATAAACTGCAACAGCAGGAAATCGAAAAATTGGAAACCATTTCCGGACTCTCGGCCGACGAAGCCAAAGAACGTATGATCGAGTCTTTGAAAGAAGAAGCCAAGACGCAGGCACAGTCTTTCATCAATGACATCATGGACGATGCCAAGCTGACTGCCAGCAAAGAAGCAAAACGTATCGTAATACAATCCATACAGCGTGTAGCTACGGAAACTGCCATCGAAAATTCAGTGACCGTATTCCACATTGAATCAGACGAAATCAAGGGACGCATTATCGGTCGCGAAGGCCGCAATATCCGTGCGCTTGAAGCCGCAACAGGTGTGGAAATTGTGGTAGATGATACGCCGGAGGCTATCGTATTATCAGCTTTCGACCCTGTACGTCGTGAAATAGCCCGCCTGGCACTGCATCAATTGGTGACTGACGGACGTATCCACCCGGCACGTATCGAAGAAGTCGTATCTAAAGTACGCAAGCAAGTGGAAGAAGAAATCATCGAAACCGGTAAACGTACTACGATTGACCTCGGTATCCATGGTTTGCATCCTGAACTGATCCGTATTATCGGTAAGATGAAATATCGTTCTTCTTATGGTCAGAACCTGTTGCAGCATGCCCGCGAAACAGCCAACCTTTGTGCTGTGATGGCATCGGAACTGGGTCTGAACCCCAAGAAAGCAAAACGTGCCGGATTGCTGCATGACATAGGTAAAGTGCCCGATGAAGAGCCGGAATTGCCGCATGCACTCTATGGTATGAAGCTGGCTGAGAAATTCAAAGAAAAACCGGATATCTGCAACGCTATCGGTGCCCACCACGATGAAGTGGAAATGACGAGCCTTCTGGCACCCATCGTACAGGTATGTGATGCTATCTCAGGTGCCCGTCCGGGAGCACGTCGCGAAATTGTTGAGGCTTACATCAAGCGTCTGAACGATCTGGAACAGTTGGCAATGGCCTATCCGGGTGTGACGAAGACGTATGCTATCCAGGCAGGTCGCGAGTTGCGTGTAATCGTTGGTGCTGATAAGATTGACGATAAGCAGACTGAAAACCTTTCCGGTGAAATTGCGAAGAAGATACAGGATGAGATGACTTATCCGGGACAGGTGAAGATCACAGTAATCCGTGAGACACGCGCAGTAAGTTATGCGAAATAAATTGTAAAGATTGAAACTAGTGATAAAGAGGTGGGGAAACAAAAAATCCCTGCCTCTTTTTGTTTTCTTTGTCATTCACGAAACTGTTTCTTATTTTTGCATCTACAAACCAAGTAATCCTGATTATCAATTATGGAGCAATATCAATTTGAAGTTTGTGCCAACTCCGTGGAGAGTTGCCTTGCCGCACAGGCAGGAGGAGCAAACCGGGTGGAATTATGCGCCGGAATACCGGAAGGAGGTACTACCCCATCCTACGGAGATATCGTCATTGCCCGGGAAGCCTTAACAAAGACTCTTCTGCACGTCATCATCCGTCCTCGTGGCGGAGATTTTCTGTACTCCCCCATTGAGCAACGCATTATGCTGAAGGATATCGACAACGCCCGTCGATTGGGAGCAGACGGAGTTGTATTCGGTTGTCTTACCGCTAAAGGAGATGTAGACCTGTCCTTAATGAGGCAGCTGATCGAAGTTTCACAAGGTATGTCCGTTACGTTCCATCGTGCTTTCGACGTATGCCGCAATCCACAGGAAGCGCTGGAGCAAATCATAGAGTTAGGTTGTAACCGTATTCTTACTTCCGGTGCACAGGCCACGGCCGAACAGGGCATCCCTTTATTAAAGAAATTGCAGCAGCAGGCAGACGGGCGCATTATCCTGTTGGCAGGTTGCGGAGTAAATGAAAATAATATCGCTCACATCGCCACGGAAACCGGTATCCGGGAGTTCCACTTCTCAGCAAGAGAGACCATCGAAAGCAAAATGCTGCACAGGAACGGAACAGTTTCGATGGGAGGTACTGTGAACATAGAAGAGTATCGTCGCCCCATCACTACCGCAGAACGCGTAAAAAGAACAATAAAGTCGTTGACCGGTCCCATTAAGAATTAATTTAAAACAATCAATATGAAGGCATTAAGTGTAATCACTTTATTAACTATCCTCAGCATATCATGTGCGCATGAAGCTAAAAATCAAAGTTCCTCAAACTCCACTTCCGACAGCATTGTCCCTACTTTCCTGAAACAGGAAGAAGCCGCACTCCTTCTTCAGAAAGAAGACGAGCATATCCGCAGATGGAGCTCATTTGACTTGGCTTCACATACCGTTGGCATCGAAGGCGGAAAACAGGGATATTTGCAGTTTGCCGGCGCACAGACCTGTAATTGGAATGACGAGGAAACGGCTCTGCTTCAGAAGTCATCTCAATCCATCAATCAGATTATCTGTGAAAAAGAGCTGAAACTTCCTTTCCCGGAAGAAGTCAGACTGATAAAGTCAACGATAAAAGAAGAAGGTGGTGCGGGAGGATATACCCGAGATACTTACATCGTACTTATCGACAGGTTGCTCGAACATCCTGAATATGTAACCAAATTGTTGGCACATGAAGCATTTCACGTCCTTACCCGGAACAATCCGGATTTCCGCAAGAAGATGTACAGCATCATCGGTTTTAATATTCTTCCGAAGGAAATAGAATTTCCCGAAGAGTTGAAAGAACGGTTTATCTCCAATCCGGATGTTATCCGCCACGACAGTTATGCTACTTTTACCATCAACGGTGAAAAGAAAGATTGCTGCATGGTTATTTATTCAACCAAGCCTTATGAGGGAGGCAGCTTCTTCCAATACCTCAACATTGGCCTCGTTCCCATCGACAAGAATACCTGCAAAGCGATTGAGAAAGAAGGTAAGGCAGTGGTTTACTCTATTAACGAAGCCTCTGATTTTTATGACAGAATGGGACGTAATACTCAGTACATCATTGACCCGGAAGAAGTCTTAGCCGATAACTTCAGTTTATTGCTAACAGGAATGACAGAGGGGTTGCCCTCACCGGAAGTGATACAAAAAATGGAAGAGGCTTGCAAATAAGCCTCTCCCACTCTATTGTTACTTTTCTTATAGTCCTTTCACCGTTTTCATCAACTGCTCACCCAAGCCGATGGTATAACCCTGTGAAACAAATACCACGCGATTGAAGGTATCGGCAATGATAAATATGGGCAATGTATCTTTACGTTTCAGCTTCATATTCTTCACAATCTGCTGAGCTATGTCTTCTGTGTCAATTCCATAAATCACAGTATTGGGTAAACCGGAGAAGTCAGCCGCATGATATTTGCCGGCCTGTTCCTGATTCGGGAAGAGTAATACAAGCTTTCTACCCCATTTCTCCAGATCGGCTTTCAAAGCAGAGATATCCCGTAAGGCATGGTTTGTAGGTTCCTGATTCACTCCAAGAATACCGACAACGAAGTATCCACGGCCACAGGCTTGAAGCAGGCTTTGTTTGTTGCCGCCTTCCAATGTTGTGAACAAGCTCTCCGAATTGAAGTTCCCGATAACCTGTACCTCATCTTTATTTTCACGCATCACCAGTTTCGTTTCTGTACGTCCACCTGCTTTCACATTCAAAGATGTCATTTGCGCCAATACACCACCACTTGCCAGGCGGGTACCGGTTACCAGAATATAATCTCCGGCATCCAGAGACGTTCCCTCCTTCAGCAAACTGCTCCATGTAACACCGCCACCCATGTCTGCGTCATCCTCGTCGTAAGACAATAACTGCAAATTACCTTGCGGAGTTACTTTGGAAATAGTGAAATGAGAATAATATTTCGGATTATCCAGTGACTGAATCGGTGCATATGTAGCTGCAAGCCTGCCCCTCTGCGCAGGTGCCTGTCCGGCTGCTTCGAAGTTCACATCTATGGCTCCGTCGTCAGTTATCAGCTGTACTTTACCCGTCACCTCATCAATGCGTGCAGGAACTCCCATACTACGTGCCATGGACACGAAGAAAATATCACGACTGTGGGCATCCGCCAAACGTGCTTTCCACACACCTTCGGGAGATACAGGAGGTGCCCCCAGATTACATTCCTTGTTCACCTGAATGTTCTTTGCCACCCATGCAACCATCTTCATAGGCTCTGCCACATAAGCCTCAACATCTTCTTTCGAAATCACTTTACCAAAGAAAGTTTTATACGGAGTCAACATCTCATTGCTTACGCGCGGATTGCGCACATATTTACGGAAATATCCGGCATTCGTAGTACGCACACGAGACTGCATGTGATCTATCAACACATCCAGACGAACATCACGAAGGTCTTTTGCCGAAATCTGCTGCAAGAGGTCTATCCCTCCTTTCCTGGAGTTATCAGAACGCAAACGAGTCATGAACTCACGAATTACTCTGTAATTTCCACGGGCGGCAACCAGAATCTTGGCTACTGCATCCCGGTCTAACTTATAATCTCTCGCAAAATTGCGTGCTGCCTCTTCCGAGATGAACTTACCGACATAGGCATTACGGATAGAGTCTTCTATCGCCAGTCTGCGGTCATTTTCCGCCCGCTGTTCCGGCGTCACTTCGGGTAAGTTGGCACTTTCTGCGGGAGGCACGATATCAATATCTACCGTGAAACTGTCACCCGCTTCCTTATCAAGGGTTACGGTCAGTTCCGATTGCTTGCCAAAAGAAAGTTTGGAGAAGCCGAAACGGCCATCTTTGGAGGCCCAGACAAGCATATCCCCTTTTCCGGCAGTCAGTCCGCACATACCGCTGTCGTCGGTATATTTCGTTGCTACGGTATAGAATTCCGCATAATTGTAGAGTTTGAACTCCACGCAGGCGTCAGGAACCGGATTTCCCGCTTCATCTTTCACCATAACCTTGGCTTGCGCTGTAGGCGCATAATTATCAATCACATTGATTTCCGTATACGTGGGGTTAACGGACATTACTTCTTCTTTTCCTTCATAACGTCCGAAAACCTTTGTATGCATCAACATTCCGCGACTGGCAGGGGCATTGAACCAACCAAGATCCAGTACCGGTTCCGGTTCGCAAGCACCCAGGAAATGCCATTTACCATCTGCCCAGGCTTCCACCCATGCATGGTTATCGTCCGTATGTGCCCATCGTGGTGTATAAACCTGCCGTGCCGGAATACCTACCGAGCGAAGTGCCGCCACCAGCAAGGTAGATTCTTCGCCACAACGCCCGTAAGCAGTACTCACTGTTGCCAGCGGTGAACTGGTACGGGCATCGGAAGGCATATAGACGGCTTTCTCATGACACCAATGGTTCACTTCCAAGATGGCATCGTATAAAGAAAGGGACTTCACACGGTCTTTCAACTCCTTATAGAACACTACCCGCGCACTATCCAATTGTTCGTTGTTCACCCGCACCGGAAGCACAAAGTGTCGGAACAAATCTTCGGGAATGGTCTTCCCCCAAGGCATTTCCTCTGTGGCACGCTGGGATGCGCGGATATTCATTAAGTGAAATTCACCGGGATAATCAGTAATATCCGCCAGTGGCATATAGGCATAAAGGAATTCCAGGGCTTCCTGCTCATAAGTGCTCAGCGAAGCATCATCCAGTATCGTAAATAGTTCTCCCTGCGGCATCAGAGCCTTCTTTTGCTGAAAGTCCTGCTCCACGCGCGAACGATACGAGGCATCGGTCATGAAATGGGATTCTCCACAGGCAGCAAGCAGACAAAGTAGCCAGCATATTCCGAAAAGTTGTGTAGCTCGTCTCATAATACTTACATTAATTAAGGTGTGAGCTACAAAGTTAAAGAATTATCTGAAGTTTATTTCAGATGTACTACTAAAGTTGTATCCTCAGAGAAAGTAATACTGCATTTTTCGTAGGAAGGGGGGCCCATAACGCCTTCGGCATCATTGCTGAAACCAAACTTCTCCACAGGAATACCGAAAGCACCGGTATCCAATTTACCATTTCCATTCTCATCCTGATACATGGAGAAGGCATAAGTTCCTGCCGGAAGCCCTTTACAGGGGATAGACACAACTTTATCCTTCACCTCTACAGCAAAACCGGCAAGCGGCTTCTTCATGAATGTCTCCTGAGAGTTGTAGATGGCGACATAGAGTTTACCAGTCACATTTTCAATACCACGTACTTCCAGAGTAAGATTTTGTGCAGACAGACTTTGAGTTGCAAAAGTCAAAACACATACGAAACTAATAATCATTGCTTTCATTTGAATTGTTTTTAAAGAGTTTATAAATAGATACGCGGACGACACGGATTAGGCGGACGAACGCGGACCTTTCTTTTTAATTAAATTAGAAATTAGAAACATCATAAGCCGCCTTCTTCCCAAGTGTGATAAACACCCCGATATAGAAGAAATGATCGTTTGAAGCCAGAATAGCTTTATTATTCACCCGCCCAAACTCATTTTTCCGACAAAGGATATTGGTAGCAGAAGCATGGATAATCACTTTCTTACTGGGCAGGAATGTCAGTCCGAGATCAAGACTGTTATAAGGCTTTACATGATCATTCATCAAACCCGGCAAATCCGGATTATGATAAGGACGCCCACTGCTGAAACGGTTCGTCAAACCGACTATCGTGCCGATTCGCGGAATGGAATACTTCAGCACTACGGATGCATTGTGCCGAGTGGCATATTGCGGAGTAGTCAGTTCCGTATATTCCTGAAACTTCCGCTTGGCAATATTATATGTATAGGAAAGTTGGTATTCCAGATTCTTCAGCAGGACACGGTCATTAAAGAACAAGTCGAAACCTTTACTGTAGCCATAACCACCGGAAGTCAACACTTCCGCTGCATCTACCGTTCCCTTTTCCACCAATGCCAGACGGTCATATTTCTTATAATAAAGTTCAGCTTTGTAGAAACGTCCATCACCCTCATACTGTGCACCCACATTATACTGAATGCATGATTCCGATTTCAACTTGTTCTCCTGAGCCAGCAATCTACTAACCGGCAACTGTGTATATCGTCCCGCCGTAGCAGAGAGTACTACATCTCCCAAATAGTAATTAACAGCCAGACGGGGTGAGAAATTCACCTTTTCATTCAATGAAGTATATTCTGTGCGGACAGAAAGTTCCGCCTTCAATTGCTCCACCGGATAGTAAGTCGTCGAAAGAAAGCCTGCACTGATCGTCGGATTCATTTCATAATGGCTATCTATTCCCTCCGCCTCTTTCATCTGATATTGATAACGATTCTCATACCGGCGGATAAAACTCTCCACTCCCATATCCAGACGAAAAGCCGGAGAAATACGCTTGAACACTTTTGCCTTTGCATGAAGTTCCTGTTGTTGTTCCATCCAATGATCTGCCGAAAGTGATACATTACCTATCTTCTGTTCAAAGAAAGAGAATGCTGCACCTGCAAACCAGTTCCATCCACCGGAAGTACGCTTACGGAAAGTTGTATTAAGATAGAAATTATTCTCATTCAAATCGAACAGTCTACGTTCAGCGCCTTCATAATTGGAAAAGTCAGTATGATCATATCCGCCATAAATCTTGAAAAGCGTAGCATCATCGGGATGATAGCGGAATTGTGCCGATCCGGTCATCATCCGGTAGGGATCTTCAAAATCCGTACGTCCTGAATAGATATGATCATAGACACATAAGTCCTGATAATCCAGGTTCACCGAAAGCGAACCTTTATCGAAAGCCCGTGTACCTCCTCCACCGAAGCCTACCGTAGAGGCATTGATGCCTAACTTATTGATAGGGCTCTTATCCTTTGTCTCCAATGGTAACACAGCCGAGAGTGCATCCCCGTATTCCAACGGAGCCCCGCCCGATTCCAGATTGACACCACTGAACATAAAAGTGGAATAACGTCCGCGTGCCGGTGAGTTTATACCTGTAGCCGTATAAGGATTCAAGACGTGCATTCCGTCAATGTATGTCTGTGTTTCATCACTACTTCCTCCGCGCACCAGCAGGCGGCCACTTTCTCCTTGTACCTGCGTGCCCGGCAGTGTCTGCAATGCCTGATACAAATCACCGTTTGCACCTCCCACAGTCACCAGTTCCACTGGACTCATATCACTCCAACGACTGTTGGCAACAGGTGTTTTTTTACCTTTCACTACCACTTCCTTCAAATCTACACTATCATTGTATAGTTGCAAGAAAACGGTATCCGTCACAGCTGTCTGCGCCTCCAAGTGCTGCACTATCAGCAATACACTTACACTAAAAAGTAGAATCAATCTTTTCATTTTATCTATGTTCTTTACGATTTCCGTCAGCAAACATAGACTAAGAATTTCAGGCAAAAAAATATCCGGGACAGACTGCCCGGATATGTGACAAACAGCACTCCTCCTGTGACGAATGGCTGTATTTTTCTTTATTCTGTGACGAATGACTACCCTTCCGTCCCCCCTTCTATCAGCGTTTTTATCTCTTTTGCATAGCCTCTGGAAACCGGAACTTCTTCCGTACATCCTTCCAGTCTCAAACGGTATCCTTGTGAGTTTCCATCTACTTTTACCACAGTGCGTATGTTCACCAGAAAGGCCCGGTGACAACGGACAATGAACGAACAGGCAGCAACCGCTTCTTCTGCCTGCTTCATAGTAGCCCGCACTAACTTTTGCTGCATCTTATCCGCACTACTGTAAGCTACTCTTATATAATTCCCTTCTGCTTCTACATAAAATAAGGTATGGGCATCCACTTCCAGCATTTCTTTCGTTCCGCCGGAGAAAACCAATTGCATAGGAGTTTCTTCTTCTGCTACTTCTTCTGCTGCCCTACCTATCTGTTCCTCATTCCTTGTCCGAATCTTCTCCTTCTGGGTATTCTCTCTTTTCGCAAGAGCGTAGTTGATCTCCGTTGCCTCCTTCAGATTACGTACCAGCTGCAAATTACGATTCCACATCAAAAAGAAGATTATGGGGAAAGGAGCAAGAACCGCCACCCAAGCCAAACTTATCAGAAATCCTTTCCAGCTCAGTATGAATGAACCAAATACCCAAGCCGTATAGAAACAGTTACCTATCGCAATCAGCAAACAAGCTCCTAAAGTTCCTAACAATTCGCGCCCTAATGTCCAGTTCTTCTCACTATGATAACGGGGAAACAAAGCAGGAAACAAATACGTGGAGATACTCAGTGCCAATGAAGAAACCACTCCATAACCTAACACTACCCAGAATTTATAGCCTCCCATCATAGAAATGCCAAAAGGCTGCAACACAAAAAGGATCAGAAACACTATAAGTGAAGGTATTATCACGCTTTTCCATCTCTTCACCAATGATGGATAAGGGCTTCGTAAAAGTGTCAACAGTTTATTTATCATTATGACTTCCTGTTTGTAAGGGTTGATTATGTGTAAGATGCTACAAAGGTATATAAATTATTAATAGATCGTACATAGGTCATTTATTCCATTTTTAGTCACACTTTTGCAATATGCATATAGCAAAAACGGGCGTTTCTAAAGAAAAACGAGGAGAAAGTGCATTATTTTATGTTTTAAAACATATTTATCGTGAACAATTCGTATCTTTGCAGCGTTAATAAGATAAAAGAAAAGATGTAAAACCCGCTTTCCGAAACGCGGAAAGCACAAAAAGATGACAATTATGAAAAAGAATGCAAATGAAATTTTTATGTTACAGTACCGTATTAAACGCTATCAAGCAATGGGAAACGGAACTATGTGCCAGGCTTTGAATGGCAAACTTCAAAAACTGCTCGCAAAGCAGGCTACCATGTAAAATAACACCTTTAAATAAAATGAATGAGGGCGGAAAACCGAAAAGTTTTTCGCCCTCTTCTTTTATCAGTCGCTTATGATGTCTTTTCCAAAAGGCGTCAAAGCCAATCCTGCCAGTTTGAAATGCTGTAGCCCGAAGGGGATGCCAATAATGGTGATACACAGCACCACACTGAATGCCAGATGAGAAAGGCAAATCCAGATA
>OHAS01003331.1_pt1 | contig 10796 bp, 10 predicted proteins | sample 1577131 | NCBI WGS metagenome assembly OHAS01 (sample SAMEA3541566, study PRJEB24748) | human gut metagenome | biome: human gut; feature: human-associated habitat; material: faeces | place: China | collected 2012
TATAGCTGCGGAGGTTGCCGATGTGGGCAAAGTGATACACCGTGGGGCCGCAGGTATACATCTCCACGTGGCCCGGCGTGTGGGTCCGGAACTCCTCCTTCTTATGGGTGGCAGAATTATACAGATACATAGTCAAGCTCCTTTTGGCTGCAAATTTTAGCTGCAAAATTCGGAAAGCTCCGTGCAGAACAGAAAACGCCTCCCATGCCCGCAGGCATGAGAGGCGAAGCGGCTGCTCCACGGTTCCACTCTCGTTTATCGCTCGATGGCCGGTGACGGCGGCCTGCCGGAGGGCGTCTGCATCCCCCGCACTCCCGGACGCACTTTCGGCCCTTGCTCCGCAGGACGGCTTGCAGCCGGTGGCCATCCCTCTCTGCCCGGAGCGCCGGGCGTACTCTTTCCGATCAACGTGCTATTTACGGTAACATGGTATCAGGATTTCCCGCCGGTGTCAAGTGCGGCTTTTCCCGGCGGGGTACGGTTGACGCCGGTCCGTCAGGCCCAGCAGATAGTCCGTGCTCACCTGATAGAGCTTGGCCAGCCGGATCAGAACATCGGTGGGGATATCCCGTTTCCCCGATTCATAATAGGAGTAGCACACTTGCGTGCATTGCAGATAGGCCGCCAGATCCTTCTGAAGCAGATCGGCGTCCTCCCGCAGGTCCCGGATCCTTCGATACATATTGCACCTCGCTTATGGGAGATACAAAGAAGTATATGTAAAACATTTTGTTTTATTGACAAAAATAACAAAATGTTATATAATGGCGACAACATGAGAAAGGAGAGACTCTATGAAAAGACTATTTGCAGCGCTTTTATCGCTGGTGCTGGCCCTCTTGCTGATGGGCTGCAGCAGCGCCCCGGCCAACGATCCCACACCGGGGCAGGCGGACGCTCCCGTGGAGGACAAGACCGACCTGCCTGCCGGGGAGCAGAGCAATGACAGCACCGGGGGCAAAGAGGACACCAATGCCGACGATACTGGCCGTGATGCACAGAATACCGGCGAGGGGCAAGTGGGCGATTACGCCGTGAAGATCACCGGAGTCCGCTTGGGCAAAGACTACGACGGGGCAGATGCCATCATTCTGGACTATGATTTCACCAACAACTCCGACGAGACCACGTCTGCCATGGAGAGCCTGTATTTTCAGCTGTTTCAGGACGGCGTTGAACTGGATTTCACCATCATAACGGGGGACGATAACTATGATTCAGACAGTTATATGAAGGATATCCGGCCCGGTGTGACCCTGTCGTGCCAGTGTGCATATGTGCTGGGCAACACCACCTCGCCGGTGGAGGTGGAGGTCAAGTCCATATCCGATTCTTTCAAGAGTAAGGTGCTCTACAATGTGGATCTGAGCGCACTGTCCTGACCTGCTTACAAAAGAACCAGAGGGGACGCAGCAACAGCTGCGTCCCCTCTGGTTTTTTGGATGAAACGGTTGGTGTTCCCGATTACTTCTTCTCCTGAAATACGTCCCAGTTTTTGGCGAAGTACTCCACGCCGGAGTAGACGGTGGTCACCAGAATGACACCCTGGCACACCAAATTCAGCCAGTGGGGGATGCCGAAAAGCATCAGGCAGATGCACACCATGGTGCTGGCAGTCTTGACCTTGCCGGACCAGCCTGCGGCGATGACCCGGCCCTTCTCCACGGCAATGAGCCGCATTCCGGACACGGCGAACTCCCGCAGCAGCACCACAGCCAGCACCCAGCCCACCATGTCGCCGGTCTCCACGAACCAGCACAGTGCCGCCATCACCAGACACTTATCCGCCAGCGGATCGGCAAACTTGCCAAAGTCCGACACCTGATTATAGTGTCGGGCCACATACCCGTCCAGCAGGTCCGTCAGGCAGGCCAGAATGTACACCCCCAGCGCCACATAGCGGCTGCCGGGGAAGCCCCAGTATGCGATCACAAGAAACAGCGGGATCATAAACACCCGTGCAAGGGTCAGCTTGTTGGCAGTGTTCATAGGCATAGCTTTATTCCTCCTCAGAAAGTTCCTCTACCGCTTCGCCGGTGAGGTCGCCGTCCATGGCGCCGGTGATACGCACCATGACAAAGTCTCCGGGCTCCACATCCCGCTCCGCCGTAAAGAAGATGCACCCGTCGATGCCGGGGCTCTCGGCGTAGCTGCGGCCCACATAGCTCATGGCCTGAACGTCATAGCCGTCGCACAGCACCTCCACGGTGTCGCCCATGCGGCTGTCGTTGAACTCGTCCATGACCTGTGTTTGAATCTCCATTACCAGCTCCGCCCGGCGCTGGGCCTCCTCGGTGTCCACCCGGTTCAGCATTCTGGCCGCCGGAGTTCCCTCCTCCGGAGAGTAGGGGAAGGCCCCCACCCGCTGGAGCTTCTGCTCGCCCAAAAAGTCGCACAGCTCCTCGAAGGCCGCCTCGTCCTCATAGGGCAGTCCCGTGATGAGGCTGGTCCGCAGCACCACGCCGGGGATGCGCTCCCGCACCCGGCGGAACAGCTCCTCCAGCCCGGCCTTGGTCTCCCGGCGGCGCATGGCCTTGAGAACGGTGTCGTTGCAGTGCTGGATAGGGATATCCAGATAGTTGCAGATCTTTGCCTCCCCGGCGATGGTGTCAATGAGCTGGTCGGAGAGATTGTCTGGGTAGAGATAGTGGAGCCGCACCCAGTGGAAGGGAAGCCTGCACAGCTCCCGCAGCAGCTCCAGAAGCCGCCGCTCTCCGTACAGATCCACGCCGTAGCGGGTGATATCCTGAGCGATGACGATGCACTCCTGCACCCCGTCCTCCGCCAGCGCACGGGCCTCCTCCAGAATGTCCTCCATCCGGCGGCTGCGGTAGTTTCCCCGCAGGGAGGGGATCACGCAGTAGGCGCAGCGGTTGCTGCACCCCTCAGCAATGCGGAGATAGGCGTACTGCCGGGGGGTGGACAACACACGGGGCAGCTCCTCCACGGGGCCGTTGATGTCGGCAAAATGGCGGCACTCCTGACCGTTCACCACCTGCTCCAGCGCCGTGACGATGTCACCGAAGCAGCCGGTCCCCATGATGCCGTCGATCTCCGGCAGCTCCTCCAGAATGTCCGCCTGATACCGCTGGCTGAGACAGCCCGTTACCAGAATTTTGCCCACCTCACCGGCGGCCTTCAGCTCCGCCGCCGCCAGAATGGTATCGATGGCCTCGCTCTTGGCGCTGTCGATGAAGCCGCAGGTGTTGATGACCACCACGTCGCTGCCGGAGCAATCCTCCTGCACGGTATGTCCGGCCTGCAGGCACAGGGCCATCATCTGCTCGGTGTTCACCCGGTTTTTGTCGCAGCCCAGGGATATAAATGATACGTTCATGCTGTGTTTCCTCTGATGTTTGGTATGTGGATTTGTGATCTTGCAAAGGAGCATTCAAGGAGATGCTCTCTGGATAGACGATAAAAATGTGATCTGCTCCCGCCGGAGGCAATAAGAAGAATGATCGGCAAAAATATGCCGCCGGAGGGGGTTTTGCATAGGAGCAATTTACCTTTGGGAAGGGATTCTTCCTATTCCTCCGCCATTTCCTCGCCTAGACGGTTCAGCACCGGACGGATATCCTGCCAGGAAAAGCCCCGCCGCTGGAGAGCGGCAGCCAGCTTGCGCTGCGTCTCTCGATCAAGGGGCTTCCCTTTACACTTGCTGCGGATAAAGCGCTCGATGGCCTCTTCGCCCTCCGGCAGCAGGGCCAGCGCATCGTCCCACAGCTCCTGCGGGATGCCCCGGCGCTGCAGCTCCTGCCGCACCCGGCCGGGGCCGTAGCCCATGGCGGCATAGTGCCGGGCAATGGCGGCGGCGTAGGCCGACTCGTCCACGGCCCCCAACTCCTCCAGCCACTGGGCTGTATCCTCCGCCAGCTCCCGGTCGCCGCCCTTGCGGGTCAGGTGCTCCATCACCTGCTTTTTCGACAGCATTCGGCTGCCGGTGAGTCGGGCGCCACGGGCCTTCATCTCCGACCGCTTGGCGGACTGCTCCACCTGCGCCAACAGCTGCTCCGGCAGCTCCAGACCGGGCCGCAGCCCGAAGACCAGCAGCTCCTGCTCCGTCACCCGCAGCAGGTCGCCCCCCTCCAGAAACACCAGTACCCGGTCCTTCTTGCGGCGGGATGGCTCGATGCGATCAATCCGCATCGTCGAAGTCGTCGGCGGATACATCCACCGCACGGCCTGCGGCCCGTGCCGCCACCTTGGACTGATTGCTCATCAGCTTGTGGAAGTCCCGGCGGATGGCGGCCTCCAGCTTGTCGGCCTCGTCGGGGTGATCCCGGAAATACTGCTTGGCGGCGTCCCGGCCCTGGCCCAGGCGGATATCGCCCATGTTGAACCAGGAGCCGCTTTTCTGGACCAGGTCCAGCTTCACGCCCAGATCCAGCATCTCGCCCAGCTTGCTGATGCCCTCGCCGTACATGATGTCGAACTCCGCCTCACGGAAGGGGGGCGCCACCTTGTTCTTGACCACCTTAGCACGGGTGCGGTTGCCGATCATCTCGCCGCCGGACTTCAGCGTCTCGATGCGGCGCACGTCGATGCGGACGGAGGCGTAGAACTTCAGCGCCCGACCGCCGGTGGTGACCTCCGGGTTGCCGTACATGACGCCCACCTTTTCCCGCAGCTGGTTGATGAAGATGACCACGGTATTGGTCTTGGCGATGATGCCCGTCAGCTTCCGCAGCGCCTGACTCATGAGTCGGGCATGGAGCCCCACGAAGCTGTCGCCCATCTCTCCCTCGATCTCGGCACGGGGGACCAGAGCGGCCACGGAGTCCACCACCACCACGTCGATGGCCCCGGAGCGAACCAGCGCCTCGGTGATCTCCAGCGCCTGCTCACCGGTGTCCGGCTGGGAGATGAGCATATCCTCGATCTTCACCCCCAGCGCACGAGCATAGGTGGGATCCAGAGCGTGCTCGGCATCCACGAAGGCCACCTCACCGCCCATTTTCTGAGCCTGCGCCAGAACGTGCAGAGCCAGCGTGGTCTTACCGGAGGACTCAGGCCCATAGATCTCGATGATGCGGCCACGGGGTACGCCGCCGATGCCCAGCGCCAGATCCAGCGCCAGAGAACCGGTGGGGATAGCCTCCACATTGGGCTGCACATTGTCGCCGTAGCGCATGATAGAGCCCTTGCCGTAGGTTTTTTCGATTTGCTGCATGGCGGTCTCCAGCGCCTTTTTCTTGTCGGAGACCACGGGAGCAGCTATCGAGCTGTCTTTCTTCGCTGCCATGTTTCTTCCTCCTGTATCGATGAAAATTTTCATGGTAAATGGGCAGAGGCCCATCGATTTACAAAGTCGTTTCGTCGGCCATCAGGCGTCGGCATAGACCTCCTGATAGCGCAGACCCGTCACCACACGGGGGATGCCCGCCGGATCCGGCAGGATCTCCAGCTCACCGAAGCCCTCGCCTCGCATGAGCCGCAGGACGTCGTCGGCCTGTCCGATGCCCACCTCGAAGGCCAGGCGGCTCCCGGTGTGCAGCACGTCCCGCCAGCGGCGGCAGACGCTGCGGTAGAAGTCCAGCCCGTCGGTCCCGCCGTCCAGCGCCAGATGGGGCTCATAGTCCCGGACGGAGACATCCAGCCCGGCGATGTCCCCGGAGGGAATGTAGGGGGGGTTGCACACCAGACAGTCAAAATCCCCCAGCCGGGGAGGCGGATCGGACAGAGCGTCCATCTTTAAGGACACCACCTGTCCGCTGAGACTGTTGCGGCGGATATTCTGGCGGCAGATCCGCAAGGCCCCCTCGTCCAGCTCCCCCAGCACCACCCGTGCGCCGGGGACCTGACTGGCGATGGCCAGACCGATGCAGCCGGAGCCGGCGCACAGATCCAGCACCCGGCACTCCGGCAGGGGCCGCAGCCACGCTACCACGTGGTCCACCAGCGTCTCCGTGTCCGGACGGGGGATCAGCACGCTTTCGGAGATGTCCAGCGGCAGCCCGTAGAACTCCCACTCCCCGATGAGGTAGGCCACCGGCTCCCCTGCCAGATGGCGGCGCACCAGATCCTTCGCCCGCTCCTCGATGGCCGGAGGGACATACAGCTGCCCATCCTGCACCAGCTGACTGCGGGTCTTGCCGGAGGCGAAGCACATCAGCTCACGGGCCTCCAGCGTGGCGGCCTCGATGCCTGCCCGGCGGAGAGTCTGCCGGATATCCATATACAAATTGTTGTAAGTAGTCGCCATAATACGCTCCGTTGTCATATTTTGAGCTTTTCAGGGGAGAACGGCCGGGAGTTTCTCACCAGCGGTCCTTGCCCTTCTCCTCCGGCAGCACCAGCTTCAGTGCCTCGATAGCCACCTCCAGCATGGAGTCGTCCGGCTCGTTGGTGGTGAAATTCTGCAGCCACATCCCCGGGGCGGACAGGATACGGGTGACGGCGTTGTCGTGGCGGCCCACAAAGCGGTTGAATTCATAGGTAACGCCCACCACCGGGATCAGCAGCAGCAGATGCATGGCCACCCGGACCCACAGATTCTGCCAGTTCACATAGCTGAACACGATGCTGCTGCACAGAATGGACACCACGATGACCACGAACAGGAAGCTGGTGCCGCAGCGGGGATGGTGCTTGGGCTGGATGCGGGCGTTTTCCACCGTCAGCGGCAGGCCCGCCTCATAGCAGAAGATGGTCTTATGCTCCGCCCCGTGATAGCAGAACACCCGGCGCACGTCCTTCTGCCTGGAGCAGAGGATCAGGTACCCCAGGAAAATGGCGATCTTCACCGCCCCCTCGATGAGGTTGTGGACGGCGGCGTGCCGGGCGTGGAACAGCCCGGCGATGAAGGTGGGCAGCAGCATAAACAGCAGCAGGGTCAGCCCCAGGGACAGGATCACCGACACCCACACCAGCACCGACTGCAGTTTTTCCGCCGGAATGTGGGCCTCCAGCCACTTATCCAGCTTGGAGGGCTGGACGTTTTCGTCCTCGGGGTAATAGTCGGCGGAGAACATCAGGGCCTTGACGCCCCGGACCATGGAGTCCAGAAACGTGACGGCCCCCCGGAGGATGGGCCAGCCCAGAATGGGATACTTATCCTTGATCAGGGTCAGCTCCTCCACCTTGGTCACCAGGCCCTCCGGCGAGCGGACCACGATGGCCTGCTTTTCCGGCCCGCGCATGAGAATGCCCTCGATCAGGGCCTGACCGCCGATGGAGGTGCGGAATTGCTTGTTATTTTTTTCCATGGGGAATGGGTTCCTTTCCAGTATCATAACACACCCGCTGCAAAAATGCAACAGGCGTTCGATTTTTACAGCTCCTGGCCGGAGATGGGCAGCCGGATGGTGACGATGGCCCCGCCGCCGTCGGCGTTGCCGATGTCGAACACGCCGCCGTGGCGCTGGACGATCTCGTCGCACACCGCCAGGCCGATGCCGCTGCCCCGGGCCTTGGAGGAGCCCTTATAAAACTTCTGCTTCACAAAGGGGACCTCCGCCGGAGGGATGCCGGGGCCGTAGTCCCGGATGCGCACCACATAGCTGTCCCCCTCCTGGGTCATGTCCACGTCGATGCGCTTGCCTGCGCCGCCGTGCTTGGCGGCGTTGTCCAGCACGTTGCAGAACACCTGCTTCAGCCGCTGGGGATCCCCGGAGATGGGCTCGGTATACAGCTCCTGATCGCTGTGATAGTTCAGCTGGATGCCGTCCTGGCGGAACAGCTCCCGATAGGTATAGATGGCGTCCTCCAGCTCCGCCTGCAGGTCCATTTCCTCCACCTGGAGGGTAAAGCGGCCGTCCTGCATTTTGGAAAATTCCAGCAGCTCCTCCACCATGCCCGTCAGGCGGCGGGCCTCCTTGACAATGATGCGCAGGCCCCGGCGCAGCTGGCGGGGGTCGCCGCTTTCATCCCCCAGCAGGGTCTCGCCCCAGCCGCTGATGGCCGTCAGAGGGGTGCGCAGCTCGTGGGACACGGAGGAGATGAACTCCGTCTGCATTTTCTCGCTCTGGCTGATTTTCAGGGACATGTTGTTGATGTTGTCCACCAGCTGGCCCAGCTCGTCGGTATACTTGTTGGCGATCTGGATGCCGTAGCTGCCGGAGGAGATGCGCTTGGCGGCCTCGGACACCTCCGCCACCGGCTGCACCACGTTGTTGATGAAGATCAGGTTGGACACGAAGATCAGGAAGATCACCGCCGCGATGACGGCGGCCATCACCAGCACCGTCAGCCACAGCTGCTGATCCAGCAGCCGGGTAGAGGTGACGAACCGCATCACGGCCACCACCGTTCCGTTGTAGAACACCGGGCTGGACACCGCCAGGATGCTCTCGCCGGTCAGGGGGTCCCGGCCGGAGAAGGAGGCGGTCTTGCCGGTTTCCACGGCCCGGCCCACCTCCGGGGTGGCGGGGGTGCTGCCGGCCACGGCGCCCCGGGAGGACAGCTCCACCTGGCGCTTGCCGTTGATGAATTGCAGCTCCACGTTCTTGGCCAGGCTGTCGTTCATGCTGTAATCCGTGACGTATTGGGCGGCCCGGCGGTAATACTCGCTGTAGCTGCCCATGCTGTAGGCGCTGAAATAGTCGGAGCCGGACTTGGCCTTGGCCTCCAGAGAGGACCTGGCCCGGGCGTCCAGGCTGGAGCTGATGGTGGCGGCGGAGAGCACGCCCACCAGCACCAGAATGACGATAATGGGTCCCACGCTGCTGGCCAGCCAGCGGCGGCGCAGACCCCGCAGCTTCAGCCGCTTCCCCTGTCCCCGGGTGAACAGCCGCAGCTTGTTATCCGTGTTGGTATCCATGGCTTAAAAGCCCCACTTGTATCCGTAGCCCCACACGGTGTTGATATAGGTGGGGCTGGTGGGGCTGTCCTCGATTTTCAGCCGCAGACGCCGGACGTTGACGTCCACGATCTTCAGCTCGCCGAAATAGTCCCGGCCCCACACCAGGTCCAGGATCTCCTCCCGGGACAGGGCCTTGCCGGGATTTTCCATGAACATCCGCATGATGGAATACTCCACCTGGGTCAGCTTGATGCGCTGGCCGTTTTTCTCCAGGGTGCGGTTGCGGGTGTTCAGCAGGAAGGGGGGCTGGCTGATGGTGCCCGGCGGCAGCTCCTGGGTGCCGCCGCTGCTGCGGCGGATCAGGGCGTCCACCCGGGCGGTAAGCTCCACCGGGGAGAAGGGCTTGGTCACATAGTCGTCGGCCCCGTTCATCAGGCCCGTGACCTTGTCCATCTCCTGGGACCGGGCCGTCAGCATGATGATGCCAATGCGGGGGTTGGTGGCCCGGATGCGGCGGCACACCTCGAACCCGTCGATGCCCGGCAGCATCACGTCCAGCAGGGCCACCAGCGTGTCCGGATTCTCGTGGAGCTTGTCCAGAGCCTCCTCGCCGGTTTCGGCCTCCACCACCTCGTATCCTGCCCGGCGCAGGTTGATCACAATAAAGCTGCGGATGCTGGATTCATCCTCCAGAACCATTACCTTTCTCATGGATTCGACGTTCCTTTCCTCGGATTTTCATGCAGCCCACTCGGCCACCACCAGGTTGAAGCCCAGGCGCAGGCTCTCCTCGTCCAGGCCGCAGTAGCCGGCCCCGGCCAGCAGCTCCCCGCCGTAGGTGACGCCGTTCTGGCGCTTGAGGGCCATGCGGCTTCCCATCATGGCCCGCTTTTCCCGGTTGTCGCCGGTAAGGGCGTACAGGGCCGCCACCGGCTGTCCGTTGGACAGCAGCACCACCTGGCTCTCGTACGCGCCGTTTTCGGCGGTGGTGAAGGTGGCCTCCCCCTGCCAGGTATCCGGCAGGCGGAAATACCACCCGGCGGACAGATCGTGATAGGTCACGCAGTGGACATCCGGGCTTTCGTCGCCGCAGTAGCTGATCCAGCGGACCAGCCCCCGCACCGCTGCGGCGGTGTTGGCGGCAGCGCCGCTTCCCGCGTCGGCGGCGGCAGTCTCCGGCGCGGGGATCTCCACGCTGCCGTCGCCGTCGATGTCCTGGGGCTTGAGCTGCATATAGGGGTACACGGCGGCGGTGAGACCGGTGGTCCGGTCCTGGGCGATGTTGGTCAGTCCGCCGCCCTCCTGCCACACCAGGATATCCGTCATGGCCATACCCTGGCTGTTGACGCCGGTGGCAAATACGGCGGGGGTGCCGTCGGAGAGCTTGCCCACCACCACGCTGCCCCGGCTCAGCTCCGCCATGGTGTAGGACAAGACGCTGCTGTAGCTGGCGGAGATCACGTCGTCCTTGCGGATATACAGCCCCGCCACCGGCTGGCCGTCGTTATCCGAGCGGAACAGCAGCAGGCTCTTGACGCCGTCGCCGTCCAGGTCCGTGACGGTGAAGCGGGTATAGCCGCTTTGCAGCAGCACATAGGGGTCCGGCTGGGGCACATACACGGCCACGGTCTGCACGTCGGCGCTGATGCGCCAGCCCACGATGATCTCCAGCCGGCCGTTGCCGGTGAGGTCCTCATACTGGACGCTGTCGATGGCGGTGCCGCTGCTCTCGATGACGCACAGGCGGTGATAGGTGTCGTCCTCCGGCCGGAAAACGAAGATTTTCAGGGGCTTTTCGTCGTCCTGCAGCCGCATGAACACCAGGGCCTCCGACAGGCCGTCGTTGTCCAGGTCCACCATCTGCACCGGCTGGATGTTCTGCCCGGTGCTGGGGCCCACCAGCTCATAGCCCTGCTTCTGCAGGTCGTCCAGCTCCTGGGACAGCCCCTCGTATTCCGCCGCCACCCGGGGCAGGGTGAACATGCTTTGAGACCGTATTGCGCGAGTTTTTGAGCTGTTTTCCCTTGATACTCCGGGCTTTTCCGGCTTTCTG
>OHAS01003332.1_pt1 | contig 10796 bp, 11 predicted proteins | sample 1577131 | NCBI WGS metagenome assembly OHAS01 (sample SAMEA3541566, study PRJEB24748) | human gut metagenome | biome: human gut; feature: human-associated habitat; material: faeces | place: China | collected 2012
TGGAAAAATGTGAGATAAAGCATATTTCCGGTTGGTCGAATATATGCGCGTGAAGACCATGTCGAAGGGCACGAAGGAGAAGCTCCAGCTGCTGCTCGTCATGAGCCGCGCCGCAAAGCTCTACCTGCTCGACGAGCCGATCGCGGGCGTCGATCCGGCCGCGCGCGACTTCATCCTGCAGACGATCCTGACGAATTATTCGCCCGAGAGCACCGTCCTGATCTCGACGCACCTGATCGCGGACATCGAGCCGGTGCTTGACGAGGTGATCTTCCTGAAAGAGGGCCGTGTCGTCCGCCACGATTCGACCGATAACATCCGCGGCGCCGAGGGCAAGTCCGTCGACGAGGTCTTCCGCGAAGTCTTCCGCACGATCCCGATGGGAGGTGAATGGCCGTGCTGAGCAAGCTGTTAAAATACGATCTCCGCGCAAATCTGAAGATTTTTCTGTTTATCTGGCCCGCCATTCTGGTCTTCGGCCTGCTCGAGCGCGTTGCCCTCATGGCGGAGCTGCCGGTCAAGATCTCTGCCATTTTTGTGAATCTGACGACGGTGCTGTTCGTGCTCGCGGTCATTGCCGCCTGCGTGTTTGCGCTCGTCATCTCCGTCATCCGCTTCTATTCCGGCCTGCTGCGTGATGAAGGCTACCTGATGTTCACGCTGCCGGTGCGGCCGTGGCAGCTTGTGCTGTCGAAGCTCCTCACGGCCCTCCTGACGCTGGTCGTGACGGGCCTGGTCAGCTTCGTTTCCGTCGGCATCCTGTTCGGCGGTATCCGTGGCTTGCTGCCTTCCATCCGCACCTCGCTGGAGCAGAGCTTCGGCGGGATAATCAACGGCTGGGGCATCGCCCTGCTCGTCCTGCTGGTCGTGGTGCAGGTCGCGGTGTCCGTGCTGCAGATCTATCTGTCCTGCTCCATCGGCCACCTGTTCCGCCGCAAGCGCATCCTGTTCGCCGTGCTGTTCTACTATGCCATCAACGTCGTGCTCGAGACGGTCGCGGTCACGTCCATCATCGTGCTGAGCAACTTTGAGCCGTTCTGCCGCTTCCTTGTTCAGCTCTCTGCCGGCATGAGCGCGCCAGGCATGTTCAACCTGTTTATCGGCGTGATGCTTGCCCTGCTGGCCGTGCTCGGGATCGTGTACTTCTTTGTCACGGAGCGCATCCTGCGCCGCCATCTGAATCTGGAATAAGGCTTTCCACCGCGCCGTACAATGCCTCGGGCTTGTCATTGCCACGGCCCCTTCGGGGACTCGCAATGACAAATCCGATGGCCGCTACGGTCGACGACGCTGCCCTATAACTTGCCAGCCTCCATGGCGCTCACTACCCGCAAGGGGCACGCCGCATCCGTAAGGCGGCAAAGCCGCCAACGGCTGCGCAGTGAGCGCCGCTACAGACGCAATCGGTTGATACGTTTTTGTCATTACCCTTTACGTTCTGCAAGTGCCTTCCCGAGATTGCCACGTCGGCCGTTGGCCTCCTCGTAATGACAATTTGGGGGCGTTTACCATTTTAACGATAGCCTGTACGCTCCGGCAGTACCGCGCCGGGCACGGCTGTCCGCTCCCCTACATAAAAGGACTCCCGGAGCTGTTCGGCTCCGGGAGTGTTTTTATCGTTATCGGTTTTCACACAGCAGACGCGGGGTGGTGTTATCCGCCGTCTCATACACGGCCTCATAATCCGTGTCCATGCATGAGAGCATGGGGGAATCGGCCGTATAGCGCACGCAGGTGCCGCAGGCGGCGCTCAGCCGCCGGGGAACAGGCATCATCTGCGCAGCCACGCCCGCCGCAGTAACCTGTTTCTCCATGATAATTGAATCGATAAAAACCTCCAGATTCTGTTTCTGTATCGTATCCGAAAAAGAGGCCAGTTTCTCAGCCGCATTTTTAAGATTTTCCTCATTGTTTTCATCAGTGAGAGGAAGTGATAACCCCAAAGCGTTTTCGCCTGTCAGTTCCTTCATAAAACCGGCTGTCAGCCAGGCGTTCGCCTCATCGTTTGTTCTGTAGCCATCTTTATAAAGCTTCTCCATCACGCCAAGATAGTTTTCTTTCAGGATGTCACTCGCCATTCTTCCTGTCTGCGCATAAATCTCATCGAGCGCTGTCTCAAGATAGTAAAAATTCTTGTCCGATTTCCGGTTCAAATCTCTCATTCTGACATTCAAAAGCGCGGAGCTTAAAGCCATAATCCCCAATATGGCAATCAGAGAAAGGACAGTCAGCGCCAGAATCATGGCGGAACCTGAATTATTCAGTTTTTTCTTCTCCGGCAACTGGTTTTTAACTCGTCTCATTCCGGAACCTCCTGTCTCTTTTGCTGCCGTAATTCTGCCGGCCTCACCACTTTTCTATCACTCTTACTCTGATTTTGTTGAATCCAGTTTCAATATTTCCCGGCCCCTGCCGGGTTCTGCGCCTGTTCCCTCCGTCCCGCTGTAATCGGCTTCGTAAACAGTCACAGTCAAATGATATAGCCTGTTTTCGGGTTCGTGGTAGGATATCGGTTCATTTTCCACACCGATATTCGTATAAATCAACATCCCGCTGTTTTCAGATGACTCGATCTTTATCTTATCATCCCCGGATTGCTCATACGCGCCGGGACTGCCTGCTACCAAAAAGAATTCTATCGGTTCCTCCAGGTCATAGCTTATAAAAATTCTGTCGAAGCCGGGAAAACCGGATTCTTCGCCGGCCGCTTCCAGAGCAATGCTTTTTTCTTCGCTGCCGTTCTCCCTCACTTCAGTCCTTATGTATTTAATATCCTTATCCGGAAGAAAAAGATAGATCCGGTTGGAAGGCCGGCCGTTGTCCTCTCTGACAATGTTTCTCTTCACTGATGCCAGACTTGCCACGATTGAAACATCCGGATCCGGATGTCCCTCATTATCCGCTTCCACCGTATATACTGCTTCCGCCTGAACGGTCAAAACTCCGCCGTCATCTGCATCTCCTTCATGGCCGCCGGCCGTCTCTAAAATATGTACCCGCAAATATCGTTCCACTTCGCTTTCGCTGTAGCTGTCCCCGCCGGAACTCTCCCCGGCGCCGTCCCCTGTCACGCCGTCTGATGCTTCCAGCCCCTCACCCGTCTCCTCTTCCTCGTTCACCTTCATCAGAAGCTGCGAGGTCAAGAGCTCATCCTCTTTCATCAGTGTCTGCGGATCGATTACCGCATTCTGAAAGCTGCTTACATCGGCAATATTCGGCATCTCATAGCGATTGATAGAGTATGAACGATTCATCTCCTCATCTTCCCGGCTGTACTTTCCAAAATCAGCTTCTGCGCTGATGATATAGGACGCTCTCCCGTCCCCCGACGGATTATGTCCGTATTCGGCTGTAAGACGGTAGCCCTGTCTTTGTCCGGTCTCTGAAGCGCCATCCTGTCCTCCGCCTTCTCCGCCGCCGGCTTCCCTTCCGGCTCCTTCCTCTTCCAGGCGCTCGATTCGATACATCGTATTCCCTATCATAATCCGGCCACCGGCTGTACCTTCACCCTCTGCCAGAAACTTCTCCAATTCTTCAAACGGATACCCTTTCAGTTCCTCCATCGTCCGCTTCGCCGCATCCAGCAGCAATTCGTCTTTCCTGGCCTTGGTATTCATCCTTCTGCTTACTACAAACGACTGAAGGAGCACGCCTGCCATGATAGAAAGAACAGCAAGCGCGATTAACAGTTCAATCAGCGTAAATCCTCCGTCCTTTTTCTCCATGGCAGCCGTGCTCCTTTCCATAAACGGCCTGACACCAGACCGTTCCGCTCCTATCACAATCCCTGCTGTTAAAGTGTTCCGTCACTTCAGTATCTCCACATCACCTGTCCGGCTTTCGACCACGAATCTGGGCCTTGCGTCATCATCGCCGGTCACGGCAATCCGCATCTTTTTCGAAGTCCGGTTCTCAATCCGGACTTTTACCTGGCTCAGATCCGTGCCGCCCATTCTGGGAGAGCTGAGTACATAGATGTCAATCGTGTCTCCCTTCGTGTAAAGCACGCGGGGACGTCCGTTTTCACCCAGCGTATAAGTGATACTGCTGTTTTCCCCGTTTTCTTCTGCTTTTATGGTCAATGTCTCCTCTTCATTCTTGTCGGATATTATCTTCTCGCTGTCATCCGGGCCTGCCACGACCTTGGCATTCACATCCGATGCAGACGGGAACAGCATGATATAACAGTCGTAATCGCTCTTTATCGCCTCGATCTGTTCCACCGTGCCGCCATTATAGGATAGAGCCGTACCGGAGCGGAAAATATTGTCCGTACCGATTGGCACCGTAATCTTTGGTTCTTCAAATATCCGGTCTTCCCCACGCACTGCATACTGGTACATTGTTACTGTTGCATCCACCACATTCGTCTCCTGGTTATAGGAAGCCGTAATCTGGGGGATCGTATTTTTATCCTGATAGGAGAATACGTAGTCCAGTAAATCTTTCCACTTCCCATACTCCAGACTGACCGGAATCTGCAAGGTACTCATTGCCAGCGTATACGGCATAATATTTCCCTGTTCTGTGGTCTGAAATTGATAGATTTCGGCCGGATCCGTGTAGGAGACGGATACCACCTGAGTATCGAACCGTTCTTCCAGCCCCGTCACAAACATAATCTGCTGCACCTGTGAGATGTCCCCCGGATACCTGCCGAGCATCAGTGTATAAGCCTCGTTATAATCCTTTGTCTTTTGAATATACTCATCCTTTTGCTGAAGAATCCTGATACGCTCATCGTATTCCTGCCGGAGCTCTTCCTTCCTGGCCGTCATTTCCTCTGTCTTTTTCTCAATATTCTTTGCTCCCAGGAACCATGATGTGGCAACAATCCCTATGGACAGTACGAGAAAAATCAGCTCCTTGTCTCTCGAAGTTATCTTCATGATGCCGTCCCCCCGCTTTCTAAACCTTTTGCGGAAGCCGGACCGCTCCCCTCCGCTGCCGCCCCTGCCGGAATATCGGCATTTGTATTATCAGGTACAGTAACCGGCGCCGGTTCCGGCCCGGTCCCTCCATTTTCCGCCCCCGGATTTGCCGTCCCCGAATTTACCTCACCCGAATTTGCCTCACCTGGATTTGCCTCACCTGGATTTGCTGCAGGCGCATCAGGCACTTGTCCCCCAGGAGTCTGCTCCGTCACAGGCACGGCCGCTGCATCAGCCTCGCCAGCCGGAGCCACCGCAGCAGCATTTACCTGAGCTGCCAATTGTGTCTGTCCGGATTCCTGCCCGCCTACTTCTATATCCGCACTTTGGACATTATTCTTCTCCAAAACTTCGTTTTCCGTACCGGCTGCATCCGTATCATCGCCGCCGGTTCCGTCTTCTTCCACGCCTTCATCCGGCGCCCATATTTCACTGTATTCATCCGGCATCATGTTCTCCAATGTCTCTTCCTTTGTTCCCGGATTCAAGATGGAATCCTGATTGATCAGAGTACAGGTCAGGGAAAATGCAACCGTTTCCTGATTTCCTTCAAATACGCTTGAAAGTGCGCTGACCTTCACCTCGGATACATTGGCAATCATACCTAGCTGCTGAATCAGCTTCGCCACCGTCTTCTTCCCCTGGGCCAGTGCCGAGAAGCTCACCTGACCCTCGCTGCAGCTAAAGCTTTGAATCGAAATATTGCTTGGACGAAGCTGCTCAAATATATCAATAAAGTTCGAAAGACTCTCGTTATTGGTTCTTACCAGAGACTGAACCTGCACAACGTCGGAATAACGCGTCTGAGCCTGTCTGTAGTTATCCAGTATCGGTTTTACGTCCTCCACCGTCAGTAATTTATTCTGTAGATCAATGGTTTCCATTGCCTCATTGAAGAAATTGGTTGCCGGAACAGTGACAATTACAACCGACGCGAACAATGCCAGCAGAATCATAACACGGTAAGCCTTGGCCTCCAGCTTCCGCCTGATATCCTGCTCCAGTTGTTTCGGTATCAGATCCACCGGGTCCACAACAGCCCCGATATTATCCATATATCTGAGGACTTCCTTCATGGAAAGTCCTGCACTCTCTTTTACCGACACTTGTTTCAGCGCCGTGATACGTTCAACCGGCAGATTCAGCTGTTTGTCAAACAGCTCATCCAAACCGGAGATGCGTGAGCCGTCCCCGATTATGTAAACAAGCTCCAGAGGATGGTCCGCATTACGGCCTGTATAATATTCAATTACCCGTTTGATGTTGCTGACCAGATAATAAAGAGTGTCTGTCAGTTCATCCCCATCATCGAAATTGTCGTGGATTAACTGCCTGCGCTCCAATTGTTCCAGAGCCTCCTCCTGGCTGCAGTTCTTCTTATCCATAATGGATTGAAGGAGTGAAATGCTTCCAAAATCCACATGACGCTGGAGTACCATAACCGTCTCATTATAAATTGTCAGAACCGTATGCTCCTCATCCAGCTGGATTACAAGGCATGGCTCATCGCCAATTTGATTCGAGGTCAACTGGAAAACACTGTTGCCGATATAATCAACTGAGATAAGCTTTAGGTGTGCAAGCTTGGCGGCATCATAATAAGACTGTACCATTTCGTTCGGTACCGCCACCACCATCAGACGCAGCTTCGAGCGACTCCTGCCGATTCCCGGCTTTTTCCTCTTCGCTTTCTTTCTCTCCTGCGTCTCTTCGTCCTCGTCCCCGTTTTCTGTCTCGTCCTCCAGGATTCTCGATATTGTAAAATAAGAGAGTACGTAATCCGTCAGCTCCACCGGAAAATACTCCGGTGCATTCACCTTCAGGGCTGTTTTGAGTTTCTCCTCCTTCATCTCCGGAAGCACTACTTCCCTGCTCATAATCCGATCAGAGGGAAGTGAGAAGACAACCTTCTTTGTCTTGATATTGGCATATTTCAAAGTGGCGTTAAGATACTCGGCAAAGCCGCGCACATCCACGATTAATCCGCCTGAAACAAGGCTCTCCGGCACTTCTTTGGTCAGCAGCCTGTATACCGAAACACCTCGCCTGCCGTTGGATAACTCTGCAATTCTTATGTGGTTGTCAGTCAATACGATTGATAGCAGCTTGCCCATAAGTTGTCCTTTCACCTGTTGTTCTATTCGTTACTGTTCACACGGTTGCGTTCCGCGGGGTGTTTTCGTACGCATTTTGCACGAAAATCCCGAGTTTCACGGCGCGGCGCGATGAAAAGTAAACTTTCCACCACAATCAACGGCGTTTTTTGCCGTTTCTGTGCATCGAGAAGCGTGTTATTGTTCACAGCACGCCGCTTTTTTAGCAGTATGTGAACAGTATCTTTTATTCTGAACATGTCTGCCTCGGCAGAGCATGATTCTTTTCACTGTTAAACCGGTTACGCATTATTATGACTCAGCCTGAAACCGGATGCTAAAATTGATTGATATACCATTGTATCAGTTCCTGCCCCCACATCATGGAAAACCATATTCCTGCGGACAGGTAAGGGCCAAATGCCAGCATGCGCTCTTTTCCCTGTATCTTCATCAGAACCAGATGAATCACAGAACCTAGAATACATCCGCACGCAAAAGCCAGGATGACATTTTGCCATCCCAGAAGAAGACCGGCCGCCGCCATCAGCTTCACATCTCCGCCTCCCATGGCTCTGCCTTTGCTGAGAAGCAGAATCAGAAGAAGCAGGCCGCTGACGCAGATAAGCCCTATCATATATGTAAGCCAGTCCTGCCTGTTAAACCACAGGTTTACCAGACCGGCTGTTCCTATTACAATATTACATCCCACCGGAATCTCAAACGTACGCCAGTCAATGACGCTTAGTACCAGAAGGGAGGAAGCTGCAATTGCATAACAGATTCCCGTCACTGTAAAACCGTTTTTATAAATTAATCCCACCCATAAGAGGCCGTTGGCCAGCTCAATAAGCGGGTATTGAACCGATATTTTCTCTCCGCATTTTCTGCACCGTCCCCGCAGGAATATCCAGCTGAATATGGGAATTAAGTCGTACCACGCCAGCTTGTATCCGCAGTTCATGCAGTGGGAATTGGTATGGACGATGTCCTCGCCGCGTGGGATGCGGTAGATGCAGACGTTGAGGAAGCTGCCGATGGTGATGGCGAAGAGGAAAACAATTATAATCAAAAGTCTTATTTCAGTCATTTATTTTCATTTTGTACCTCTACGGTACATCTTATATTAAATTTTCTCTATTGTCATATTTCAATACCAAATTAGACATAGGCCCTTTCCCAACTTTGTTGAGTAAATTGAAATCCATAATCTATTTGAATAAGATATATTTTTGAACTACATTAATCAATCCTATAAGCAGGAGACACATTTGTTCATGTGCTCCCGCTTATAATACCTAACCTGATTTTACTGGGAATTTCATTACATCTTTTATTTTACGATTGAGGATCCTATAGGCTCTAGACCACCTATTAAACTTTGATCCTTTTTATCACCACAGTACACCTGAACCTCAAATCCAGAAAAAACTGGTACTTTTTCTTTAATTTCAGAATTATCATCTGGATTAATTCCAGTAACCACCTCTTCTTCATCTTCCTGGTACTCTACAGCAATACAAATCACTCCATCTGTAGTTGCCTTTTTAGACTTTAATTCAAGACTTTTACTGCCTAAAAGACTTTTTAATTCAACACCAAATGAAGTTTTATTATCCAACGCCTCTTCTAATGTTTCCTTATATGCTCCACTCTTTGTTAATTCAACCATTGCATCATACGCTGCCTCATTTGCCAATGCCGCCTGTACAGATGAATACACTGTATCCATAGCCTGCACGTCCTTCGCTTCCCTGGATTTCTCAATATACTTCATAAACTGCGGTGCCAGCAGTCCTGTCAGAATGATCAATATCGCAATCGCGATGATCAATTCAATCAGTGAAAAACCTTTGTTATTCTTTTTCTTGTTCATTCCAATCTCCTTCTTTCTTTAAGATTTCTCTTAGTTTTATATATGTAACTCCGCCATGTCGGGCGCACGACGTGAGTTAAATATCTCTTAAGTCCTCCGCGTACCTCACGCCAGTCTACAGATTATCCACACTGCTGTACAGCGTAAGCATCGGAGTAAATACGGCCGCAATAATTGCGATTACAATTACAGCCATAAAGATAATGACCAGCGGTTCCAGCGCGGCAGCAGCCTGTTCGGTTGCAGCGGTCACCTCTTCCTCATAATACTCCGCCACCTTATCAAGCATCGTGTCTAATCCGCCTGTCTCCTCACCGATTCCCACCATATGATAAACCATGGAGGGAAAGACGCCGCTTTCCTGCAATGGAACCGAAAGCTGGATTCCTCTTGCCACCTGTTCGCGTGCGTCGCTGATTGCCAGCCGGTAAACCGTGTTATCCATCGTGTTTGCCGTAATTTCCAGCGCTTCTATAATTGGCACGCCTGCACTGAGCAGCGTACTCAGGTTCCTTGAAAACTGGGCGCAGGCTGTCTTTTTCTTCAGCTTTCCGACAAGCGGTATCCGAAGAACGAGATTGGAATAGACGTAATCTCCCGATTCCGTGCTTCCATAGGCCCTCAGCCCCATGACAATGGCAAAAATGCCAATCAATATAATATACCAGTATCTGGTCATAAAATTACTCAGTCCGACCACTGCCCTTGTAATCGCAGGCAGTTCTGCATCCATATCCACAAACATATCGGAATACATCGGCACTATGTATACAAGCATGACGATTATGACAATCACAGCCACGATCGACAGGATAATCGGGTAAATCATGGCCTTCTTGATTATATTCTGGAGTTTGGCCGTCTTCTCATAATGCGCCGCCATCCGTTCAAATGACAATGACAGCTTTCCTGCCTCCTCACCGGCCTGAACCAGGTTGACGAACATCGGAGGGAAAACTTTTTCATGGTGTCTCATGCTCCCAGCCAGCGTATCCCCCTTTTCAACAGAGGCCCTGGTTTCCCGGATTGCTTCTTTTAATAATTTATTGACCGTCTGATCTTCCAGCATCTCCATAGCACGTACGATACTGATACCGGATTCCGTCAGCGTGACGAACTGGCGGCAGAATACACTCATATCTCTGGGCCTGACTCCCGGATTCAGAAACGGAAGTTCAAACTCTTTATCCCATATGCTGGGAGCATCAATGGAAATCACGGTATTGCCGTCGTTTTTCAGTACCGCCATCGCGTGGGGCCTGTCTGACGCTGTGATGATTCCCTTTTTTTCTTTCCCGGCCGGGGTAATAACATGGTAACGGTAATTAGCCATTCCGCTCGTCTCCTTAATATAACAGACGTTTTTCTATCGACACCGGATCCACCGCATAGTCTACCAGCATCTTTCGTGTGATAATGCCTGCCCTGTATTTTTCCAGCAGGGCGTCGTCCATCGTAATCATCCCGGCTTTCCTGTTTGTCTGGATGATACTTGGGATCTGATAGGTTTTGCCGTCCCGGATCAGGCTGCGGACCGCCGTATTTACATGCATTACCTCAAATACTCCGGTTCTTCCGCTCCCGTCTGCCTTCGGCAGCAGCCTCTGTGAAATGACAGCCTCCATAACCATGGAGAGCTGGACCCTGATCTGGTCTTTCTGCTCAGCCGGAAAAACATCTATAATTCTGTCAATCGTAGACGCTGCGCCTATCGTATGCAGCGTGGAAAAAACGAGATGGCCCGTCTCCGCAGCCGTGATGGCCGTGCTGATTGTCTCCAGATCCCTCATCTCACCTACCAGAATGACATCCGGATCCTCCCTCAGGGCAGCGCGCAGGGCGTAAAAAATCACACGCCGAAAAAGAGCTGGTGCATTAATTTACTGAAAGCATATG
>OHAS01003333.1_pt1 | contig 10796 bp, 11 predicted proteins | sample 1577131 | NCBI WGS metagenome assembly OHAS01 (sample SAMEA3541566, study PRJEB24748) | human gut metagenome | biome: human gut; feature: human-associated habitat; material: faeces | place: China | collected 2012
TACACGTTCCAAAGGTTACTATCTTGAACCCATTGATACAGCTAAATATTTATCGTTTAAAGAAATGGTGTTAAAGGAATATGGTTTTTTCCGAAACGAGGATATGGAAAAAATAGCCAGAAGAATCATGATGGCGCAGAATCTGCTTTATCATGAATATACGCTGGTCGATGATTTAGCGGATCAGCTGTTCCTAACAAAATCCGCGATTAAAAATGATCTTGCATGGGTCACGTCTTTTTTTGCCAGTTATGATGTTGAGTTAGTTTCAACCCCGGGGAAGGGACTGAGTCCTAAGGGCAGTGAAGAAAATATCCGTTATTTGATGGTTGAGGTATTCTGCAGTCAGTATCATGATATTTCGCTACAGTATGATGTGAAGGAATTTGAACACATGTTCTATGATGACCATCAGTATTATGCTGATCTTCGTCATGCTTTATTGAAAATACTCAGAGAGAGCCGTATGTCTGTGCTTGATGTCAATACTAAGAAAATGGCTACATATCTTTGCCTGATGCAGAATCGGCTGATAAGCGGGCATGGTGTGGAAATTGATCTTAAGACAGCCGCGCATATTAAAACTTTATATGAATATAAGATTGCGGAACAAGTGTTTAATACTGAATATATCGTCAACTATAATGAGAACGAAAAATTACAATTTGCGAAGATGCTGATGTGTTATCGGGATATCGATTTGTCCAATAAAGATGATCTTGCGACTATTCCTGTTGATCATATATCACAGACAAGTGATTATCTAGATAAATTGATAGCATGTATGAAAAATGAATTGGGCGGCAATTTATTTGAATTAGAATTATTCGATGTGTTCCGCACGAGCTTTGAATCACTGCTGATGCCGATTTATCTGCGCTCGTATTATGATTCAAATAAGAAAATGCGTTTGGTTACATATTGTGATGAGTTAGCCGAGACGGATAAATCGCCGCTGGCAATGCAGATGGCACGTGTCATGCTTACTATTTCCCAGGAAATACTGAATGATGAAATGGATGCCAGTGTGTTCACACCCATATCGTTATTAATTGATTATATGCTGAAACGGATTAATTATCAGTATACAAAACGCCGTCTTGCGGTGATCTCACAGGCGGGCCGGGCTGTCGCACATGCCCGTGCCGATATGCTGCGCAAATCCTGCGGCAATATGATCGATACCTTGCACATCTACAATCAATATGAAATGCGGCGTGTCAATTTCAGCGATTATGACTGTGCTTTGATTGAAACACCTTCAACCTATAATTATTATCCGATTCCTTTTGTCACTTTTACCGGTCTGGGGATTGAGGATGAAACAATGAATTTATTTAATGAGGTATTTATTAAGGGATATTCTACGGATGTAGTTAAGCATATGATACATATTACCTCCACTTATCCTAAATTTGACTGCGATGTTTATGTAACTTTCATGAAGCTGATGTGCTATAAGCATGCGGTAAATGGCAAGGCAGAGGAAATGTTTGAGTCCTTATTCAGCTGCGGTCAAAATCTCAGCTATTATAATAAGTCTTCACAGGTAGCGATGATTTTCTGTCAATATAAGCATACCCAAAAGGAATTTATTGAAATTTATCAGCCAGCTACTAAAATGATTTGGGATAAACCGTACGAAGTTAAATATATCATTGTAGTAAGTCTTAAGCATGATATTAAAGTTACTGATTTAAAGCTGATAAATAAAATTCTTTTCTACTTATATTATCGTGTTAAATACATTCAGATGGCTTTTGAAAGTGTGAATGATGCTTACCGCAGCTGTTTCATTGAAGCTGTTACAAATAAATTCTTATCTAATTAATGCATTGTAACAAGGCTTGAATATTATAAATGATAATTATTTGAATAAAATCGATCTATAAACTGTGCCTCATTGTACTATGAGGCTTTTCTTTTGCACTAATGAGAGTGAAAAGGGAGGTTGTTTCACTAATGTTCAGCAAAATGTAAACGTTAACATTTTTGCAAGTCAATGGTATTCTTTACTCAGCAAATGGAAAACGAAAGGAGCGGGCGCTGTGCTGAAGCTATTCTTATCATCGCATGGTCATCTGGCCAGCGGTATGAAAACCTCATTGGATATCCTATTAGGAAACAGTGATCAGGTGAGTGTGTTTGATGCTTATGTTGATGAATGTTCGGTTCAGGAAAAACTGGACGCGTTCTATGCGACAGTGAGTGAGAATGATGAAGTTATTTTATTATCGGATATGTATGGGGGCAGTGTTAATCAAGTAATGTTTACTTATCTGCATAAACCCAATACCCGTTTAGTGGCGGGTGTAAATTTGGCTTGTGTCCTTGAGCTTTCTATTCAGGAAAGTGTCAGCGATGAACAGCTTGAAGAAATTGTGGAAAGATCACGGGAAATGCTTCGGGTTGTTAAGGATGACAGTGCAGAGACTACAGAAGAAGATTTCTTTTAAAAGGAGGAAATGAAATGATTAAATTAATTCGTTTAGATGAACGTATGATTCATGGTCAGGTAGCTATTAAATGGTCAAGACATACCGGTGTGGATCGTATTATTGTCGCTAATGATGCTGCCGCATCAAATCCTATCGTACAAAAGTCATTAATGATGGCAGCGCCGCCTACCGCTAAGGTTGCGATAAAGTCGGTTGCTGATGCTATAAAATTACTTTCTGATCCCAAAGCAGCCAATCACTCAATTTTGTTGATTGTGGCTTCACCGGAGGATCTGCTGGCAATGGTTAAGAATGTGAAAGATATTCCATTGATCAACGTCGGCAATTACGGAAGAATCGCGCCAAAGCAGGGTGATGAACAGCGCAAGACTTACGGAAGTAATTTATATGCGTATCCATCAGAGGTTGAGCTTTTCAAACAGATTCTGGATATGGGAATTGAAACTGTTTATCAGACAACACCAGAAGATATTCCTGAAAAGCTGAATAAAGTTTTAGGGATTTAATGAACTATAAGGAGGAACTATCATGGTCTCATCAGCATTGCAAATATGCCTAGTCTATTATATTGTCTCACTCTTGGACCCATACATTCTCTCATGGCAATGTATTAACCGTCCAATCGTTGTTGCCCCGCTTGCCGGCCTTGTCTTAGGTGATTTCCATACCGGTATTGTTATGGGCGCCGCTCTTGAATCAATCTTCATGGGTATTTCCGCAATCGGCGGTTCAATTCCTGCCGATGCTACAACGGCAAGTATCATTGCGGTTGCTTATACTATTTTAACTGGTTCTACGGCAGAAGCCGGTCTTGCCATCGCATTGCCGATCGGTACGGTTATGGCTTCAATTGCGAATATGTTTACACCGTTATGGGCTTCATTAGCCGCTTATTGGGAAAAGCTTGCCGCAGAATGTAATCCTAAGAAATTTATGATACAGACAATGGCTGTGAATATGATTACACCATTAATCAATACAGTTATCTTATTCTTTGCGGTAGCATATGGTGTTGAAGGTCTTCAAACATTCCTTGTATCACTTCCGGCATGGGTTATGACTGGTTTAAGTGCTTCTACAAGTATGATGCTGGCGGTTGGATTTGCTATCTTAACATCAATGATCTGGAACAAAGAGGTTGGCTGTTTCTTCTTCTTTGGTTATGTATTAGTTGCTTATCTTGGTATGGGAACATTGCCAATCGCTATTATCGGCGGTGTTATTGCTATTACGATGTTCTTCAGTGAAAAACGAGTTATTGATTTGAAAAACAGTTTGGCAGCAAATCCAAATACTGTAAGTAATGATGAGGAGGACTTCTTCTAATGGAAAAGAAACAATTATCTCAAGATGAAAAGAAAGTATTAAAATCGATGTTCTTCCGTTCTCATCTTGTATTCTCAACCTTTAATATGGCTAAGATGGAGGCTAATGGTTTCACATGTACCATGGCACCGGCAATTGAATCAATCTATAAAGATGATCCTGAAGGTAAAAAAGAAGCTTACATCCGTCATCAGAACTTCTTTAATACGCATGCGGTTCCTTTCTCATTTATCGCCGGGTTAAGCTATGCGATGGAAAAGGAGCATAAAGAAAAGAATTCAATTGACGGTCAGACAATCGAAAGCATTAAAGCAGCTTTAATGGGGCCAACAGCAGGTATGTTTGACAGTTTATTCTTTAACTGTCTGCGTATTATTGCAGCTGGTATCGCTATCGGTCTTTGTTCAGAGGGAAGTATCCTCGGTACTTTGATTTTCATTCTGATTTATGGTGTTTCACAATCAGTCGTTAAATATTTCTTTGTTAACTGGGGTTATGTATTTGGTACATCCTTTATCGATATGGTTTTCTCTTCTGGTTTGATGGGTGCTTTATCTAAATCAGCTTCTGTATTAGGTCTTACAATGGTTGGCGCAATGACAGCTTCAATGGTGAATGTACCGCTGAATCTGACACTGAATATCGGTGAAACTTCACTGGTTGTCAATGATGTATTCCAATCAATCTTCCCTGGTTTATTAGGTGTAATCTTATTGTTTGGCTTAGTTACATTAATCAAAAAGGGTGCGCGTCCTACACAGCTGATTCTGGGCATTCTTGCATTTGGTATGATCGGTGCCTTCATCGGTATTTTCTAGGATATAAAAATTGAGCTGTGGATAAAAATTCCCAGCTCTTTGCTATTTAAAGTGAGGTGAGGAAAATGAAATTATTATTTCAGGCTGATGATTTCGGCCTATGTGAATCAACGGCCTGCGGTATCCTCAAGGGTATTCGTGAAGGGGTGATCCGAAATACTGGATTGTTTGTGAACATGCCGGCCAGTGAATATTCGGCAAAGCTGATTAAGGATGTAAAGGGTGTCTGTCTTGGCATCGATTTCAATCTTGTAGCTGGCAGGCCGGTCAGCAATCCAGATTCGGTTCCTTCCTTAGTTGACGCGAAGGGTGATTTTATACCATCCGTTGAACGAATGAAGAAGATGAAATCATTAAGCGGTATGATACGAGCTGATTTTGAGACTGATCCCTATCCGTATGATGAAACGGTGCTGGAGATTGAGAATCAGCTGAAGCGTTTTATTGAATTGGTTGGCCGCAAGCCGGGCTATCTCCATGGGCATTCTTTGATTACAAATAATATTGTCAAGGCGATTCAAGCAATGAGTGAAAAGTATGAGATTCCAGTATCCTTTAACGTCTGGAAGGAGAAGGAGCTTTATATGCTGCCTTGTGAGTGGACACCTAAACCCTTTCCGATTGAACAGCAGCTGGCAACAAATGTAGAAGCAAATCTGATGTCTGTACTCCCGCAGGTTTTAAATCATGAGCTGAATGTGTTTGTCTGTCATGCTGGTTTTGTGGAAGAAGAACTGTTTAAGTATTCTTCCTATACGATTATACGATTGAAGGATCTGGCAGCTGCGACCTCGCCGGATGTGAAGAAGTTTATTGAAATGAATCATATTGAATTAATTACTTATGATGATTTAAAGGAGAACTAAAATGATTATCAAATGTAAAAGAATTGTGACTGAAGATGGAATTATTGACGGTTATCTTGAAATTGAAGGTAAGAAAATAAAGCGGATTACCAAACGTGAGATAGGTTCGGTGGATGTAGATGCTTCACAATATCGGATTATTCCGGGTATTTTCGATACGCATAATCATGGCACGATGGGTTACGCGATGATGAGTGCGGTCAGTGATGATGAGGCTAATGTGCGCGGCTATTTAAAAGGCTTAGCGTCACAGGGGGTTACTTCGATTCTGCCGACGGCTGAATTTGAGTTATTCCCTGTTATCGCGAAGGTTTCAAAAGAAGATAATGACGGTGCGAAGATCATCGGCATACATTCAGAAGGACCTTATCTGAACCGTGTCGGTGAAAAGGCGATTGATACTGGTCATCCGGACATCCGCTTAGACCATCTTCAGGCAATGATTGATGCGGCTGACGGAACATTGAAGCTGGTAGGTTTGGCACCTGAACTTGAAAATGCAGATAAAGCAATTGAATTTTTGACTGAACGTGGTATCCGGGTGGCTTTTACCCACAGCAACTGCAACTATGATGAAGCAATTGCCGCATTCCGCAAGGGAATTACCGTGACCACACATACCGCAAATGTAATGAGCGGTATTCATCACCGCCGGATGGGTGGTCTGGGCGCTTGTCTGCTTGATCCTTATGTAAATAATGAGATTATCTGTGATTTACTGCATGTATCTAAGGAAATGCTGCAGATTATGTTTAAATGCAAGCCGTATGATAAATTTATGATGATTTCTGATAATGTGCCGATGGCAGGCGCGCCGATTGGCAGATATATGATCGATAAAGATCTGGCAGTCAATATTGATGAAAAGGGCTATTGCCTGACGGATACGGGGCGATTATGCGGTTCAACTAAACCGGTATTATTCGGTATCCGCAATCTTGTAGAGGAATTAGAGCTGCCGCTGGAAACTGTCAGCAAAATGGCATCATTGAATCCATGCCGGGTATATGGTGTCGGTGATACAAAAGGCTCACTGCGTGCAGGCAAGGATGCTGATTTTGTAATTATCAGTGATGATTATCAGGCATTGCAAACATACAGTGAAGGACGCAAGGTCTATGATCATGAAATTGATACCCATATCTTTAATCAGGCATTTCTTGATGTCATGAGCGCAAAATGAAACTGTTAGCTTCTGATTGGGATGGCACGCTGCGGCGTAATCTAAAGGTTGATGTTTGCGATTTAGAAGCGATTAAATTATTTCGTGAACAGCAGCATCGTTTTGGAATAGTGACTGGCCGCAGCGTTGGTATGCTTAAGAATGAACTGGCTCATTATCAGGTACCATGTGATTTTATGATCGGTACTAATGGTGCAATAATTACTGACGCTGATTTTTCAATTATCTGGCGCCATGATATAGATTTTGATGCTGCAATGGAGCTGATTGAACTGTTGAAAAGCAAACCAACGGTCATGTTTGGCATTAGTGACGGTGACGATTTCGGCAATCTTCAGTCACCGGAAGAAGAAGGTGAATCGACGCTGATTGATGCTAAACCAATTGATCCGCAGCAAATCATTATCAGGCGTCAGATTAATTCCTTCTATCTGCGTGATGAAACGAAATCAAAAACCGGCTTATTGTATAAAGAGCTGATTGAACGTTTTAAAGGGCGGATGGCTTTTCATTACAATGCCGGAACGATTGATGTTTCGGCAGCCGGTGTCAGCAAGCGTACAGGTATCACTGAGCTGATGAAGCTGTTTGGCAGCCATGAAGTTTATGTTATCGGTGACGGCCATAATGATATTGAAATGATCGAAGCATTCCAAGGCTTTACAGTTGAAGGGGCACCGGATGAGGTTAAGCGTAAGGCCGTTCATTGTTATCATGGGCTAGCTGACTGTATTGAAGATCTATTAAAATAAAAACGGCAAGCCTTAGAGGGGCTTGCTGCTTTTATACAGAGATTCTTGGACCTTCTGCATCAAAATAGATAAGCAGGCAATGCCCATATTGATCGATAATTTTCAAAGCTTCCTTAGCTTCATTATCATTAATAATGCTTACCCTTTCTGCCTCAGCACTTGCCGAATCGATTTCGGTGGCGGTCAGCGCTTCATTAATGAACTCAATGTTAGCTTGATAATCATAACGGTAAGCCGTTTGTACCACTTTAATCTTGGCAAGACTGTCCGCTTCTTTGGATAGGATGACATAACCGAATTGGTTATCATCAGCAATATAGGTACACATATAGTAATTATCAAACTCTTCATTAACGCTTAAATCACTATTTAATATCGTATATTTTGTGAAGTCTCCATAAATCCAAACGGGGTTTTTAACCGTGTCTGCTGTCCAGCCGTCTAGCAGCTCTTTAAAGATTGATTTCTTAAACATTTTGAATGCTGAATCATTTTGGGCTGAATAATAAGTCTCGATAAAAGGATCCTGATTGCTTTTAATTTGAGATACTACGGTTTTTGATTTTCTACAGCCGCATAAAGCAGTAATGCAGCATATAATAATTATTAGCTTTTTCATATTTTATCCTTTTTGCCAGTTAAAAACCGTAAAGCATTTTTGCTAAACCTAATTCATTATAGAAAAAGAATCTGCCGGCAAACATTGCCAGTATGTAGAATAAAGGTTCCAGTCCCAAAAGACCTTGCAGCTTGCTCTTAAGCAATCTTTCAAGAATAAGCTTGTAAAGCAGATAACCGATTATTGCGCCTAATGTGTTCATAATCAGATCATCTACATCACTGCTGCGTTTATTTAACAGCTGACTGCATTCAAGCATCAATGAAAACAAAGTACCGTATAGGGTACAAAGCAAGAAATTAGGGCGCTTAAAGAAAAGCGGAAGCAGCATGCCCAAGGGGATAAAAAGGAGTATATTCTGCAGATAACCTACCCAATCTATGGTCATAGAGAAGGGTTTAAGATTAATAATATCAGCGGTATGGGACAGTTTATAAAATAACAAATCATAAAGCGTGCCGGTATTTGTAAAGTGATATACGGCAAAAATATAGCATGCGAAAATGAAAGCAATGATAAAATGTGGAAGCTTTCTAGGCTTTTTGCTGAGGAATGCATAGACGATGAAAAAGGGAAGCATCGTGGCTGCTGATTCATATAGGTCGATTAATAAATTATTCATAGTGTCACCTGCCTGTTATGCCTGTAAGTGTACACTATAATTCTGAAAAATTTATGACAAATTCATTTAATATAAATTACATTTCTAAATTATGTAAATAGGCTTTAATTTTAACATAGCTCTGCTCAGAAAGGGCAGGGCCTTTTGTGCTGACTGTTTCAGCCGCTGCATAATTAGCAAAACAAATGGCTTCTGAATCATTCATTCCTAACTTTTTAGCACAGATCCACGCCCCGATATGTGAATCACCGGCACCGATCGTATCGATGACGTCAGCTTTGAATCCCGGGATCAGTGCTGCTTCTTCATTATTTTTTAAATAGGCGCCATCACTTCCGCAAGTAACAATAACCGTATTATGCGTAAGCTGATATAGCCTATCCGCAGCTTCATTTACTGTTTCTGATTTGGTATAGGCAAGAGCTTCATCATCGTTGAGATGCAGGATTGGCTGCAGCTGAAGCATCGCCTGCAGCCGTTCGGGCTGAATCTTATCAATGCGGGCACCAGGGGCAAAGATTATTTCAGCCTGTGCGAATCTATTCAGATATTGAATCAATGCTTCACCTGTTTTTTCCTCGATTTCAAGTCCGCAGACATAGATCATATCCCAATCCTCATGCAGATCTTTAAGCCACTCAATATCAAAGAGATATTCAGCACCGTGATGGGAAATAAATGTGCGTTCACCCTGTTCATCAACTAAACAGAGGCAGCAGCCATTATCTAAGCCAGGGATACACACAAAGGGCCGGCGGTTTTGAGCAGCCAGCAGCTGTTTTATGCAGTCCGCAAAAAAGCCTTCTCCACAGGGTGAACAGTGAATGTATGGCAATGATAAATGATGAGCAATACTTGAAGCATTATAGGAACAGCCGCCTAAGGCAGCATTCATTGCTGATGTATTAATATCTTCTTTTAAACTTGGCAGATGGGGAAGCTCAACAACCATATCCAGTACCGTTGAACCGATAAATAATGTTTTTTTCATAATGTTCCCGCCTTTCACAGTTATCATTTTAACACAGATGGTAAGTATTAGCGCTCTTCCAATCAATAATTGATGAAATCACAGCCATAATCTGACTGACAAAAAAATACCGTTGCTGAATTCAAATCAGCAGAGCGGTATTCCATATACAAATTATCCATTGCCATAAAAAGTGAAGCTTCATTGAATGTTATTGATTCATTGCTTCCCATTCTTCCCTTAAGATTCCGTAACTGACTGAATCATAATATGTCCCAGCGACGATACGTGCTTTTCTGTATCTTGCTTCAAGCTTTAGTCCCAGCTTTTCCGAGAGTTTTACCATGGCTTTGTTGCCCGACCAAGTTGTAAGACCGAGTCTTACGATTTCATCATGCTCAGCAAATAGTTTGTCTATCCACATTTTTAGAGCTGTGAATCCAATTCCTTGATGCCAGTAATTTTCATTAAAAATAACAATGCCGATCTCCATCCAATTGGTTTCTTTTGACTTCCAGTGCCAAGTAACTTGACCTATTAACTCATTGGTATCCGCATTGGCAATCATTAAATTATTGTTTTTATAGGTGCCGGCTTTCAGGTCATTTCTTAAAATTTCAATTCTTTGCAGAAGCTCTTCTTCAGTTTCGTGTTCAAAGTAGGGCCCATTAAATTCATGAAATTTTCGTGATGGTTTATTAAGGTCATAGTAACCATCTAAGTCTGATAATATTAAAGGTCTAAGTATAATTTTTGTCATTGTTTCTCCTCTTATTTAGTGAGGGTCAAAGTGTGATATCCCTCCAAGTCAGATTATTAGTAATAGCCGTTGTTTTTTTCATTTTGATCTTCCTTTCTTGATATATTTATTATAACGCTAAATAATAAATATTCAAACGATATAAAAATACTCACTCTGTCCCTTCCTCTAGTGCACAAATATTGTGAATTGCACTCTTATGGCCAATCTTTTTGACAAGGCTTTAAAGATTGGGTACAATCTATATATTACACGAATTAGAAAGAGGATTATATGGAACATACAAGAGAAAAATTGTCCTCCCGTTTAGGTTTTATCTTCCTTTCAGCGGGATGTGCAATCGGCTTAGGAAATATTTGGCGGTTTCCTTACATAACAGGCAGATATGGCGGCGGCGCTTTTGTGCTGATTTATCTGTTCT
>OHAS01003341.1_pt1 | contig 10785 bp, 10 predicted proteins | sample 1577131 | NCBI WGS metagenome assembly OHAS01 (sample SAMEA3541566, study PRJEB24748) | human gut metagenome | biome: human gut; feature: human-associated habitat; material: faeces | place: China | collected 2012
ATAGATAACATGATCAAAATCGTTCTCTTCATTATCCAAATTCCTATTCATAGAACTTGTTAAATAATTTCCGTTATCTTGAACTAAACTAGGTATTTCATCTTTAGATAAAATTGATGGTCCAGTAGAAATATTTAGATCCACACCAAAAGCAATATCATTTAAATATGGTTTAATCATATCCACAACCTCTTCTACCCAAGGCATATTTGCAAATAAACCTGTATTTTTAACTATCCCAAATTTAATTGCCTCTATTATTCCTAAAGATACTCCCATAGTGATTCCATAATCATCTGATTGAACTAATAATTTCATTATTTAACCTCTTTTCTTAATAATTATCTTTCAATATTCTTTTCTTCTTTTATTAGGCACTCTTTATCATAAGTTTTCATAAATGGAATATAAATTAAAACTGCTATTACAAAGAATATAAATCCTGCTATACATCCTTGCCATCCAAATGCTAAAAAATTGTTAATGAAGAAAGGATTATGACCTAATAATTGCATTCCATTACAATAAGGTACAAGATGTAATAATTGTAAAATATACGTACCAAATACTTGTAATGCTGGTATCAAAATAACAAATGGTAAAAAGAAAATAGGATTAAGTATCATTGGCAAACCAAAGTAAGCAGGTTCATCCACACCAAAAAATGCTGGAATAATTGCAATCTTAGTAATTGAACGATTGGCTCTAGATTTTGCAACAATTAACGACGCTACTAATAATGCTAATGATCCGGTCCCCACGCTAATATGAGCACCTACAACTAAATGAGGTAAAGCTTCACCTGCTTGATAAGCAGCTAAATTTTCCATTTGTAGTTGTAAAAATAACATCATAATCATAGGTCCAACAGTCATACCACCATGAATACCAAAAAACCATAATAAATACATTGCCATAATTAAGATAAAATATCCTAAAATAGAACTGCTCACATAACCTAGAGGTATTTTAACAAGACTATAAATTGCGTCTTGAGCATTACCAATTGAAGTTAAAGTAAATGCATAATTAACTATCGCGAAAGATACAATAGCAAATAACCCTGGAAGTAAAACTGAAAATTGATTTGATACTTCTGGAGGTACTGCATCAGGTAGATTAATTCTAATATTATGATCTAAACATAATTTGAAGATTGAACCTACTATAAAAGCAACAATAATTGCCATAAACATACCAGTTGACCCTAGCCAAGTTAATGGTATAGCTGCTGATGTAAATGTTTCAGCATCCGCTGCAGTAAATGGTGTAACAATTAAAAATGAAATAATACTAAAGATTCCAATAGAAATGGCTTGTCTAGTCATCCCTTTTCTATTTGCAAATTGATAACCAATACAGAAAACTAAATATATTGCTAATAGTCCAATAGTAAATTGGTAAATAGTATCTAATAATAAATATAAAGATTTTCCTGGTCCCATTAACCATGCTTGATAACCACCAAAGTCAACACCTTTAAACAATGCACATATTGAGCCCATCATTACCACCGGTAAAATCATCATAAATGACGAACTTATAATATTTAAAATGATGTTTGACGCAAATTTCCCTGATATTTTAGTTAACGTATCAGAAAATTTATTGACAATATTATTCATAAAATTTTTTCCCTCTCATTCTTTTATTTTTTACAAATTACTAATAAATCAGAAAACGTATTAAGATAATAATCACTATATCCACAGCCATATGCACTAGAAATAGCTGCCACTTTCATTGAAGCACTCTTTCCTGCTATGCAGCCTGCTATTGAATCTTCTACAACTAAACATTTTTTATAATCTATGTTTAATTGATCTGCAGCTTTCATAAAAACTTCAGGATGAGGTTTAGAATACTTTATCACAGTTCCATCACTAACCCCATCAAAGAAATTCTCTAATCCTATTTGTTTTAATATAAGTCGTGTATTTCTACTTGATGAACCAATAGCTAATTTAAATCCTCGAGATTTTAACTCTACTAAAGTGTTTTTTACCTCTAACGATAAATCTTTTGTAGACATATGTTTTAAATATTCTTGATATATTGTATTCTTTTTATTAGCAAACTCTTCTTTTTGTTTACTACTATATTGTTTAGTACTCTTCTCTAAGATAATATCTAAACTATCTAATCTTGATATTCCCCTTAATTTTTCATTATCACTTTTATGAAAAGAAATATTTAATTCTTTAGCTAGTTGTTTCCAAGCCAGATAATGATAATTATCTGTAGAACATATAACACCATCTAAATCAAATATAATAGCTTCTATCATCTTTGAGTATCCCACCTTCCACAAAATGCATCAACTGGACTTATTCCACTAAATGTTTCTTTGCCAATTAATTTGTTGACTAATGATTTTATACAAGCATCATTATGGCTGTAACAATTAATATATGTTTTAATCATTGGCACATCCAATAAATGATATGGATTAGCTAAAGATATAAATATTGTTGGTATATCATTTATAAACCACGGGGCATTACATGCCATTAATTTAATCCAATCTATTCTTCTAACTGTATGATTACTTGCAGTGTCATAATCAGCAATATATATGATTAAATCATATTTGTTTTTAAATTCTTCTACACTACCTTCAAATATTTCATAAAAATCCAATTGCTCATAATTATATATATCTATTTTAAAACCTTGTTCAGATAAATAATCCTCTAATTTTAAAGAAGATCCTTCCTCTTTAAACCCACCATCAATTTGATCAGTGAGATTATACACCCTAACTCTCTTATATTTTTTAGGATTTATTGGCAATATATTTTCTTTATTCTTCACTAATGTAATAGCATCTGCAGCACATTTATATGCCATTTTCTGATGTTCTAAACATCCTACAATAGAAATATCATTAATAATATTGTTTTTATTAAATAATCCATTAGAAATATTTTCAATTGCAAAAAATACTTTTAAAGAAAAAATCGTCTTTTATATCGATTCGTTAGTTGGTTATTTTGGATACTTTTCTATAAAAATGCATACAATATTTCAATATGCCTATTTAATCATGGCAGGTGGGCTAATACTGACGGAAGAAAGTAATTTTAAGAAAAAAGAAAGAATATTTTATTTTTTAATAGTGTTAACAGTTATTGCGGGAATTTTTGGTGCTCTATATTTTGCATGGTCAGGATATCAATTGTCATACGTAGAAGGAGTACAAGGAAGGTATTTTATACCATTAATTTTACCAACAATAATGATATTTTCATTTAGGAAAAAAATATTGACTATTAAGAATTCAACAATATTTTCTTTTATCGACATAATTTTACTTAATTATATAATTTTATTACTGGTTTATAATTTTTAATTACAATGCATTTATTGTTGATTTTACGGGTTAGTTTGTTACTTTCCCGTTTTTAATATAGATTGGGTTTATAATCAAGGTTTCATTTACACATTTATTTAGATTTGTTATAATGCAAAGAGATTATCACATATGAGGAGAATAATGATGGAGCAAAAAATTCTTATAATAATACCTGCCTATAATGAAGAGAAAAGCATTGCAGAGGTTTATCTGAATATTTGTAATTACAATAATGAGTTTGGAACTAATTATGATGTAATTGTGATTAATGATGGATCAACAGATGATACTAAGCATATTTGTGAAATAAATAATATACCTGTAGTTAATTTGATCCATAATCTTGGTATAGGTGGAGCAGTACAGACTGGGTATAAATATGCGCGAGACAACGGATATGATTTCGCTATTCAATTCGATGGTGATGGGCAACATGAAGTTTCGTGTATTAAGGATATTTTAGAACCATTGTATAATGATTCAGCAGATTTTGTAATTGGGTCAAGATTTATTGATAAAAGCTCTAGTGAGTTTAAGTCAAGTTTTGCTAGAAGGATAGGTATTAGAATAATTTCAAATATGATAAAGTTTATTACTGGAAAAAGAATACACGATATAACATCTGGCTTTAGAGCAGCTAATCGGCGGGTTATTTTAGACTTTGCGTTATCTTATCCGGTGGAATATCCTGAACCAATAACAAATACAGAATTACTAAAAAAGGGCGTACGAATACAAGAAATACCAGTAAAGATGCATGAGAGAGAGGCTGGAATTTCATCAATAAATTCATGGAAAAATGTATACTTCATGGTAAATATTATACTTTCGGTTTTTGTTGTCGGAATTAGGAGGTGGAAATAATGAGTTTTGGAACAGTACTTTTAGTTCTAGGAACAGGTTTATTAATATTCTTAGTAACATTACAATTATTAAGAAGGGGAAGAATACCAGTAAAATTTTCTATTTTGTGGTTTATTGTAGCAGTAATCTTGTTAGTTGTAGGGATTTTTCCAAATTTTATAGTGCTAATATCTACTAGAATAGGTTTTATATCTATGTCCAATATGCTGGTTGGAATACTTATATTTTTATTATTTGCAATGTGCATAGCTTTAACTGTGATTGTATCAGGGCAAGCAACAAAAATTACGTTACTAATTCAAGAAGTTTCAATGCTAAAGAAAAAAATAGTTAATGAGGAAAAAAATAATGGATAAAAAAGTTACAATTATAATACCTGTATACAATGCAGGTGCTAATATTGAGCATTGTATACAGAGTATTCTGAAACAAACTAGTAGAGATTTTAAAGTGCTACTAATTAATGACGGCTCAACTGACGATTCATTAATAAGAATAACTGAGTATGCTAATCGTTATCCAGATATTTTTAAAGTTTTAACTCATGAAAATATGGGAGTGGTTGAAACTAGACATCGTGGAATTAAAGAAGCTGATACTGAATACATCATGTTTATGGATAATGATGATTTTATAGATAATGATTATGTTGAAGTTCTTTTAAATGAGATTGAAAAAACTGATAGTGATATTGTAATAACGGGGTATCGTCGAGCTAACTTTGATAAAGTTTTATTTACTATTCCTGCATATGATGATGAATGGACTAAATACCGAATTACAGCACCATGGGCAAGAATATTTAGAAGAAATTTTTTAGTAGAAAATAATGTTAGTTTTTTAAAGACCTATATTGGAGAAGATACGTATTTTAATATGAATGCATATTTATATACTAATAAAATTCATGGTCTGGATTATGTTGGTTATAATTGGTATTATAACGATGAAAGTGTATCAAACGTCAAGCAACGTGGTTTAAAACCAGAATGTGATGTCCTAGTTGTTCTAAATGAGATTGATAAGCTATATAAAGAAAAAGATGAATATTTGAATTATTTTGTAACAAGACATATCATATGGTATTTATTATTTTCTGGTGTTGATGCGACACCACAAAGATTCATGGAAGAATATAAGCGTTTATTTGAATGGCTAAAGAATCAAGGATATAAACTTTCTATACCATTTTATTCTAAAAAGATAAAAAGCGAACCATTTAAAAACAGATTAATTATAAGCATATTTAACTTTTTATCTAAAATTGGATTAGTAAGTATATTTACTAAAATATATTGTAAAGGTAAATAAGATGGAGGAGAACATTTTTGAAAGAATATAATATTAATGATTTATATGTGGTTATAGTTGTGTACAATACATCCTGTCAAGATTCCATTAGCTACAATAGAGCAAAGGATAGTAGTGTAAAAATCATTGTATGTGATAATAGTACTAGTGATTATGGCAATGAAGAAATAGTAAAGAATGATGGGAATATTTATATAAATATGGGTGGTAATAATGGCTTGAGTAAAGCATATAATGCAGCTATTCAAGTAATAAACAAGGATAATCGATATATTTGTTTGTTTGATGATGATACTGATATGGGTAAGAAATATTTTGATAAAGTTCTTTCTTATATAAATATGTCAAATGCAGATATTCTCTTACCGGTAGTTAAAACAAGTACTAGAATTTTATCGCCATGTCAATTTAAGAAAAAAAGGTGTGTAGAGGTTAAAAATTTAGAAGAGCTAATTAATAAACCTATTTCAGCAATTAATAGTGGAATGGTTATAAAGAGTGAAATCTATAAAGATTATAAATATAATGAAAATATATTTTTAGATTATTTAGATCATGATTTTATGAGAGAGATGAATAGGGTTAAAAAGAATATACTCGTTATGAATGATAATGTTTTAAAACAAGATTTTTCAATGGAGTCAAATAGTCTAGAAGCTTCCTATAAGAGATTATGTATACTCAATCATGATTTAAAAGAGTATTATAAGGAAGACTATATAATGTATCTGTATCAAATATTAGCTTATAAACTGGTAATGATAAAGAAATATAAATCATTAAAATTTGTGTTGTTAAAAAAATTTAAACAGGAGGTTTGATATGAAAAAGTATATATTGGATTTGGGTACAAAGATTATTCAAAAAACTAGATATCGAAACAATATTATAGATTATAAACCTATAATAGACAATTGTGATTTTGATATAGTTGAGAATAATTATAATGGTGGAAAAAAAATAGGTATATTATTACCCCATCTTGTTAAATCTTCTGGTGGAGTTACGTCAATACTCAGATTAGGAACTAATCTATCAAAATTAGGATATCAATTAACATACATATCAATGTTTAATGATAATGAAAAGGATATGGTAGAAGCCGCAAAGTTTAATTTAAGTAATTACGAAGGTGAATGTTTGCCATTAAATAAAACGAATAAAAATGATTTTGATATTATAGTAGCGACTGAGTGGCGGACGGTATATAGAATAATGGATTTTGATGCTTATAAGATGTATTTTGTCCAAGATTTTGAACCTATATTCTTTGAGATGGGTGAACGTTATTTATTATCCAAAAAAACTTATGAGTTAGGACTTCACATTGTCAGTTTAGGTAAATGGAATGTAGATACAGTTGTTAAAAGCTGTGATGTCAAAGGTCAAATAGATTATATTGAATTTCCGTATGAGAAAACAGAGTATACTTTTGTTAAACGAAATTTTGAAAAAATAAAAGAAAAAAGAAAGATAAAAGTGGCTGTATATGTAAAAGAGGAATCCAAAAGATTACCAGTTATAATCCCTTTAATTTTAGACAATTTAAAAAAGAGTTTGAAATTGAAAGGCTTTGAATTAGAAATAAATTATTTTGGAAATGCTTTGCCTATATGTATAAATAATGGAATTGAGTGTGGAAAGTTATCAAAAAAGCAACTTCATGAATTATATTGTGAATGTGATTTTGGTATGGTGGCTTCATTAACCAATATCTCATTAGTTCCATATGAAATGATAGCAGCTGGATTACCTGTTATTGAATTTAAAGATGGGACATTTGATTATTTTTTTAGTAAAGAAACAGCAATATTATGTGATTTGAGTTATAAGCACTTAGAAAAAGAAATACTTTATTATGTTGAAAACCCTGCTGAATTAGAGGAAATGACTATTAGAGCTAATAAGAGTATTTTATCATTAAGTTGGGAAAAATCCGCCAATCAATTTGTTGAGATACTGGACCATGTAGACACAGTAGAATAGGAGAGTGAAATGAATAAGGTTATAAAAAATTATCTTTATAATTTAAGCTATCAATTATTATTAATTGTTTTACCTATTATTACAACACCATATGTTTCCCGGGTTTTAGGAGCAGAAGCAATTGGAACATATGCATATACCAATTCAATTACACAATATTTCATATTATTTGGATGTATTGGATTAAACTTATATGGTCAAAGAGAAATTGCATATCGTCAAAATAATATAGGAGAGAGAAATAGGGTTTTTTGTGAATTGGTTTTCCTTAGAACCGTTACAATTATAATTAGCTTGATTGTATTTTATATTACATTTGCTAGAGAAGGTCAATATGCATACATATTTATTATTCAAATAATGGATATTATCGCTTCCATTTTTGATGTGTCATGGTTTTTTCAGGGAATGGAAGACTTTAAAAAGACAGTGTTAAGAAATTTTTTAGCTAGAATAGTATGCGTTAGTTTAATTTTCATGTTTGTAAAATCTAGTGCTGATTTACCATTATATGTATTGTTTTATTCTATTACTTTACTTTTAGGTAATATATCAATGTGGTTTTATATACCTAAATATATTAAAAGGAATGATGTGAAAAATCTGAATATTCAGAGACATATAAAGCCGGCTGTGATGTTATTTTTACCACAAATTGCGAGTTCACTATATACTTTATTAGATAAAACTATGATTGGGCTTATTACTGATAATAATTCAGAGGTTGCTTATTATGAGCAGTCACAAATTATTATTAAAACAGTCTTAACTTTATTAACATCTTTAAGTACTGCAATGATGCCAAGAATTGCTAATTTATTCGCAACGGATGATATGGAAACGGTAAAAAATTATATGACAATGTCTATAAAATTTATTTTAATGTTCTCTTTTCCATTTGTACTAGGGATCATTGGAATAGCTCCTGGTTTTGTACCATGGTTTTATGGAAATGGATTCGAAAAAGTAATTCCTAATCTTATGCTAATTTCTCCAATAATAATTTTTATTGGGTTAAGTGCAGTTACTGGGACACAATATTTATTAGCATTAGGGAGGCAGAGAGAGTATACATTTTCAATAATAGCTGCAGCAATTGTTAATTTGATTTTAAATCTTATTTTGATTCCTCAGTTCAGTTCTTTAGGAGCGGCTATTGCGACAAGTTTTGCTGAACTTGTTGCATTGTTAACCCAAATATGGTTTATTAGAAAGGACTTTAATATTTTTTCTATACTAAAGCAAGGGTTTAGATACTTGGTTTTCAGTTTAATAATGTTTGTAGTTGTTTTTGGTATTTCTAATTTTTTAAGTATGTCAATTGTGAGTACATTAATTGAAATTTTTGTGGGTGGTATCATATATTTATTATTACTTATTATTGCTAAAGATACTATTTTTAATGGAGTTAGAGCTAAATTAGCAGAGAGGAGAAAATAAATGAAATTATTGGTTACAGGCGTTAAAGGTCAATTAGGACATGATATTGTCAATGAATGTAATAACAGAAATATAGAAGCAGTAGGTGTCGATGTAGAGGAAATGGATATTACAGATGCTGGAAAAGTAGCAGAAGTGATCAAGTCTGGTAATTATAATGCAGTAATTCATTGTGCTGCATGGACAGCAGTAGATAAAGCTGAGGATGAAGTAGAATTATGTACTAAAGTAAATGTTGATGGTACAAGAAACATTGCAAATATATGTAAAGAATTAGATATTCCAATGATGTATTTTTCAACTGATTATGTATTTGATGGTCAAGGTGAAACTGAATGGAAGGAATATGATGAAAGATATCCATTAAATGTATATGGTCAAACTAAATATGAAGGCGAACTTATTGTAGAATCGTTACCTAAGCACTTTATTGTAAGGATTGCTTGGGTATTTGGTATTAATGGAAATAACTTCATTAAAACAATGTTGCGACTTGGTAAAGAACGTGGTGCTGTTTGTGTTGTTGACGATCAAATCGGTTCACCAACATATACATATGATTTATCTAAATTAGTTGTTGATATGATTCAAACTGATAAATATGGAATATACCATGCTACTAATGAAGGGTTATGTTCTTGGTATGAATTTGCGTGTGAAATCTTTAAACAAGCAGGTATGAGTGTAGAAGTAACACCAGTTGATTCTAATGCTTTTCCTGCAAAAGCCAAGAGGCCAAATAACAGTAGAATGTCTAAGGCTATGCTAGATAAAAATGGATTTGGACGTTTACCAACATGGCAAGATGCATTGAGTAGATATTTAAAAGAAATTGATTATTAATAATATAAATGCTAGTATTTTAATATAATGCTAGCATTTTTAGGAGTAAATAATGAAACACGCTAAAATCCACCGTATTAATAATATGAATAAGAAATTAAGTGATAGTTTTATAAAGAACAATAAAACTATCACTATTACAATTATAATAATAACTGTATTTTTTTATTTTACTACGCTATGGTCAATAGATGGCCTAATAGGGTTTAAAATTATAGTATTAGGATGTGTTATGAGTGTTCTTTTGTTAGGGGCTAAAGAAATATTACAAAAGAATAGTAGAATTGAAAAATTATTTATAATTTGTGTAATACCGATAGGCTTGATTTATACATTATTAATTCCTCCAGGGATAGTCCCAGATGAATGGGCACATATGCAAAATGAGTTTTCTTTATCTAGTCAATTGCTAGGTAAAGAAATTGATGGGAAAGTTACAATGAGAGAATCGGAATTAAATTTTCTTTCAAAACAAGTGATTAATCCAGCCAAGGGATACTATGATTTTATTTATAATAACATAATTTCAACGGATAATAGTGCGTATATTCATACAGAAATTGACTCTTTTGGAATAACTCAATTATTTGCATATTTTCCAGCTGTTTTAGGAATTACTTTTGCGAGAATATTGCATTTTGGTGTTGTGACAACCGTTTACTTTGGGAGATTATTCAATTTTATATTTTACATACTGCTGACCTATCTATCAATAAAAAAAATACCCTTTGGGAAATTATTAATGTTCACAATCACTATGTTGCCAATGACTTGTCAACAAATGTTTAGTTTATCTTATGATACAGTAGTTAATTCATCAGCATTTATATGTATAGCGTATGGTATGTTTTTTGTATATCAAGCAAAAGAAATTCAATTTATAGATATACTAATATATGGGTTTTCTGGATTAATTCTACTAGCAAATAAAGGCTCAGCATATGCTTTTATATTAGTTATTCCTATTCTCGCAAAATACTTTAATC
>OHAS01003361.1_pt1 | contig 10733 bp, 5 predicted proteins | sample 1577131 | NCBI WGS metagenome assembly OHAS01 (sample SAMEA3541566, study PRJEB24748) | human gut metagenome | biome: human gut; feature: human-associated habitat; material: faeces | place: China | collected 2012
TCCATTGTCTTTATCAGATAAGAAACGATAGCTTTCTATAATTTTATCTCTTCATTAACTCCCATTCCACTGATGCCATTATAAATGAACCGATGGCTTTTCCCTCATTCTCAGTGATAGTGACATCCTTGCCTGCCAAATAGTAGTTGATTGTACCTGTGCGTGAAGGATTGTTTTTAGGACCTAAGCCAGCTGAAGCGCATACTTGGATGATATGCGTTTTGTTGCCCTCTTGGCGCACAAACTGCTTCAATATTCCGTTGTAGGCCTTTTCTGCTACGGGGAGATATTCATCTTTGTCAAGCAGACCCAAGCGTATGCCTTTCAAAAAGGCATAAGTAAAGATTGCCGAAGCGGAAGATTCCAGATAATTGGGTTGCGTGCCTACATTATATACTTTGCCGCTTATGGTATCACCTTTTCCGTCGGCTGCCATTGAGTGGTCGTATTGTAGCAGTTGATACCATACGCCGCTTTTCGGATCCTGCCAACGCTTCAGTCCGGCTGCTACTTCATTCAGAATCCGGTGCATCGCCGGATAGTCTGCATGTTCGCGCGGCATAAACTCCAATACATCTACCAGGGCGGCTATGTACCAGCCCATACTTCTTGCCCAAAATTCGGGGCTGCATCCTTTGAACTTGCCGTCCTGTTGGGCCCAGAAAGAATTTTCATCTTCAGGAGTTGCAGTCCAGGCATGATAGTTCAGCTGCTTTTCGGCATTGTATGAGTATTGGTGAATTGTTTTAAATTGCAGTGCTATGTCACTCCAGCTTTCGTTGTTGTCCTTCGTGTCCTCTTTCCCAAACTTGGCTTGCCATTGCGCGTAGATGGGTGAGCCCATGAAAAGCCCGTCCAACCATACTTGATTGGGGTATACAGCCTTGTGGAAAAAGCAGCCGGCACCCGGAAGCGGTGCTTTGATGCGGCTATGATCATACTTCAGCCGGTTGCGTATGAGAGTGGCGGCAGTCTTGTATTTGCTCGCTTCCAAAGTATCTCCCTGCCGCATTTCTTCTTCATAAAGTCCGAAGAAGATATTTCCTGCGGGCAAATCGTCAATGTTACTGGGACGCAGGGCGTCTTTACCTTTCTTATTGTGAATGAAAGTGCCGTTTTCATTGAGGCTGTTGTCCGCAAACGCTTTGACGGCATCATAATAGGCTTTCTTTTCCGGATAGGCACTCCAGGCTTTCAGAACTGAATGTGCGACTAAGCCTGATACATAATCCCAGCCGGTTGTGTCGAGTTTGGCCTGATGGTGTCTGTTGCAGTAAAAATCGCCTAAGCCGTGTGTCTCTACCATCATTTGCGAGTAGATCGGTTCGCACTTTTCTTTTTTAGCCGGACTGCAGCTTATCAGAAGCAGTATCGGCCATAAATAGTGATGTTTCATATATTATTATCTGCCATGTAAATCGTATAGTTTCAGAGAATAAGCTATGTCCTCCTTGACTTCAAGCTGTTCTTGCTTGGTCATCAAGGGTGCTTCCCGGTCCAATCCCTCCAAGATAGTTTTGGCTGCAAAAGCTTCTTCCAAGGAATCTCCGTAATTGTTCCGCAACCATTGCTCTATGTCGATAGATGGTTGCGGATAATTACCGAGAATCTTCTCCAAAAAGATGTCATCCGTCAGCAAATCTGCTACGCTTCCTAATACCATTGTCTTTCTTTGTTTAACTAAATATGCAAATTTACACATAATGACGGTCGAAAATAATTGTTGTACTCATGTTGATAGGCGAGGTTGACAACTTATAACATTCTTGCTTGTATGGCGGGTACAGAAGTGCTGTGTATCCGTCTTTTTTATAGGTATATTTATTGGATAATGGTATGATGAAAATGAACATATTCTTTATTTCTCTTTTTTTATTGAGTGCGCCGACCGTATCTCAGGTTGTGAAAGCTGATAATTTCTCTCATGACTGGGAGAATCATCATGTGCTGCACATAAATCGGTTACCTGCTCGTGCTGCTTTTGTCCCTTATCGGCAGAAGGTAGGCGACAGTAGTTATTCCCTTAACGGAGAGTGGAAATTTCGCTGGACTCCGGTGCCTGACGAACGTATCTTTGACTTTTACCGGACGGAATTCGATGATTCGGGGTGGGAGGATTTCTTAGTGCCTTCCAATTGGGAAAATCGTGGATACGGTACTCCCATTTATGTGTCGGCAGGCTATCCTTTCCGTATTGACCCACCTCGTGTGATGGGTACTCCTAAGGAAGATTACACTACCTATAAGGAACGTAATCCTGTCGGCCAGTATCGCAGGACGTTTACATTGCCGGCCCATTGGGAAGGGGATGGAGAAGTGTTGTTACGCTTTGACGGCGTGATGAGTGCTTTCTACGTATGGATTAACGGTGAGAAGGTGGGGTATAGCCAGGGCAGCATGGAGGCAAGTGAGTTTAATGTTACCCGTTATCTCCAGAAAGGACAAAATCAAATAGCCTTAGAGGTGTACCGTTATAGTGACGGGTCTTACCTTGAAGACCAGGATTTTTGGCGTTTTGGTGGAATTCATCGCGACATTACGCTGATTCATACACATAAAGTGGCTTTTCGGGACTATACTGTACGCACGTTGCCTGCCAAGCCGGGCTGCTATGATGATTTTATATTACAGGTGGATCCTGCGTTTGTTGTACGGCAAGGGGAACTTGGCGTAGGTTACCGGGCAAAAGCTGAACTGAAGGATATGCAAGGTAATGTTGTGGAGATGACCGATCTGGAAGGTAGGCAGGTGTCCGGCCTTGAAGTTGATGTGCCGGAGGTCCTCGATTTGGAGCATAAGGCTTCACGTATGAATTTGTGGTATCCCCAGCGCGGTCCTCGCAGAATGGGGCGCATGCAGGCCATTGTTAAGTCCCCTCACCGCTGGACGTCCGAGACACCTAATCTTTATAAACTTCATCTTACGCTGATGAATGAGAAGGGAGAGGTTGTGCAACAGATAGAACAGCGGGTAGGATTTCGGATTGTCGAAATTAAAAACGGGCAGATGTTGGTCAACGGCGCTCCTATCCGCTTTCGGGGAGTAAACCGTCATGAACATCATCCGGTCAATGCCAGAGTGATGGATGAACAGACGATGCTGCAAGATATTCTTCTGATGAAACAAGCCAATATCAATGCGGTTCGTACCAGCCATTATCCGAATCACCCCCGTTGGTATGAATTATGTGACAGTTTGGGATTATATGTAATGGATGAGGCTGATATGGAAAATCATGGGAATCAAGGACTCAGTGAAAATAAAGATTGGGAACCTGCTTTTGTGGATCGTTTGGAAAGGTTAATACAGCGAGACAGAAACCATCCTTCTGTGATTTTTTGGTCTCTTGGTAATGAGGGAGGGAGTGGCGAGAATTTTTATGCAATGTATCAAAAGGCAAAAGAGTTGGATACAACCCGCCCCGTACATTATGAAGGAAATAATACCTATGCCGATATTGATTCTCATATGTATCCGGATGTTGAGAAGATGAAAGCGCATGACCGGAATAAATCGGATAGACCTTATTTTTTATGTGAATATGCACATGCGATGGGCAATGCTCCCGGAAATCTAATTGAATACTGGGATTATATTGAAAATCATTCGGAACGAATGATTGGTGGCTGCATTTGGGATTGGGTAGATCAGGGCATTAATAAATACGGTTATCCCTCGGATCATTATTTTTATGGTGGAGATTTTGGGGATAAACCCAATGATGCCGATTTTTCATGTAATGGCTTGGTTACTCCGGATCGGGGGATCACCCCAAAATTGTTAGAGACAAAAAAGGTTTACCAATATATTCATTTTATTTCCGATAATCCGGAAACCGGAGAGATAAGAATTTCTAATGGGTATGACTTTACAAATCTGAATGAATTTGATATTATTTGGGAAGTCTTGAGAGAGGGGCAGGTCGTAGAGGTAGGAGAAATAGCGTCAATGGATTTGCTTCCGGATGAGACTATACAGATAAGAATACCGTTTAAAACTCAGATAGATGCTCGATATGAATACTTTCTAAATATCTATGCTGAACGATCGAAGGCGACACTCTGGTCGGAAAAGGGGCAAAGAGTAGCTTCTGAGCAATTTGTATTGAATGTATGTCCTAATGAACAGTTGCCTCTTTTTTCAAATACATTGGAATTGGCTGTTAGTAGTGAGAGAGATTTATCAATAAAAGGTCAGAACTTTCAGGTTACATTTGATATGAAACAAGGTTCCTTGATCTCTTGGCTGTATCAGGATCGGGAGTTGATAGATAAAGGGCAAGGACTGACTTTTAATTGGTATCGCAGTGTTAGTAATGATAAGTTTACAGATCAAAACTATTATGAACCGGATCATAAGTTGTTATCTTTTTCATTTGATGTTGATAAAAAGAGAAACTGTGTTCTCGTCCATAGCCGACATGAAATTCTACTTCATACCACTAAAAAAGAGATTTCAGTTCCTTACCAAATAGATTACACGATTTATGCAGATGGAAAAATAGGAGTACAGGCTACGTTTATAAAACCCAAAGATGGAGAAATTATACGGCGGCTTGGTTTACAAATGGTTCTTCCGGAAGATATGGAATATGTACAATGGTATGGCAGGGGGCCTCATGAAAATTATATAGATAGGAAAACTTCTGCTTACATCGGAATATATCAGAACACAGTTACCGGTATGGAAGAGCATTATGTACGTTCTCAAAGTATGGGAAACAGAGAAGATGTTCGTTGGGTTACGATAACCAATGAGAAAAAGGTAGGTATAAAGGTCATTTCTTTGGATAAAATGAGTTTTAGCGCACTTCATTTCACGGATCAAACATTGTGGATGGCAACTCATGACTTTAGGTTGCCATTAGTTCGGAAGCCGGAAGTTTATCTCAATATAGATTGTATGCAACAGGGGCTTGGAAATGCTACTTGCGGTCCTATGCCTTTGGAGCAGTACATGATTCCTGAAGATGAAAAAATTAGTTATTCATTTAAAATAGAACCAGTCAAATGAAAAGAAATAGTTTTAGTTTTTTATTACCTCTTATTGGGCTTGTTGTGGTTATTTTTTCTTGTAAAAATGAAGATGATCCATTTGAATATTTACAGTATGTAAATCCTTTTATTGGTACGGCATATACCGGACACACATTTCCCAATGCAACCTGTCCTTTTGGAATGGTACAACCGGGGCCACAGACCGGAAATTTTGCCTGGGAGTATTGCAGTGGGTATAATTATGAAGATTCTCTGATGTGGGGATTTTCTCAAACACGTCTGAATGGTACGGGAATACCGGATTCCGGTGATATATTGATGATGCCTTTTGCCGGACAATGCAGAGAGAATTATAAAAGTTTTTTTGATAAGAAAACAGAAGTGGCTTATCCTGGGTATTATGCTGTAGATCTGGTCGATAATCAGGTGAAAGTAGAATTGACCTGTACTCCTCATGTAGCAATGCATCGTTACTTATTCAATGAAGAAAATCCCGGGCTATATATTGACTTTCAGAGTGGTTGTGTCAGTTCTGAACAGCAATATGACAACAGAGTTATTTATGCGGATATTAAAACACCGGATCATTATACGATTACAGGAGAAATGCAGGTTAGACACTGGGTGGAACGCCGTTTGTTTTTCGTAATCAAATTTGATAAGCCTTTTATTTCTGAAGAACGGAAGTTGGTGAAAGAGTCTCATAGGGCACCTTCGTGTGTTTATCGTTTTGAAACTAACGGAAAAAAGCAAAGTCAATTATTGGTGAAAGTGGGTATCTCTACAGTTAGTATCGAGGGAGCAGAGGAAAATCTTCGTTCAGAACTGGATCATTGGAACTTTGATCAGGTAAAGTTGGAAGCAGGAAAGAAATGGGAGAATTATTTGTCACGTGTACAGATCAAGGGAACTACTGATCAGAAAGTTAGTTTTTATACCTCTATGTATCATTTGATGATTCAACCGAATAACATAGCAGATGTTGACGGACAATATAGAAATTCTGAGGATAGTGTTTCGATTTCTCCCTTTGGCAAATACTATTCTACTTTTTCTCTTTGGGATACTTATCGGGCTGCCCATCCTCTTTATACAATCTTGACTCCGGAATTGGTGAGTGATATGGTTAATACAATGTTATTGCATGCTAATGCTCATGGATTTTTGCCGATATGGGCTCTGTGGGGAAAAGAAAACCACTGTATGATTGGTAATCATGGGATTCCTCCTGTTGTAGAGGCATGTCTGAAAGGGTTTCCAGGTATTGATCAGGAACAAGCTTATGCAGAAGTGAAAAAATCATTATTAATACCACACCATAAGTCTGAGTGGAATATCTATGATAAGTATGGATATTTTCCGTTTGATATAATATCCGAAGAATCGGTATCGAGAACTCTGGAAAATTGCTACGATGATTATTGTGCTGCACAATTGGCTGCCAAATTAGGCAAGACAGAAGACTATAATTTTTTTATTAAACGCTCCGGATATTGGAAAAATCTTTTTGATGAAGAAAACAAGTTGGTGAGAGGAAAAGATTCTGACGGTCGATGGAGAACTCCTTTTGATAGGTTCGCCTTATCACATGCTGGTACGGCAGGAGGAGACTATACTGAAGGAAATGCTTGGCAATATACCTGGCACGTACAGCATGACGTCGAAGAACTTATCAATAGGGTGGGAGGCAATGAAGCTTTCGTGACTAAACTGGATTCTTTATTTTTCCTTGATCACACAGCCGAGGTTAAAGGATTTGTTGGAGATGTAACAGGACTCATCGGACAATATTCGCAGGGAAATGAACCCAGCCACCACATTATATATTTATATCGGCTTGCTGGTAAAAAAGGATCTACAGAGGCTTTAGTGAGAGATGTCTTCGAGCGCTTTTATCAACCTTATCCGGACGGTTTATGTGGAAATGATGATTGTGGACAAATGTCTGCGTGGTATATTTTCAGTGCTATGGGCTTCTATCCTGTAAATCCTGTTAGTGGTGAATATATTTTGGGGGCGCCCCAGGTTCTGGAAATCAATATAAAATTGTCCGATGATAAGACTTTTACAGTACGGGCAGATAAGTTATCTGATAAAAATAAGTACGTAAAATCCATTAAGTTCAATGATAAAGAAGTAAATGAAAATTTTATCACTTATCAGCAGATAATGAATGGTGGAATGTTAGTTTTTGAGATGACTGATCGGGAGTAGAATTTTTTGTTAAATAATAATCTGCACTATCATGAAATTACATATAACTATAAGTTTGATATTATGCACCATATTATCTTGCTTCTCTTGTACAAAAAGCGATGTTGGTAAAACTCCGGTTGATTATGTAAATCCGTATTTGGGCAATATCAGTCATATACTGGTACCTACGTATCCGACAGTACATTTACCCAACAGTATGCTTCGGATATATCCGGAACGAGATGATTTTACATCGGATCAGATAGAAGGATTACCTGTAATTGTAACCAGTCACAGAGGCAATTCAGCTTTTAATATTAGTCCGGTGAATGGGAAGTCTCCAGTATCAGTTCCTGTGAAAAAATATACTTATGATAATGAAAGTATTACTCCTTATCGTTATTCTGTATTCCTGGATGAAGAGGATGTAAATGTTGATTACTCTTTATCTCATCAGTCCGGGATCTATAATTTGACATCTGCTAATGATGAACTGAATTATATAGTGGTGAACACCCGGAAAGGAAAACTGGAACAAGTAGACGAAAGTACGATATCGGGTTATCAATGTATTGGTGAAAGTGAAGTTAAAGTATATCTTTATTTGGAATCACAGTCTCCTGTAAAAAGTTTGGGTGCTTTGATTGATAGGACTGTGGATTATAGTAAAAACTCGGTGGAAGGTATCGATCAAGCTTTGGTTCTGGAGTTTGCAACCGGACAAATGAATCTTAGATATGGAGTCTCGTTTATCAGTACTGAACAGGCCAAACGGAATCTTAGAAGAGAGATTGATACTTATGATGTGAATGTAATAGCTGAGATTGGGAGAAGCAAATGGAATGAAGTTTTAGGTAAAATAGAAGTAAATAGCCCTGATGAAGATAATAAAATTCTTTTTTATACCTCTTTATACAGAACTTATGAGCGAATGATTAATATTTCGGAGGATGGATTTTATTATAGTGCCATGGATAATACGGTTCATGCTGATCAAGGAATTTCTTTTTATACCGATGATTGGGCGTGGGATACTTATCGTGCAACACATCCGTTGCGTGTATTGATAGAGTCTGATATGGAAATAGAAATGATCCAATCCTATATGCGTATGGCCCAACAGACTAAAGAAGGGTGGATGCCGACTTTTCCGGAGGTAACGGGAGACAGTCATCGGATGAATGGTAATCATATCGTTGCTTCTGTGTGGGATGCTTATTGTAAAGGATTATGTGGTTTTGATCTTGAAGTTGCTTATGACGCTTGCAAAAAGGCTTTGACGGAAAAATCATTGTTACCTTGGAAAAGGACGCCTAATACTGAACTGGATCTCTTCTATCGTACTAATGGATATTATCCGGCATTGCGCCACGGAGAAAAAGAATATGTGGAAGAAGTTGATTCTTGGGAAAAACGGCAATCTGTGGCAGTAACTTTAGGGACTTGTTTTGATGATTGGTGCTTGTCGCAGATTGCTAAAGAGTTAGGAAAAGATGCGGATTATTCTTATTTCTTGAAGCAGTCCTATAATTATCGGAATCTGTATAATCCTGAGACAATGTTTTTCCATCCTAAAGATATAAATGGAAATTTCATCTATCCTTTTGATTATACTTTTTCCGGGGGATTGGGAGCAAGAGAGTTTTATGATGAGAATAATGCATGGATTTATAGATGGGATGTCCCCCATAATCCGGCAGATTTAATTTCATTGATGGGAGGAGCAGATCGATTTGTCGCTAATTTGGATCAGACATTTCGTGAACCTTTAGGTAAAAGCAAGTATGCTTTTTATTCTCAGCTTCCCGATCAGACGGGTAATGTCGGACAGTTTTCTATGGCTAACGAACCGGCTTTGCATATTCCTTATTTGTATAATTATGCTGGTCAACCATGGAAAACTCAGAAGAGGATACGTGAATTGCTGAGGCAGTGGTTCAGAAATGACTTGATGGGGATGCCAGGTGATGAAGATGGAGGCGGAATGTCTGCTTTTGTTGTCTTTTCTGCCATGGGCTTTTATCCGGTTACTCCAGGATTGCCTGTTTATAATATAGGAAGTCCGTTATTTGAAAATATAAAAATGAAACTGAGCAATGGGAATATCTTTGAAATTGATGTCCGGAATTTCTCAGAAAAGAATAAATATATTCAGTCTGCTTCTATGAATGGCAAGGAGCTCAATAGAGCTTGGTTTACCCATGAGGAACTAATGCAAGGAGGTACTTTATTATTGAATATGGGGCCACGTCCAAATAAAGGATGGGCAACAGATATAGAAAATTTACCTGTATCTTTAACACCGATTTCATCAAAGTAAAATAATTCATGTTATGAATAAGAGAAAATTGATCTCGTACTTGTTTTGGTTGTGTTTCCCTATTACCTTGTTCGGGCAAAAAAGTTTGAATGACACTACGTATATTCTTACCTATGATCATGGAGGATTAATATTGTGGGGTGGGGAACATTTTATTGAGCGTTTGAAAAACGCTACGGAGTGGTTGGATAAATATCCTTCTTTCAAGATCGGGCTGGATAATGAGGCTCAGATTTATGATCATTGTGCCGAGGATGAGCCGCATTTGCTAAAAGAGATGAAAGATATCCTTTCTGCGTATGATGGGAGAATCGGTATCGGTTCCTGTACGTACGGTCAGCCTTTGTCTCAATTTATTAGTGACGAGTCAAATATACGGCAAATCGCTTATGCGCTTGATACCGAACGAAAGATATTCAATTATCGTCCTCCGGTGTATTTGATGAGCGAACATGCCATGCATAGTCAGATTCCTCAGATCATAAACGGATTTGGTTTTGACGGAGCGATTATGAGAACTCATTTCATGATGTATGGCTATAATCCTACATTCAACTATCCCATTGGATTATGGGAGGGGATTGATGGTAGCAGGATCTCAACCATTCCGACTTATGAAGGGGAAGGTGCTGCTTTTGGGAAAACAACGGTAGATACGTGGATCCTTACCCGATATCCGAGTAAGGATGCTCCTCAGTCTCTTGATGATTATAGGAAACAATTCAAACATATAAATCCTTTGTTGGCCTCTAGAGCGGACGATTCTGGGTTACGTAGAGAGGCACTTGTTGCTGAGTATGACAAGAAGCCGAAATTCCAATTCATATTGTTGGATGAGTTATTGAGAAAATATCCTCAAGCGACAGATGTTATGAGGACTCGTCCCAATGACTTTACGGTTCGTATGCCATGGGGGTATTGCGGAAATGAGATATGGAATGAGTCTAGGAAAGCGGAGGTCTTGATCGCTGAACGGTTGGCTGCCTTTAGTAAGATGTATGGTGGAGAAGCGTTTGAGAATGATTTGGACAAAGCTTGGAAAGATTTGTTATTAGCTCAACATCATGACATACAGATTGTGGGGCTAATATCTGAAGCGAGAAAACTTCTGCCTCGATCTTATGAGACATCTAATCAGGTTATCGAAAAATCTATGAATTTCTTTGCCAATCAGATGAAAGGAGAAGGACTTAAACAAGTTACAGTCTTTAATCCTCTTT
>OHAS01003363.1_pt1 | contig 10730 bp, 10 predicted proteins | sample 1577131 | NCBI WGS metagenome assembly OHAS01 (sample SAMEA3541566, study PRJEB24748) | human gut metagenome | biome: human gut; feature: human-associated habitat; material: faeces | place: China | collected 2012
AACAGAGGCCAAAGATATCCTTCTGGCTTGCGAAAGCTATTGAGAGGTGGTAAGATATCGATATGTTCGGAAAAGTTCATTTTACTTTTTCGAACATATAAAACAGAACTGGAGAATTACATATGAAGATAGATAGAGATGCACCGATCGGTGTGTTTGATTCCGGAGTAGGTGGACTGACAGTGGCACGTGAGATCATGCGTAATCTTCCTTCGGAAAAGATTGTTTATTTTGGTGATACAGCCAGAGTTCCATACGGCAGTAAATCCAGAGATACGGTTATTCGCTACTCCAGACAGATCATTCATTTTCTGAAAGAACAGCAGGTGAAAGCAATTGTGATCGCCTGTAACACAGCAAGTGCATTTGCACTTGATGCGGTACAGCATGAACAGGATATACCGGTTCTTGGTGTGATTGGAGCAGGAGCAAAGGTTGCTGCAGAAGAGACGGTCAATAAAAGAGTTGGTGTGATCGGTACGGTCGGCACAGTTGGCAGTGGAATTCACGAAGCTTATCTGAAGAAACTGGATCCGGAAATTACGGTGATCGGTAAGGCCTGCCCACTGTTTGTACCTCTGGTAGAGGAAGGCTGGCTGCATGATCCGGTGACTGTAGAAGTTGCAAACCGATATCTGCAGGAACTGAAAGATAAAGATGTGGATACACTGATTCTCGGCTGTACGCATTATCCGCTGATCCGATCTACGATCAGGGAAGTTATGGGAGAAAAAGTAAGACTGGTAAATCCTGCGTATGAGACGGCTTTGGAACTGAAGAATCTTCTGCAGAAAACAAATATGCTCAGTACCGGACAGCAGGAAGAGGAATTTCCTTATCGATTTTATGTAAGTGATCTTGCAGATGAGTTTAAGGAATTTGCCAATTCGATTCTTCCGTATGATGTGGAAATGACTAAGAAAATTGATATTGAAAAATATTGATAATTATCAGAATCAGGAGAGATATATGAAAAAAGATGTACTTATACATGTACGCGGACTTCAGATGATGGATCCGGAAGAGGAACAGGAACCAATCGAGATCGTTGTCCCAGGACAGTATTATTATCGAAATGGAAGCCATTATCTTCGTTATGAAGAAATGATGGACGATACGGCAGAACCGACGGTCAACTATATCAAGATGTCGGCGCAGGGAGTGGAAGTCCGCAAGCAGGGGCAGGTAAATGTACATATGGTTTTCGAACAGGGTAAGAAAAATATGACATTTTATTCTACACCGTTTGGAACACTTCAGATGGGGATTGCAGCAACCGGTTTGGAATTGCAGGAAGAAGAGGATAATATTCATCTGAAAGTTGATTATGCACTGGATATGAATGAGGAACATGTGGCTGACTGCTATCTTACGGTTCAGGCACAGTCCAGAGATTCGGAGAATCTTATATTGTAATAAGTATTGATAGAACTAAAGCGAAAAAAGAAATGCCTGGGAGATGATTCTCTCAGGCATTTTGCATGTGTCCTTATTTGTTGAGTAATCTTTTGAAAAAGCCTTTTTTCTTAGGAGCCGGAGTTTCAAGGGAACCACGGATTCCTTTTACACCAACGATGTATAAACCGCTGACTTCTGCTTTGACTTCTTTCTTAACCGGAATCAGATCAAAAACTTTTTCGTCTGCGATCAGTACGGAGATCTTCGGTCCGACTTTTGCCTTAACGATCGGAAGTTTGGAACGACGCATAAGCTTCGGAGCCTGATCGATCACCATCTGCGGAAGACCGGATTCTTTTAACGGAAGCCGTTTCTTATCAATAATCAGCATAGATACGGTCTGTTTTGCTGCTTCAATCTGAGCCTGCTGTTCTTCTTGTTTCTTCTGAGCTTTTTTTCCGAAGAAATAGAGTGCGATCACTGCTGCGATCAGAATAACGAGGATGACCAGAAGAACGATGGTAACTGTACTCATTTGAGAATCCCCCTGTATATATATTTGTTTCGCAATCGGTTACATTACGCAAACAACATTTTAGCATTGTTTCGTCAAAAAGGCAATTAAAAAAGTGAAAAAGACAGGTGGAACGGTGGAAATTTCAGCAGTTACCAGTTATAATGATTACGATGCAGTTCATCTGTGTATGCTGCAGAGATTACAGGACATAACTATCTTTGAACTAACATATGTAATGGATAAACCAGAGATGGAGGAAATATTATATGGAAGAGAAAACGCCCGGGAGAACCCGACCGGAAATGGGAACTCCTGAGTACGAAGAATGGCGGAAAGAGGTATTGAAACGCCGCAGAAAGCGCCAGCTGAAGGAACGCAGAAAACGTCTGGTTATCATAACAGTGGCAATGATCGCCGCAGTCGGGGCATCCGTAGGGGTCGGTGCGCTGAAGGGCAGAAGTGAGAAGGCTTCAAAAGAAAAGACGGTTTCTTCTGACAAACAGAAAGAACAGACCGTTTCCGGAGAAAAAGCTTCAGAAGCGGGTACTAAAAATACAGAGACCGTTTCCAAAGATACTCTCGCAGAGGCAGAGCTTCTGGCCAGTCAGTATAACTATGACAAAGCTATCGATCTTCTGAAAAAGGCTCCGTCCTATGATTCTGATAAGAAGATGCAGGCGGCTGCAAAAAAATACGAAGACGTAAAAGCAACCTGTACGGCATGGCCCCTTGAAAAGGTGACACATGTTTTTTATCATATTCTGATCAAAGATCCATCCAAAGCGTTTGACGGAGATTACAAAGAAGCAGATTATAATCAGGTCATGACAACCATTGATGAGTTTAACAAGATCACGCAGATCATGTATGACAAGGGCTATGTGATGGTAAGCATCAAGGACATGGCAAAGGCAGATGACAACGGGAACATCACAGAGGGAGAGATCCTTCTTCCGCCCGGGAAAACGCCGTTTGTCCTCTCACAAGATGATGTATGCTATTATCATTACATGGACGGTGACGGCTATGCCACGAAGCTGATCGTGGATGATAAAGGAAAGATCCGCAATGAATATGTGGAAGATGACGGAAGCGTATCCGTGGGAGATTACGACATGGTTCCGCTGATCGATCGATTTGTGGAAAAGCATCCGGATTTTTCATATCGCGGTGCAAAAGGAATCCTGGCGCTTACCGGATACAACGGGATCCTGGGATACCGTACCGACGAAAGCTATGAGACCCGTCCGGCAGATCTGGATGAAAATAAAGTACAGTGGCTGGATGCACATCCGGATTTCAGCCTGGAAAAAGAACGGGCAGCCGCAAAAAAGGTTGCCGATGCCATGAAGGCAGAAGGCTGGGAATTTGCAAGCCATACCTGGGGACATCAGAATGTGGGACAGGTCACACTGGAGAAGCTTCAGGCAGATACCGAACGTTTCAAGAAAAATGTAGATCCGCTGATCGGGGGAACGGATGTTATCATTTTTGCTTTTGGAACTGACATTACCAATGACCAGGAGTATTCCGGGGATAAATTCGAATATCTGAAGGGGCAGGGATATAATTATTACTGCAACGTGGATTCCAGCCAGTATTATGTACAGATCAGGGATCGGTACTTCCGTCAGGGAAGACGGAATCTGGATGGATACCGTATGTATTATAACCCGGAACTGTTATCCGATCTTTTTGACGTAAAAGATGTTTTTGATCCGGCAAGACCGACACCGGTGCCGCCGATGTAACGGTCATATCCGGAGATACGAGGGGACTTTTAGAAAGGGGCATATATATTATCATGAAGAAAAAAATTGCAGGTGTACTGACAACAGTACTTGCGGCGTCACTTCTTGTGGGCGGAAACCATCCGGTCACTGTTCAGGTGGACAATATGATCTCCGGGACACAGGATGACGAGGATACACAGTCTGATGAAGCGGAAGCAGAAGCTGCAGAAGCCGAAGAAGAACAGTCCGAAGAAGCCAAAGTAGCAGCGGATCCGGAGGACCAGCCGGCAGCTACCGAGACACCGAAGGAAGAAAAAAAGGCAGAAAAAGAAACACAGAAAAGGGAAGCTGCCGAGAACAGCTCCGACAGTACTTCCTCAGACGAAAAAACACTTCTAAAAAAAGCCAAAAAACTGGCACAGCAGTATGATTACACCGGCGCGATCTCCGTGCTGAAAAATAACTGGAAATTTGCCACCAGTGACAAGATGCAGGAAGCAGCAGCAGCCTACATGAAAAAAAGAGATGCCTGTGTGGAATATCCACTTGAGAATATCACTCATGTATTTTTTCATTCCCTGATCGTGAATACCTCACTGGCCTTTGACGGAGATTCCGATGAGGCCGGATATAATCAGATGATGACCACAGTCAGCGAATTCAAAAAAATGATCCAGATCATGTATGATAAGGGTTACGTACTGGTGAGTCCTCATGATATGGCTGTGATCAATGATGACGGAACCATGAGCAAAGGAAAGATCATGCTGCCGGAAGGCAAGATCCCTTTTGTTCTTTCAGAGGATGATGTCAGCTACTATCATTATATGGACGGAGACGGATTTGCCACAAAGCTGGTGATCGACGACAACGGAGATATCAAATGCGAGTATAAGAAGGCAGACGGTACAGTTGTGACCGGAGATTACGATGTGGTGCCGATCCTGGATTCCTTTATCAAAGAACATCCGGATTTTTCCTATCATGGAAGAAAGGGTATCCTGGCAATGACCGGTTATAATGGTGTTCTGGGTTATCGTACAGATGGGGCATACAAGACTAAGAAGAATCTTCAGGATGACCAGAAGGCTTTTCTCAAGGCCAATCCGGATTTTGACTATGATAAAGAAGTAAAAGCAGCCAAAAAAGTGGCGAAGGCCATGAAAAAGGACGGCTGGGAATTTGCAAGCCATACCTGGGGCCACAGAAACGCCACAAGCTCCACAGCAGCGGAGTTGAAGACCGATAATAAAAAATGGGAAAAATATGTGGCACCCATCCTCGGAAAAACCGATATGATCATTTTTGCTTTTGGTGCGGATATCGGCGACTGGGAAGGATACACCTCGGATAATGAGAAGTATGAGTATTACAAAAGCCGTGGCTACCGCTATTTCTGCAATGTAGATTCCAGTCAGTATTTTGTGCAGATCACAAGTGAATATTTCCGTCAGGGAAGACGGAATCTGGATGGATACAGAATGTATTACAATCCGGATATGCTCAGTGATCTGTTTGATGTATCGGAGGTGTGGGATTCTTCCAGACCGACACCGGTACCGGAAATGTAAGACAGCAAACACACTTTACAAATCTGTATAAAAAAAGATTATAATCGAACCGACAGTACTTGATGAAGGGAGTAGGTTATGAAGAAAAAAGCATATCTCATGGTTCTTGCACTGTGTGCGGCACTGGCGATCACTGCATGTGGCACATCAACAGACCAGAAAGATGACAAAAAACCTGCAGCAGAAGCGCAGGATACAACAGATAAAGAAGATTCCGAATCTGCAGATTCCAAAGAGTCAGAAGAAACGGATTCCAATAAAGACAGCGAAGAGGCAGCCTCCGGAGACACAAGGCTTGTTTCCGTGGATGATGTGAGCAAATATGTGACTATCGGAGAATATAAGGGGCTGACTCTTGATAATACAGTAGAAGCCGTAACCGATGATATGGTTGACGGAAGGATTAAGGAGGAACTGCAGAACAAGGCTGAGGAAGTAACGGAAGGCAGCGTTCAGAACGGAGACGTAGTTACCATCAATTATGTGGGAACCAAGGACGGTGTGGCTTTTGACGGCGGCACTGCAAATAATTATGAGCTGACCATCGGCTCCGGAACGTTTATCGACGGATTTGAGGACGGGATCATCGGAATGAAAAAAGGTGAAACCAAGGATCTCGATCTGACTTTCCCGGAGGAATACTCTTCGGAAGAACTGGCCGGACAGGAAGTGGTATTTAAGGTCACTCTGCAGAGTTTTAAGCGTGCACCGGAGCTTACAGATACCTGGGTAGCCAAGAACACAGACTGCAAGAGTGTGGATGATTACAAGAAGGAAATCCGTACTACACTGGAGGATGAAGCGAAGACAAGTGCACAGAACACATTGCGTGAAACTGCATGGAACACAGTGCTATCAGCATCTGAAGTGAAGGAATATCCACAGGAGGATCTGGATACGGCAAAGACGGAGTTTCGCAGTCTGTATGAGAATTATGCAAAACAGGGTGCTATGACGCTGGAGGATTTTGTAAAAGCTCAGGGAATCTCCATGGATGATTTTGAGGAGCAGAGCGGTCAGTATGCGGAGTTTAAAGTAAAGCAGAACCTGATCGTACAGGGGATCATGGATGCGGAGAATATGACACTTGAAGACAAAAAATCTCTCAGTATCCAGGATGAACTGATCAAAGCATACAGTGTGAAGGATCTGGCCGCGTTGGTAGATAAATACGGACAGGCAGCAGTGGATGAATCCATCGGACTTCTCAGAGTGGAAGATTTTATCCTGGACAATGCAACGGTTGAGGAGAAGGTTTCTGCCGGTGATACCCAGGGAGTAAACGGAGATGATCCTTCCTCGGACGGAAGCAGTGCGGAAGGTACTGTGGATGAAGAGCTGGAAGCGGCAGAGGCTACAGATATGGTGCCGGAAGACGGCGAGGCGGATCAGAATGCAGCGGGTCAGGAGTGATCTGACAGTATCAGCAGCTAAAAGAGTGTGGTGCCCGGAATGTGTTCCGGGTGCCATTTTTTTACAAAAGGACAGGGGAAAATTAAGGTTACCGTTCACTGGTAATATTCCGCGAGGTGTGTTACCGAGAACGGAGTGAACAGTAATAAATTAAGAGATTCTTTCGGGAATTCCCATTGTATTTAAGCATTAAATGCGGTATGATTAAAGACAGACGTTAAATATCAAAGAAAGATATAAGTATATAAACGGGGATGTATAAAATGGACAAAAGAGTTTTGCGTGAGAGGATGCGCAGAAAACAGCAGCAGTTAAGACGGCGGCGGATGATGAAGCGGATAACCTGTGTAGTTGCGGCGATTCTTCTGTTGGTTTTTGTTGTTCGAGGGGTAATTCTTCCCATCGTCAACCATGCAGGCGGCGGAAACAATAAAGATGCGGAGACAGTAAATGTCCAGGCAAATACCGCCGGAGCTTCCACAGACAGCAGTACGAAGGACGGTACGGCATCGACGGATACGGCTGCTTCGGATACAGACAGCGCGGATTCCAGTACGGATGCAACGGTGATGCCGGTAAAGGGCAGTGAAGCGGGTGAAAGGCTTTCTGTTATGACTCCGGGATGGCATGAGGATTCCACAGGAAAGTGGTATCAGAATCCGGATGGTACATATTATGTAAATGGTTTTGCGGATATTGACGGAACAACATACAGCTTTGATAAAAAGGGATACATGCAGACCGGATGGGTGGAAAAAGGTGTGAAGGATTATTATTTTAATGAGGATGGTTCTTATGATCCTTCCAAGAAGCGCCCGATGATCGCTCTGACCTTTGATGATGGTCCTGGAGAGTATACAGAGACACTTCTTGATACTGTTGAGAAATACAATATCCATGTTACGTTCTTTATGCTGGGACAGAATATGGAGGGCCGTGAATCTACCATACAGCGAATGGTAAAGCTTGGCTGCGAGATCGGTAACCATACTTGGGATCATCCGGAACAGACGCTGCCGAATATGGACCTTGATTCTGTTTTGCAGGAGTTCCAGAAGACCGATGATGCACTGGTAAAAGCCTGTGGGCAGGCATCAACTGTATGTCGTGCACCGTATGGCGCGATCACAGATGAGCAGATAAGTGCAGTTGGCAAGCCTTTCTTCATGTGGTCTACAGATTCTCTGGACTGGAAGCTGATGGATGCGGATGCAGATTATAATCAGATCATGAATGATTCTTCTTTGGGAGATGGTTCCGTCATCCTGATGCATGATATTCATGAACCATCTGTGAAGTGTGCCACAGAGAAACTGATCCCGGCACTGATCGACCAGGGATATAAGCTTGTAACAGTCAGCGAGCTTGCAGAAGCGAAGGATGTTACGTTACAGAGTGCTTCCTATTCTGACTTCTGGGACAGCTCTCTTCAGGCTGGTCGTGTTGCAGGATATGCAGGAAATTCCAGCGATTCAGAGGATTCCTCTGATGAGGGCTCCGATGGAAGCGATTCTTCTGACGGATCTGATGTCAGTGACGGATCTTCCAACGAAGATGACTACTCCGATGGCTCTGACGAAAGTGATTATTCTGATGGATCTTCCGATGATGGAAGCTATGATGACGGTTCCTATGACGATGGAAGCGGAGAATATTAAAAAATAACAGGAGAGACCTGAATGACAAGATGTGCGTCATTCGGGTCTCTTTTTTGACTTTATCTGACATTGTCGGATAATAGACACATATTAGCCGGAGAGGGTTTTTCCTTGACTGAAAATATAGGGATTGGTATAATTATAGAATAAAAAACTCCACTTAAAATTGGGGAATGGACGGTGGCAGAACTATAAAGGGAGGTACCTGAAAATGGGAAAGAAATTACAATTTACGGAGCTTGACCAGTATCTTTTCGGTCAGGGCACGAATTATGATATTTACAGGAAGCTGGGAGCACATCCAGACACGCAGAACCGGAAAAAAGGGGTTTATTTTGCAGTGTGGGCACCTAATGCACAGGCGGTTTCTGTTGTAGGTGAATTCAACGAATGGGATACGGAGAAGAATCCCATGAAAAAAGTTGGACCCATTGGCGTTTATGAGACATTTGTACCGGGAGCGAAGATCGGACAGCTGTATAAATTTTACATTACAGGTGCACATGGTGAGGAGCTTTACAAGGCAGACCCATATGCCAATGCCGCTGAAATGCGTCCCGGAACCGCCTCTCGTATTACAGATATCACCAACTACAAATGGAAAGATGATACCTGGATGAAAAATCGTGAGAACTTTGACCCGGACACAAGTGCCATGTCTATCTATGAGGTGCATCCGGGATCCTGGATGAAGCATCCGCAGACAGCAGAGGATGAGGATGGTTTCTATTCCTACAGAGAACTGGCGCCGAAGCTTGCCCAGTATGTCAAAAAAATGGGATACACCCATGTGGAGCTTATGGGTATCGCAGAGCATCCTTTTGACGGTTCCTGGGGCTATCAGGTAACCGGCTATTACGCACCGACTTCCCGCTACGGAACACCGCAGGATTTCAAATATCTGGTGGATTATCTCCATCGTCAGAAGATCGGTATCATTCTTGACTGGGTACCGGCACATTTTCCGAAGGATGCACACGGACTGGCTAACTTTGACGGAACTGCTGTATATGAGCATGCAGATCCGAGACAGGGTGAGCATCCGGACTGGGGAACCAAAATCTTTGATTACGGAAAGAATGAGGTCAAGAACTTCCTGATCGGAAGTGCACTGATGTGGATTGAGAATTATCACGTAGACGGACTTCGTGTGGATGCAGTTGCATCCATGCTGTATCTGGATTACGGGAAGGAAGATGGACAGTGGGTTCCGAATATTTATGGTGGAAATAAAAATCTGGAAGCCATTGAGTTTTTCAAGCACATCAATACGCTGATTCTCGGAAGAAATCCGGGTTCTGTGATGATTGCAGAGGAATCAACGGCATGGCCGAAAGTAACGGGTACGGTAGAGGATGTTGCCACATCTTGCCCCAGTGTGAAAACAGCTGTGGTTACGCCCAGCGGTTATCATTTTCTTCCTGTATTTTCCTGTGATAAGCTGTGCGGGATTTTCTGCGGTTACGCTCTTTCTTGCATTCCGGGTTATCACAGTATTTTTGTCTGTTACCATTTTTGATGAACAGGCGGCCACAACACTCGCAGGTGGCTACGCCCACACGGTCTGCATAGGCAATCGGATAATCTGTAGGGATAGATACATATTGCGACAGGGCGAATCGGGCAGCATCAAACACAGAGTGAAAATCGGGCATGACTTTTAATTCTCCATTTTAATCTATTCCCAGCTTCATGGTCACTCCACTCATTTCATTTAGATAAGCAGATATTTTACCGAGATGTGTCTGCGTAAGAAACGAATTAAGTCTGCAAATTCATTTGTCCATGTGATCTGTGCAAGGTCATCGGAAATATCAAGCTGATCCAGACATTTTTTGAACATAAGGATAACAAGGGTGTCACGGTACAGTTTTTCTAAATCATCCCTTATCTCTTTTACAGCGAAAGTAAAACTTCCAAGTATATTGGTAGACACACCCCAATATTCTGCATCTTTATCTATATCCCTGTGAGTATCTGGACGGAAAGCTGATCCGTAAGGATGCGGTCAAGGTGCTTCAGATGGCAGCAGATTAAGCAGTTGGGGCTGTGGAGATACTGCAGCCCGTATAGAAGGAGGATTGCACATGGCAATAGAAAAACATGATACTACGGAAAAAACACTTGTCCCTGTGAGTGAAAAGTACACACTGACAATCAAAGAAGCAGCATCGTATTTTAATATCGGGACAAAGAAAATGCGTAGACTGGCAGAAGATAACAGAGGAAGATTTGCGGTATTCAGCGGAAACAGGTATCTGATTATCCGCCCGCAGTTTGAAAAATTTATCAGTGCTTCTTCGGAGATATAATTCCGTTTGTCTGCCGAAAGTAGTTGATATTATCAGCGTTCAGAGTGATATATAGTATGACCTCGAAAACCTGTGAAAACAGCCACTTTTGGCAGAAAGGAAGTACTTTTATGGCAAGACCAAGTTTA
>OHAS01003370.1_pt1 | contig 10721 bp, 9 predicted proteins | sample 1577131 | NCBI WGS metagenome assembly OHAS01 (sample SAMEA3541566, study PRJEB24748) | human gut metagenome | biome: human gut; feature: human-associated habitat; material: faeces | place: China | collected 2012
CAAAATCAAATATGACTCCAGACTTTGCAAACTCACTCACTAATGCCCATGAATTATTTTTATATGTTCCAACCTGATACATCGTAAATTCAGTATTACTTAGCTACACTATTTTATTTTCCTTTTCTGGAAGACGTTCATACAACCATGTCATACGATTTAATCTCTCCACCGCCTTTTTATCAAACTGCCCCTTTTCCATGCTCCAACCGCAAATATGTAACATATTTTGAAAGCGTAATATGAAAATGTTCTTTAAAATATTGCGATACATATTTTTCAGAAAGATGGAACTGTTCCCCAAATTCCTTTAATGATATCTCCCCTGTAAAACTCTGCTGTATGTATGAAATCATCTCTTTTTCTACAGTATTTCTTCCACTTTTATCATTTTCGATTATAAATCCATTCTCCCACATGTGAAGAATAAATTGTAAAAGAATTATTTTTGTCTTTATCTGAACAGCTATTTCCAACTTCTTTTCATCATTTTTTGCCATATATATTTCGGCCAACTGCTCACACAACTCTTTTGCTGCATCCTTGATCCTTGGTCTTATCATCAAATGACCATTTTTTAATGGAGTAAGCAATTTATCATCTAACATGTCATCTGTGCAAAAAGAGATATATTCAAAGTACATAATCTCTCCTATACTTCTATAAGACCTTTACTTTTCCATTTTCCACTCTTCCATCTAAGTACCATTCCCACAGCTCTCGCACATTCGTCACCTGCCATAGCAATATATGATCCTACAGCCAGAAGTCCCATGTGTATTCCGAGAAAATAAGTTCCGCCAACTGCAAACAAATACATAAATATTGCACCTAGTATAACCGGGAAAAGTGCGTCTCCACTCGTTTTTAATGCCTGACCATATACAAGGTTTGTTACCCTTCCAAATTCAAGAAATATATCTACTATTAACAACTTTACCACAAGATTTATCATCTGTATATCATCGGTAAATATATGCACTATAAAATGCCCGACCAATGCAAATGTTACAGAAAAGCATGTCGCTGTGATGATTCCGTATATCGCAGCTTTTCTCGTTCCCCTGTTGCATTTCTCAAACTCTTTTGCTCCAATTCTCCAGCCGGTCATAATTGCATTTGCCTGAGCAAGGGCAGCTCCCACACAATACGAGAAATTTGCAATCTGCACAGCATATGAGCGAGCTGTAACATTCATTCCATCCACATCCATCTGATTCATAAAACGCACAATCAAGGTCATTGCGATGTTGTAAAGTGCAGTTTCAAGTGCAGAAGGAAAACCAATCTTAACAATCTGCGCAAATATCTTTCTTGATGTAATCCGTTCAGGACTCTGCTTTGCTTTTATAAGCACAGCCCCCATGCCAGCTACAATAATAAGATTTACAACTCTCGAAATAACTGTGGCAACAGCAACTCCCATTACGCCCCAATTGAATACAAATAAGAATACTGAATTAAGTATTATATTAAAAACATTTCCAACAACAGTTCCTATTAAAGAATGCTTTGTATATCCAAATACTCTCAAATAACTGGAGAAAATAGGAATAAGTGCATTTAAAAAACATGTGCCACCAACAATTCTAAGGTATATTTCAGCTGGCTCAAGCAAAGCCGGAGCAATACTTACGATTCTAAGCATCCCACCAGAAAAGGCAGCAAGAATGATAGACATTATGATACCTATCAATGCGTTGAATATAAGTCCAAGTTGTCTTGCCTGATACGCTATCCCCGGTCTTCCGGCTCCGATATTTTGTGACATAACAGCTATCATACCCGACGATATTACGCCGAACATGATAATAAAAACACCTATATATGTATTTGCTGTTCCCACTGCTCCTACAGCCTGGTCACTTACAGATGATAGCATAAGCGTATCGACCATACCGGAAAGCATATAAAATAAAGTTTCTAAGCATATTGGCACAGATAGCTGTGTTAATGTTTTTCTTTTAGCTGTCATGTTTTTCTCCTCACATACAATTCAAGACTACTCTATCAATAATACGACATATTTCTATGTGATTCTTGTATAATATCATGCGAAAATTGCACTATTTCTACTTTATCTTGAAAAGTACCAGGAATTTGTTAACGCTACGAGCCATGCACATCTACGTGAAAAGGGGCTGTAAAAAAGCCTCTGATTAAGAAACGCCAGAACCGGCATTTGCCGGAACTGGCGTTTCTTTGTATGAATCTTCCCATTTCTGCTCATACATGCACCTTTTCGTAGAAAAAATGGTATACTTAATAAGCCTCAGCCAATCACGCTTAAATTTTAAGCAACCTTCATTTGCCGCTGCTTTTTGTTGTGATATTTATAAAGATTGAATCCGCATGAAATCAGTGTAAGTTCGAGAATTACATTTTTCTCGCCTCTCCGAAATAATCTTTTATACGATTTATCCCACTTTAACACACCAAAAGTCCTCTCGGATTGAATGCTTCGATTCATTCTTAAAAGAGCTCCATGTATGGACGTAAGATTGTTCAGAACTTCCTGATGGATAGCGGTTAACTCCTGGTTCATTCGGATGGTCCGATTTTTATGTGCCCTCGGGCAGCATTCCTGCTTATGAGGACACCCTTCACAGGATTCGCATTCGTACAGTTCTTCCGTTCTTCCATATTTACTATATTTCACAGGCTGTGTTCTCTTGAAGAGAAATTTCTGTCCGTTTGAACATATGAGATTCCCATCTGCATCTTTTGTAAAATTTACAGCACGATATGGATTTTCACTATATTTTTTGTCCGTCGTTTCTTTTTTATACATGGTAAATTTCATATATTTTTTCCATGCCGTGTTCTTCACAATAAAGATAATTATTGTAAGAACCGTATCCTGCATCGGCAACCGGATATTTCGGATAATGACCATATGAACGATTGAATTTTTCCACCAAAGGCACAAAACATTCCATGTCCGATGCATAAGGTTTTACATCGATTACGGCAATGTACTCATCGCAGATGGCTGTCTGCAGGTTATACGCTGGGAGCAGTTGGTCATTTCCCATGTAATCACGTTTCAGTCGCATAAAAGTCGCATCCTGATCAGGTTAAGCCGATGGTCTCACTCACTCTCAGGCAAGCCCCAAGCATAACCTGCATCATTGGAAGATGAGGCTTATACACATTACTCTGTTCCACAAACTTCAGAAGTTTTCCTGCTGTTCCAGTGTCAGTGCTTCTTTCTCCTTTGCCGGAGCCCCATAATCTCCAAGTGTTCCTGTTACCGGATTCTTACGGATAATCCCATCTTCCACTGCCAGTTCAAAACTGGGATTCAATAAGCCATAAAGACCTTTGATCGTACTGTGTGCCAGTCCTTCATCTGACAATGTGGAAAAGAACGTCCTTACGTGAGATGTCTTAAAATCCACAACACGAATGTTTCCCAAAGTATTTCGTATCCGGTAGTCCCACATACGGATATAATTCTTTTTCATTTCTCTTTCTTTTTCAAACCAGCCCTGCCTTGTGGCAGAAGCTCCGACTCGTAACAACTAAATTGACACAATCAGCTTAATCTGCGAATCAGTTTCAGGATTCTGTCTGCACAAAGACGGATTTCCTTTTCTGTAAGTTTTCCTTCTTTATACGCATCACGAATGTTTTTATCATCATCCGGATTCCCCGGCATAATAATATCATTTCCTGCTGCCACACAAACCCACGGAATGCTTCCATCCTCCGGTACTGTTGTATTCCAGTCAGACATTATAACTCCGTCAAATCCCCACTCTTCACGTGCAATCCTTGTACAAAGGTCCTTGCTGTTTGCTGCATGCACACCATTGATCAGATTATAGGAAGACATGATCGCAGTTGGTGCACCCTCTTTCACGGCAATTTCAAAACCTCTGAGATAAATTTCTCTCAATGTCCTTTCTGATACGTGTGCATCAACACCCATTCTGTTATCTTCCTGATTATTGCATGCAAAATGCTTGATTGTAACACCACATCCCGGTCTGCTCTGAACTCCTCTGGTCACTGCTGCTGCCAGTGTGCCTGAAAGAAATGGATCTTCTGAATAATATTCAAAGTTTCTTCCACACAGCGGATTTCTGTGAATATTCAATCCCGGTGCAAGCCAGAGATTAATATGAAATTCTTCCATCTCTGCCGCAACCTTCCGTCCAAACTGTTCCATCAGTTTTTTGTTCCAGGACTGTGCAAGTGCTGTTCCTACCGGAAATGCAGTACAATACTGATAGTAACGTTCTGCGCCCTCATGGTCTTTTCTTCCAACAAGATAACCATTTTCAAGTGAACCAAGCACACCTGTTCCATAAACTGTATCTTTCTCACGGTCTACTTCATAAGTTTGCTGCAGGCGGATTCCGGCCGGTCCGTCTGCCATGATCAAAGATGGGATTCCGTATTGATCAAACAGTGCTTCACTCGTCTCTCCTGCTGTTCCCGGCACTTTAATTCCAGATGCTCCAAGTGTACTTCTGATTTCAGACATATTTCCATACAGAAGTGGGATCAAATCTTCTACAGGAATCTCCGTTTCTTCTGAAAATCTGCATACTTTCTTTTCTTCTGCCTCTGGTTCAAATGATACGTTCGGAAGTTCCTCAAGTAGTGCTGTCCATTCTTCTGCGCGTCTGCATAATTCTTCTGCACAGTCTTTGATTTCAACGACTTCACTATGATCTTCCAGTTTCTTTGTTTTCTCCATCATTACATCAGCAGATACCTTTACCCCCGCTGAAAGTTTTGCCTCTGACAAGCTGTTTCCAATCCATATTCCATAAGCACCTGCCTGGATTCTCCACTCCTGCTGCTCTTCCAAAAAGCTTGCGAACGCCTTTGCAGGAAGAACAATATTCAGTATCTCTTTCTCTCCCGGTTTCAGTTCTTCTGTCTTTTCATATCCGACCAGACGACGGAATTCTTTTCTGCTTCCATCCTGAGGAAGAGAAGCATAAATCTGCACAACTTCTTTTCCGCTGTATGTTGTTCCTGTGTTTTCTACCTCAACAGTTACTGTCACACCTTTCGAAGCAGTATTTATACCGCAAAGTCGAATGTCAAATTCTGTATAAGACAGACCATAACCAAATGAAAATAATGGTTCAATTCCAAAGCTGTCAAAATAGCGGTATCCAACATAGATTCCTTCCGCATATTCTTCCGTCTCAAGATTTCCGTTCAAATAGCTGAACTCCTCTGCTGCCGGACAATCATCGTAGCGTTTTGTCCATGTTGTTGTCAGCTTTCCACTCGGTGTAAATTCTCCAAACAATATATCAGCAACTGCATTTCCACCTTCCTGTCCAAGCTGGGAAATATTCAGGATTGCACATATATTTTCTGTTCCAGCCAGCAGGTCTGTAAGTTCTACTGGTCCACCTGCATTAATGATCAATACAGTTGGGATTTTCTGCTCATTCAGGAAATACAGATCTTTTTCTTCCTGGTCACTCAGATAATAATCCCCTTTTCTTTTTCTTCTGTCCTTTCCTTCGCCGGAAATACGGCTTATAACATAAATCGCTGCTTCTGCAGCCTTGATATCTTCATTTGTCACCGCACGGCCATCCGGCATGGCAAATGGATTGGCAGCATAGGCATCAAACGGATTGTCTACATGTTTTGCAGCTTCTAAGATCTGCTCCTTCCACTCTGTTCTCGCCTGCTCATAACGGTTGTGATAATCTTTCAGCCACTCCTCGCTTACAATATCAGCGTTTTTTTCTTTCATTCCGGCATATATAGATACACTTTCTCTGTTATTTACATCTCCGGAACCAGTACCACCTTTGATCGTCTTCTCTGCCCCAATTCCCAAAAGTGCAATCTTTGTATCTTTTTTTAATGGAAGAAGTCCTTCATTTTTCAACAGGACAATTCCTTCTTCTGCTGCCTCACGCGCAAACACTGCATGATCTATTTCACGCTGGCAAACTTCTGTACTTCTTGTTCCACTATGTTTCAAATTTGTTTCCATTTACACATCTCCTTAAATAAACCAACTGTAAGAAAAAAGCTGCCCACTAAATGACAGCCTTCCTCCAACAACTTAATTCTTATTATTCTTTTACTCCACCAAGAGTAACTCCTGCAATAATATATTTAGACAACAGCAGGTATATAATAATGATCGGCACGATTGCTACTGTGATCATCATATAGATTTTACCCATATCAAAGTTCATATAGTCTGCTCCACGAAGTGTTGCGATCAGGATCGGGACTGTCATCTTATTCTTTGACTGAATGATCAAAGCCGGAACGAAGTAATTGTTCCAGGAACCAACGAAAGTAAAGATTGCCTGAACTGCAATTGCCGGCTTCATGATTGGAAGAACAATGTGGTTAAATGTCTTAAATTCTCCAGATCCATCTATTCTTGCCGCTTCTACAAGAGAAATCGGAAGGGAAGACTGCAGATAACTGTACATGAAATAAAATACAGCCGGTGATGCAATTGATGGAATGATCAATGGAAGCAGAGAATCATACATTCCCATGTTCGTAACCAATTTCAGGAATCCCATTGCTGTAACCTGTGTAGGCATAACAAGGATTGCCATAATAAATGTAAATGCTACTTTTTTCCCTTTAAAATCATAAGCATAAAGTCCATATGCTGTCAGAGCTGAAAAATAGGTACATAATGCTGCTGAACACCCTGATACGATCAAACTGTTCAAAATACCACGGAACATCGGGAAGCTTCCGTCATTCGCTACATTTTTTAGATTTGTAAAGAAATATTTTCCCGGCAGTGCTGAGAATCCCTTCTGCAGATCTGCATGAGAACGTGTTGCATTTATAATCAACACATAGAAGAAAAACAGACACATAAAAGATAACAGAATCAATACGGTATGTGCCAGTATGCTACGTCCACGACTTGACTTCGTTTTTGATTTCATTATCTCTTTCTCCTTTCTGCTTTTGCTCTTTTCTTAGCTGCTTTCTTAGAACCATCCGGATCGTTATCATTTGTCATACGATATACAAAGAAACAGAGGATTGCACTTACGACAAACAGATATACAGAAAGTGCACCGGCCATTCCATAGTTTTTGCTCTTCAAATGACTGTTCAGGAACATGATCAGAGTCATGGATGTTCTGTTCGGGTTACCCTGTCCATTTGTCAGGATCTGAGGAACATCGAACATCTGAAGTCCGCCAATAATGGATGTGATCAATGTATATGCCAGAATTGGACGGATCAAAGGCAGTGTAATATAGAAGAATCTCTGGATACTGTTACATCCATCCAGGTCAGATGCCTCGAAGACGTCCTGACTGATTCCCATAATTGCTGCCATCAACATAATAGTTGTATTTCCAAACCACATCAGGAAGTTCATAAATCCGATCAACGATCTTGTTCCAAATACAGATCCAAGGAAATCGATCGGTTTTTTCAGGATTCCGATTGACATCAGAATTGAGTTAATCGGTCCATTTGTTGAAAACATTGTAAAGAATAACAATGCAAATGCAGATGCCATAATCAGGTTTGGAAGATAAATGACAACTTTGAAAAACTGCTGCCCTCTAATCTTTAATCGGACATCAGTGAACCACGCTGCAAGTACCAGCGCGATCACAATCTGAGGTATAAATCCGATCATCCACAGAATTAAAGTATTCGCTCCATATTTCAGCATATCTGAATGAAGAAGACTCACATAGTTTTCCATTCCTATAAAATTCGGTCCAACCTCTTTAATTCCTGATCGGTAATATTCAAAGAAACTATACCTTACTGTATCGATCAACGGTATCAATGAGAAAATAATGTATGTTACGAAAAAAGGAAGAATAAATATATATCCCCATTTTCCATAATCAATACTTTTTTTCTTTTTCTTCATAATGGTTCTTCCTTTCCACAATATCTTCTAACAGAACAGAGGCTCTGTTGTCACAGAGCTCCCTGCGTTAGTATCTGTTCATTCCAGACATTATTCTGGCCAAACAACCTCTGTAATGTCAGGATAACGTTCTTTAATTGCTGTTTCAAAGTTTGATTTTGCTTTCTCAAAGTCAACTTCGCCCTGGAAGTAATCGCTGAATGAGTTCTGGAGCAACTCCACACATCCCTGATCGTAAGCGGAAAGTGGTGCGATCTTGATGTTTTCAGCAACTGGTGCAAAATACTGGAATGGGTTCTGTCCGCCAAGGAATTCTGAACCATATGTAGCATCATCGTTTGCTGCTTCCTGCATACCGGATTTTGTATTTGTAAAGTCTGAGTAATCCTGGGAGATCTTTAACAGATTATCTTTTTTTGCTGTCACAGCAAGGATAATGTCTTTTGCATGTTCCGGATTATCTGTACCTGTTGCAACATGGATGTAAGATCCTCCCCAGTTGTATTCCTGCGGTGGGTTTGTTACTGCCCATACGCCGTCTTCTCCATCCCAGTTCGGTTTCAGTGTGAAATCAATACCCCATGCCGGGAAGAGGAATGCAAATACTTTGGACTGACTTCCCATTGCTTTGTTCCAGTCATCATTCCACTGACCTTTTACTGTCGGGTTTAAGTAACCTGCATCCAGCCATTCTTTTGAATCATTAATCCACTGCATGATCATTGGATCAACTGTAACCTTTGTGTCTCCATCTTTTACCCATGAATCAGAAATGTTGTTTCCATAGAGACGGAATGTATCAGCATAAGAAGCAAATGCATAATATCCTTTCTGCTTCAGTTCTTCTGCTGTCTGTTTCATAGTATCCCAGTCTTTTACTTTTTCACCTACAGCAGTCGGATCGTCTGTTCCGAATACCTCTTTTGCAATATCACGACGGTAAACCATTGTTCCCGGACAGCACTGCCATGTAGATCCTCTCTGAACTCCGTCTGCATCAGATGCTGTTGTTCTTGTGAAGTCGTACTGATCTGCAAGATCTTTATCCGGATCAATTCCAAGATCCTTCAGTGGCATTGCAGCGTCTGCTTCAGCATCTGTATATTTGTATACATAGTCTGTCTCTGACAGGAAGATATCTACTTTATCATCTGTATCAGCATCTGCCTGTTTCATAAGTGCCTCATCAAGTTTCTGCTGATAAACACCATCCTGATTTGGATTGATGATCCAGTGGATCTCTGTTCCATCTTTCAATGTTGTAACAGTTCCATCTTTGGATGTTGACTCAACTTCAGGATATACAGCTTCCAGTCTCTCACGGAACTCATCATTCCAAGAATAAATGTTAATTACCTTTCCTTCTTCTGTACTGGCCTCTCCGCCATTTTCCCCTTTGCTTCCACATCCGGCAAGTAATCCAACAGCAACTACTGTTGCCATAAGAATCGCAACAACTCTCTTTTTCATTTATAAATCCTCCTTTATCTAAGCACTCTGCTATGCTTTTCTTGGTGTTGAACTAAATATACCATCTTTTTTCCTCCGATTATATTATTTATCTTAACAAAATATCAAATTCGTGTCATAATATAAAAAAGGAGGTTTTTTATGGCTTTATCTAATGAATGGTACAATGCAGAACTCGAAAACAACGAATTAGAAACGCTTCACAGATCACCAACTGTAGAATATTCTTTCTATAATGCTGTACGCTCCGGCGACATGGAAGCAGTCATTAAAAACTGTTCCGAAGATGAATTTATTCGCCTGGAAGGAACAGGCGTTCTGTCCCGTAATGCGCTTACTAATATAAAATACCACTTTGTTGTCACTGCTGCAATGTTGACCCGTTATTGTATCGACGGCGGGCTCGAACCAGAGCAGGCTTACAGGCTCAGCGACTTCTATATTCTGAAGATGGATTCCTGCACAACGATCCGTCAGGTTGCAGATCTTCACCATGAGATGGCAAAGGATTTTACAGGTAAGATGATTCTTCAGAAAAAGAGTTCCATTTTATCAAAACCCGTTATGCAATGTGTTGATTATATTTACAGTCACATCAAAGAAAGAATCACGATTCAGGTTCTTGCTGACCACACCGAACTTTCCACGAATTATCTTTCACGCATTTTCAAGCAGAATCTGGGAGTCTCTGTCAGCGATTATATCCGTGAGCAGAAGATAGAAAAAGCAACTCATCTGCTGCGATACTCAGATAAATCAATTGTAGATATCGCAAATTATCTTGCTTTTTCTTCACAGAGTCACTTCATCCAGACATTCGAGAGCTTTACCGGGCTCACCCCAAAGAAGTACCGGGACAAATACTATAAAAGCATGTGGTAACATCAGATTTCTTCTCAGAAGAATTCTCAGATTTTCCCACAAAAAATACTGTCAGAAAGCAATTCTCTTTCTGACAGTATTTTTATCTTTTTTTAATCTGTCGATTATACTAATTCAATTTCAATCTTATGTGTCTCTTTCACTGAAAGCATCTGAATCTCTCTCTTTGAAAGTATTGTACACCTTTCAGCTGCTATTTCTAATGCTTTTCCATCGCAAACTGCTTTCCGGATCTTCAACTGATTAAATTCTTTCTTTTCTTTATTATAGAATATAATCTCAAAGTTCCTTCCGGCAAATGTCATCTTAAGTACTGCTTTTCCATCCTGATTATACTGTTCCGGCATAAGTGCAGGTGCGATCTTCAAGTCACCGCAATCTCCTTTCACCCCAAACACTTCTGTGATCATGGTAAGCATATACCAGCTTGCAGCGCCTGTCAGATATGCATAGAGGCCTCTTCCCTGATTATCAAAATATTCCGGAAGTCCAGGATACATCT
>OHAS01003379.1_pt1 | contig 10707 bp, 7 predicted proteins | sample 1577131 | NCBI WGS metagenome assembly OHAS01 (sample SAMEA3541566, study PRJEB24748) | human gut metagenome | biome: human gut; feature: human-associated habitat; material: faeces | place: China | collected 2012
CGGGGCGCATGGTTTCTGTCAAATTGCATAAAGAACTGACAGTCGAAAATATGAAACTTGTCGAGCAGACCATAAAAAATCTTTTTCCCGATAAAGACATAACCATAGCGTCCTATGATGTAAGCATAAAGAATTTGTATTCCGATTCCCGTCTGTTCCGTAATTCCATCATGTTGGGAGGTATTGTAACATTCCTGATCACCCTGATCGGATTGATCGGTTATATTTCGGATGAGACGAATCGCCGCAGCAAAGAGATAGCGATCCGGAAGATAAACGGGGCGACAGTCGGTAATATATTGGTGATTATCTCGAAAGATGTGCTCTATATGGCTGTTCCGGCTGTGATATTCGGGGTGATCGGTTCGTATATAATGGGAGAAAACTGGTTGCAGCAGTTTTCCGAAAAGATACCGTTGAGCGTGTTTATCTTTGTTGGCAGTGCATTGGCGATCTGGCTGTTGGTGTTGGCAACGGTCGTACTGCGCACTTGGGAGATTGCCAATGATAATCCGGTGAAAAGCCTGAAATCCGAATAAATCCTAAGTGTCTAATTATTGTACACCACTGTCAAATAATTGGACACTTTCAAAAAATGATCGTGGTTTTATTTGTCTGTATTTTAGCTCGTTATTCCTTTTGGCACGCTTTTTGGTTTTTTAATAGGCAGAATATAATAAATACAAGATATGAAAAACTTGAACATCGCATTACGTTCTCTTTTTAAGAAAGGCAGAAGTAACGGGATAAAGATATTATCCCTGGGAGTCGGACTGGCAATGGGGCTTGTCCTTATATCAAAAGTTTGTTTTGAACGTTCGTTTGATACATTTTATCCGGACAGCGACCGTATTTACCGCTTACATGAGAATATCATCCGGAATAATGAGTACAAGTCTTATGGACAGGTGAGTGGAGGAGTGGCTACAGGTATGCAGGTCGAGATACCGGAAGTAGAAAAAGCAACCCGTCTGACCTATATTGGCGGAGATAAGGAATTGTTCAAAACGGAAGATGGGAGCCGCTATTCCGCCCGCTATGTGATGATGGCCGACACGAATGTGTTCGACCTGTTGCCGCGTCCTATCCTGATCGGTAACCCGAAACAGGCGTTGGCACGTCCGGGTTATGTGATGGTTTCCAGCCGTATCGCCAATCTGCTGGGAGGAGTTGAAAATGCTATGGACCGGAAATTTGAATTCGAATCCAGCCCGGGACAGACTTATACGATCGGTGGCGTGTTTGAAGACGTACCGGAAAATTCCCACCTGCGTTTCGAAATTCTGGTTTCGCTCGAAGGCATGAATAAATGGAGCCGTGAAAACTGGTTGGGTAATGACCGCTATCTGGGATATGTGAAACTCTATCCGGGTGTCAACCCCGAAAGCCTGACTACGGCCATACGGGAGATGCAGGAGCGCCATTGCGACCTTGAGGAACTGCAGAAATCGGGTGTCGATCTGACTTACAGCCTCGTCCCCTTAATGGATATGCACAGTAACGACAAAGAAGTGAAGAGCATGAATTCCCTGTTGATATTCTTAGCTTTCGTACTGATTTTTACGGCTGCGATGAATTATGTGCTGATCGTGATTTCCACGCTGATCAACCGGACCAAGGAGGTGGCTGTCCATAAATGTTACGGAGCTTCCGATAAGAACCTGTTCGGCATGATTATGTCGGAGACCTGTTTGCACATGCTGATCTCGCTGCTGCTTGCCGCTTTCCTGATTATTTTGTTCCGTACGAAAACGGAAGAGCTGTTGGGCGCCACATTGGAGGCTTTGTTCTCGGCACAGACTGTTATGATTCTGGTTGCAGTTTGTATCGTGATCTTCTTCATTACGGGTTTGATACCGACCTATATGTTCCTGCGCATTCCGGTAGCCGCCGCATTCCGTAACTTTAAAGAGTCACGCAGGTACTGGAAACTTTGTTTGTTGTTCATACAGTTTTTGGCGACTGCCTATCTGGTGGCATTGTTGTCGGTGATCAATAAGCAATATGACTATATGGTGAATGTCGATCCCGGATATGCCTACGAAAAGTTGGCTTATTGCCCGACACAGGGAGTGGAAGAATCCGTTCGGAATACGGCAATCGAGGAATTGCGCAAGATACCCGAAGTAGATAAGGTTTCGGCTTGTTATGATTTACCGATTTGGGGAATGTCGGGTAATAATGTTTCGCTTCCCGGAGATGATCGCGAGCTGTTTAATATAGCCGACATGTACTGGGTGAAAGATGATTTTTTCTCTTTGATGGAGATTCCGATTATTGAAGGAGAAGTGTTCCGTTCGGACGGATCGGCTTCGAATAAAGTGATGGTCAGCCGCTCTTTCGTGAAGAAAATGGAACAGTTGGTTGGCTGGACAGGCAGTGCGATCGGTAAGAACGTTATTATTACGGAACATTCCAATAATGGCGAACCGTTTACGATCTGCGGCGTATATGAAGATATTTGCCTCGGAAGTACCGGTAATCCGGATGTCCGTCCGACCGCCCTGTTCTATGATAAATATGCCCCGACGATCCTGATCAAGTTCCACGAGATGTCGCCGGAGAACATGAAGAAGGCCCAGAAAGTCTTGGAAGAGGTGATACCTGACCGGAACATTGCGGTGACGGCTTATTATATGGATATGATAGACCTGTATAAGGATTCCCGCACGTTCCGCGATTCGGTTATGATCGGGGGTATCGTCACTTTGATCATCGCTTTGATCGGCCTGTTGGGATATACCAGCGACGAAACGAACCGCCGCGGACGCGAAATCGCTATCCGTAAGGTGAACGGAGCGACAGCTTGGAGTATCTTGAAGATGATTTCCAAAGACATCTCCTATATTGCGATTCCGGCCATTGTGATCGGTATGACGGTCGCTTATTATTCCGGTACGGGATGGTTGGAGAAATTTTCGGAAAAGGCGCCTATCGGATTTTTGATATTCCTGGCCGGAGCAATGATAGTCTATGTTTTGATTGTTGCTTGTGTCCTGTACCGCGCATGGGCAGTGTCGAATTCTAACCCTGTCGATAGCCTAAAGTCGGAATAACACAAAGGGAAGATGTTATGATTGCCGGGTTAGGGTGTCTTTTATATAGATAATATATTCAGTTATGAAACAACTATTTTATACCATCAGCTATCTGAAAAATGCGTGGGGAAATAATCTGATCAAGGTTTTCACCCTTACGTTAGGACTGGCGATCGGTTTGATCCTGTTTGCTCGTATTTCGTTCGATTTGAGTTATGATAAGTTCCTGCCGGATGCGGAGAATATTTACCAGGTGCAAATGATCTATACGACCGGAGTAGGGACCGAGACGTCCCATTCGACCGAGCAATGCTATTCCTTCCAGCCGATAGCCCCGACCATGCCGCTCGAAATACCGGGCGTAGTGGCTGGGACCAGTACCACGGGAAATGGAGAGCGGGTAATCTTTGAAGGTGAAAACCGCTATACGGTCAAGGCGATCCTTGCCGATACGATGTTCTTCAAAACCCTTCCGTTTAAAATCCTTTCCGGTGATGACATGGGGTTGAAGACAGGGGGGAATGTATTCCTTTCCGAGTCTCTTTCACGCCGTATCTTTAAGGGGGAAGACCCGATAGGAAAAGTGCTGTTCAACGATAAAAAACAAAAATCTGCCTTGACGGTGGTCGGGACGTTCGAGGATGTACCTGAAAATTCGCATCTCGATTTCGATATCATTTATTCGATTGCCAATAACAGCCGTAATAGCTGGAATGGGGGAGACGGCTATGTCGGGTATGTCCGCCTGCAAGCGAATGCCGACCTGAAAGAGATCAACGAAAAGGCGCTTCCAGCCATGTTAGAACGTCACATGGATCGCGAGTCTATGAAGAAGGACGGGTATATGTTCGATTGTTATCTGAAACCTGTCACGACGCTGCATACGGATAATAAGGAAACGAAACTGACGTTGCTCGTACTTTCTATTTTGGCCACTTTGATCTTAGTGTCCGTTTCGTTGAATTATGTGATGATGTCCATTTCTTCCCTGGCCACCCGTGCCCGTACAATGGCGATATATAAAAGTAACGGAGCCAGTTCCGGCAATATCTTCATGATGAATTTGTCCGAAACGGTAATACTGATCCTGATTTCGCTGGTTTGTACGGTTTTGTTGATATTGGCCGGAGAGGATTGGATTACGGAGCTGACGGGAGTGACGCTCGGCTCGCTTTTTGCCGGACGACAGTTGTTCGTTTCACTGGGACTGGTTCTGCTGGTTGTGTTGCTTTCGGGGGGTGTGCCAGCCCGTATTTTCTCTGCTATCCCTGTGACGCAGGCGTTCCGTTTCTATAACTATAGCAAACGTGGCTGGAAGCAGGGTTTGCTGGGTGTCCAGATAGCGTGTGCCGCTTTCATGTTGATGTTCTTGGGGGTTATCCTGATGCAGTATAACCGGATTTTGGATAAGGACATGGGCTACCAGCCAGACAATTTAGCGTTTTGCCAACTCGACAGCATCCCGAATGCCCGGCAGGAAATGGTAAGGACAGAGTTGATGCGTTCTCCGGAGGTCGAGAATATAACGTTTTCCGGACAGTTGGTTTGCAACTTTTTCAGCGGCACGCATTTTATCGATCCGGAGACGCAGGAGACGCTGACGACTTTGCGTTTTGAGTTCGCCGACTCTTGCTATGTCAATACGTTAGGCTTGAATATCGTGCAAGGCGGGAATATCCCGACGCGTCTTGGAGGAGATCTGTTTCCGGCCTTAGTCAATAAACGTTTCTTGGAAGTCCTGCGCTGGGAAGGTAATCCGGTCGGCAGGATTTATAAATGCAAAGGACTGTTTGATGTCGTGATCTCGGGTGTACTCGACGATTTTATCGTCGGCTCAATCTTTACCCCTCAGACACCGGTCGTGATCGTCGGGCTTGGTGGCTGGAACAGTTTTTATATGAGCATACGGCTTCAGCAGATGTCGCCCGAATCTTTCACAAGGCTTGAAAACCGTCTGCGCGAGTTGTTGCCGGACCAGGATATCGTGCTGACTACTTATCGTGACAAACTTCATGAATCGTATCGCGACACCGAGCGTTTCCGTAATTCGGTGGCTGTGGCGGCTGTTTTCATGCTGTTGATTACGCTGATGGGGCTTGTCGGCTATGTATCGGACGAGATACGCAGGCGCAGCAAGGAGATCGCGATCCGGAAGGTGAACGGGGCGACGGCGGCCGATGTGCTGAAGTTGTTGTTGCGTAATATTATTATCATCGGTCTGCCGGCTGTCATGATCGGTTTGGCCGGCACGTATCTGGCAGGGGATAAGTGGTTGGAGAATTTCCCTGAAAAGATTTCGCTTAACGTCTTCATCTTTGTGCTGGGCGGTTTGGCGTTGCTGGCTATGATCGGTTTTTGCGTCGTGCTTCGCTCCTGGTATGTGGCGAATGAGAATCCGGTGAAAAGTATAAAATCGGAATAATCCGGGATATCGTTTTCCCGGCAGGTAAATCAAAATACCCGGTAAGTAAATCGAAATACCTGCCGGGTATTTTTTTAATAAATCATGTTACGTTTGTTTGTGTGGCGTGTCTTTTTAATAGAATGGAACAAGAACAGTTTAAAATAGAAGTCGTACCGCTCAGGGGGAAGTTGTCGGGATGTGCCCGCCGCTTGCTGAATGACCCGCAGGATGTGGAGGATGTCGTACAGGAGGTTTTCCTGAAGATGTGGTATATCCGTGAAGAGCTGGACCGCTATGAGAGCGTGGAGGCGCTTGCCGTGCAGATCACAAAGCATCTTTGCCTGAACCGCCTCCGGGCGTTCCGGTACAGGCAGGAGAAATTGTCCGACTCGGCCGTTATCACTGCAGACGATAATCCGTATGTCGCTTTGGAGCAGAAGGACAGTGTCAGCCAGGTCATGCACATCATGGAATTGCTGCCCGGATTGCAGCAAACGATCCTCCGGATGAAGCATGTCGACGGCTTCGAGGTGAAGGAGATCGCCGAGCTGACAGGCAGCAGCCCGGAAGCCGTCCGGGTAAACCTCTCGCGAGCCCGTAAAAAAGTCAAGGAACTATTCTTAAAAATGTAGCAGGATGAAATCAGACGAATATATCTATATAGAAAATCTGTTGGAGCGTTTCTTCGAAGGGGAGACATCCAATGCCGAGGAGCAGGAGCTTTACGCTTTCTTTGGCCGCCCGGATTTGCCGGAGCATCTGAGGGGCTATAAACCGGTGTTCGGTTATTTTGAGACCGGGATCGCCCGTGAGGTGGAAACGGGGGAGGAGGTTACCATGCCGGTCCGCAAGGTCCCTTTCTTCAAAAGGTGGTTATGGATAGGGGCTGCCGTGGCCGCTTCTTTGTTGTTGTTCTTGTTCTTGAACAAAGAGGATGGCGGCAAGGAAAATGAATTCAACCCGTATGCCGGCAGCTACATCATACGAAACGGGGTGAAGACGGAGATACCCGAAGAAGTGGCGCGGGAGTTGGATAAGGTGATCCGGGAAACCGAAAAGAAACAGTACGAAAAAGAACGGCTTGCCCTGCGCTCTTTGCGGCAGTACGAGAAAACGATGCATAATATCCGAACGAAAGAAAACGAAGTCGAACGGTTCGAATTGGATATTGAGATGATGGAGAGGAGGTATAAGGAGAGATGATTCATAAATCATTTAATAATATAAGGTATGAAAACAAGAAATCTTATTTTGACAGTTACCCTGCTGATGGCGGGGAGCTGGGCGAGCAATTTGATGGCGCAGACGAATTTGAATGCATTGATGAAAAAATGCGAGTCGATGGAAAAGGTAAATGTCGATGTGATCTACGACAAGGACCGGAAAACGAAGAAACCGGTAAAAGAGGTGATTACGGTCACATTTTCGAGAAAGGATAATCCGAAATTACTGGATGAGTTTCTCGATGCCTTTAGGAAGGACAAAGAAGCCGCCTATAAAGTAATGGAGTCGAAAATCGACGGTAAAGTTATGCCGTCTTTCTACCGTTTTGCAGTCGGGACTTCGGATCTCTCTTTTTCATTGGAAGATCTGAACAAAAAGTTTAAAGGAAACGAGTACATGCTTCGGAACGGAGAAATACGAGTCACGAAGATCGAACGTTTCGACTTCAAAGAGGAGAGCGAATGGGGATAAATCTCTCCCCGGTTTCTTCCGGTAAGTGTCTAATATCTTTACACCACTGTCCAAAAATTAGACACTCCCGGAAAATACTGAAATTATTATGATGCTGTAAATAAATAATTTATGTACTTTGGCACGCTGTTTGCCTGTAATTAGGCAAGAAGAAGTAATAACAATAAAAATAGATACAGTCATGATTAAAATTGAAGGATTAAGTAAGTTTTTCCGTACCGAAGAAGTGGAAACGATCGCATTGAACGGCGTGTCGATGGAAGTTAAGGATGGTGAGTTTGTCGCAATCATGGGCCCTTCCGGCTGTGGAAAGTCCACCTTGCTGAATATCTTAGGTTTGTTAGACAATCCGACATCGGGCGACTATTACCTGGCAGACAAGGAAGTCGGCCACCTGAAAGAAAAAGAACGTACGCAGGTACGTAAAGGAAATATCGGTTTCGTGTTCCAGAGCTTCAACCTGATCGATGAACTGAATGTATTTGAAAACGTGGAGTTGCCGCTTACCTATCTGAAGGTGAAGGCAAGCGAGCGCAAGCAGATGGTCAACGACATTCTGAAACGCATGAACATCAGCCACCGCGCCAGCCACTTCCCGCAGCAGCTCTCCGGAGGCCAGCAACAGCGTGTTGCCATCGCCCGTGCCGTCGTTTCGAACCCGAAGATCATCCTCGCCGATGAGCCGACCGGTAACTTAGACTCCAAGAACGGCGCCGAAGTGATGCAACTTCTGACCGAATTGAACAAAGAAGGAACCACTATTGTTATGGTAACTCACTCCAAACACGACGCGAGCTTTGCCCACCGTGTGATTAACCTGTTCGACGGTAGCATCGTATCGTCTGTAAGCGAATTCATTTAATTTTTTGTAAGTAACACATAGACACATTCAAATTGTTTTTTGCAGATATATCCGGCTTGTGAAAGTCGGATATATTTTTTCTATATTTTACGGCGATAGATGTCTTCGGGCTAAATGTAAATGATGATTTATGTGGGCGTTATTGACAATACCACGTGTAAGGGCGGGGTTCACCCGCCCTTATATAAAAGGGAACCGCCATAATAAGGGCGGGCAAACCCCGCCCCTACAAAACGACAATTTTATGGTATAATCATGTCATCCATGTTTCACACCAATAAATCATCATTTAAAAACTCTTCAAATACTCAAAAATAGAAAAGGCTTTGCCCCGGTTCCCACCCGGTCGCAAAGCCTTTTCTTTCAATTTTCAATTTTCAATTCTCAATTCCCTATAGTTCCCCCGGTCTCTCGTCATCCGGCTTGCCGCCACCGCCTTCTTCTTTTTTGGCGGCTTTTTTGGCGTTGAGGGTTTTGCGGGTGGCGAGGATGGTTTTCTGGCGGTCGATGAGGCGGTTGATGCTCTGGATCGCTTCGAGATATTCGGTATCACCGTCGATTTCGACCAGCGCGTTGATGCGCTTCACAAGTGCACGGTAGGCCGTATCGGCATCCACTCGTGCCGCCCTGGTCACCCCGGTGACGACCGTGCCCTGCACCGCGTTGCGCTTGGTGAAGGCGGCCATGAAGCGGTCGCGGCAGAGCTTCAAGTGCTCGCACCAGCCCTTTATGCCGAGTTTTTGTAAGTTTTGCGGGTTGAGATCCAGTTCGCCGGGGCGTTCCTCCTCGCCGCCGCTTTCGCTGCCCTCGACCGTGATTTCCGTATGGTCGAACGTTTCGAAGTCTTGCAGGATGTTATCGATGATACCATATTCTTCGAGGTAATTAAGCTGCGTCGGGTTGCCGTAGCGGTCGAAGATGATGACAGCCTGGCGTGCCAGCTCGGCGATGAGGGGTTCGTAGTGGTACAACTGTGCGCGTGTGACGGCAGCCAGCCCGATGTAGCAGTTGTCGGTTGCAGCATCGGAATCAGTCACCTCTTTGGTGAGCGGGTCTTTTCCGCCGCTTATTTTCAGCGCTTCGTCGAACAGTTTGTATTTATCCTTATAGGAGTCGAATACGAGTTTGATCTTCGCTTCGGGGCATTTTTTGAACTCTTCGATCGCGAGTGTGTGGAACGAATAATCTTCCGCCTGGTGGAGGCGTGTCGTGTCTAATAGTTGAATTTCTGTTGGCATAATGCTTCTGTTTTTTAAGTGATTAAATCGGAAATCTTGCTGTACGGGCTTTCCGCAGGGCTGTTTTATCGGGGGAAAGCCTTGTTGGGATGTCCCGCCGGAGTGTTTCTCCAGTGGAAAATGCCCTCGGGGTATTCCGACAGGAGTTCTTTTTGAAAAGAATGGCTGTCGGGGCACTATAATGATAGATTCGTTAACAATTAATCCCTGTCGGGAGCTTACAACGAAAGATTCATTAACAAAGAACCGCTGTCGGGTCCTGTGACAATAGATTTTTTAACAAAGAACGCGTTGTCGGAATATTTCGACATCGACGAAGGTAAGATATTATATCTGAATATGCTAATTATTTTATGGCGGTGTCAAAAAATTAGACACCCCTGTCTAATTTCTTGACACAAGAGGAAAACAAACTGGAGGTTATTGTCTTGTAAAACATGTTTTTATACGTATTGGCACGTTTTTTGCCTATTTGAAGCTATAAAGACAAATAAAAAATAGAATCGAGAATGAAAACACTTATGCACAATTTTATCAGTATGGTGAGGCGTTTCCGGATGGCGGTGCTTCTGAACGTCATCGGGCTTTCGGTTGCTTTCGCAGCCTTTGTCGTGATTATGATGCAGGTGAGTCATGACCATAGTTTCGACTGTTGCCACCCGAGGGCGGGACGGATCTTCTTAGCCGAACTCTGCGACAGCGTGATGGCGAACGGCCGTGTGATCTACCCCGGAGCTTTCTCCGACGTGCTGATCGCCTCCTCTCCCCATATCGAGGCCGGGACGATGATCACCCCGTATGACAAACGGAACTACCTCTCGGTTGGCGAAGGAAGTGATGCAGAAGGTTTTCGCGAGAAGGTGACGACCTGCCACCCTGCCATCGTGGATATGTTCGGGTTCTCTTTTGTCGAGGGGGACAAAGATTGCCTCACCGATCCCGAAAAGGCGATTATCCCGGAAAGCATGGCGCGCCGGATGTTCGGCAGCGAACCGGCTGTAGGGCGGCAGATCCATTTCAAGGAAGGCGTCTGGACGAAGGACAGCCGCGACCTGACAGTGGGCGGCGTCTACCGCGATTTCCCGGAGAACACGCAGTTGGGCAATACGATCTATTCCGCGATCGACGCCCCTTACCGGAAACCTACTGAGTGGGGCGGGTCGAACTGGCTCTGCTACCTGCTCCTCGACAGCCCCGAATCCGCCCAGGCGGTGGAGGACAATTTCAACCGGACGTTCGATTTCTCGCAAATCTGGGGATGTGAAAATCTCCATCTCCGGTTACTTCCGCTTGAAGAACTTCATTATATGAATATGCAGGACATATGGGGAAGCAGCCCTATTAGGACGCAAAGCCCCGAAACGGTGCGCCTGCTCTTTCTTATTGCCTGGCTGATCCTGCTGATTGCGGCGGTCAATTATATGAATTTCAGTACCGCGCTCACCCCGATGCGCATCCGGAGCATCAATA
>OHAS01003381.1_pt1 | contig 10706 bp, 11 predicted proteins | sample 1577131 | NCBI WGS metagenome assembly OHAS01 (sample SAMEA3541566, study PRJEB24748) | human gut metagenome | biome: human gut; feature: human-associated habitat; material: faeces | place: China | collected 2012
CGTGAACGGCCATGACGCGGCGCTCTACACCTACAGCAGCGAATACGGCGACAGCTGCCTGCTGGTGTGGGAGGACGAAGCGGGGGTGCTGTTCTGGTTCACCGGGTCGGACGTGGACCCGGATACGCTGGTGGAGGCCGCATCCTCCGTGGAGCCCACATCAAAGACTGCGCCCGCTTGTGAGGCTGACTGGCTGCCCGGCGGCTACAGCTGGTTTGAAACCAACGCCTCCGGCGGCGCGGCGGAGACTACCTGGGTCGGCCAGGGGGCGGTGGGTACACCGGCGGCGTCCATGATGCGCTTGGTGACGGATTTGTCCATGGCCATGCCGCTGCCCAGATAGCCGCTGCCGGTATAGGGCACGCCCAGCAGGTCCAGGGTGGCCTGAATGCGTCCGTCCTCGCCGCAGGCGCCGTGGAGAGCCAGGAACACCAGGTCTGCCATGGCGCACACTGTCAGAACGTCCTTGCCCAGCATGGAAGGGCCCTGATCCCGGCGACTGCGGCGCACGGCCTCCAGGTCCGGCTCGGTGGAGTGGACCCGGTTGTCGCCGCACAGGCCGTCCGGCGCGTCGAAGATATCCGACAGGCTGCCGTTGTAATCCTCCAGCCCCAGGAACATATCCACCAGGATGGCCTGGTGGCCCCGCTCCCGCAGGGCGCGGCACACGCCGGTGCCGCTGGTCAGAGATACCTGCCGCTCGGTGCTGAGACCGCCGGCCAACACTACGATTTTCATATACAATCCCTCATTTCTCATGGGGTACACGCCCCCGGAATGCTATCATATCAATATAGCAGTATATCACACCAACCGGGCAAATACAACTGTTTCCTGCGCAAACAAAAGAGCTGCCGCGAGGCTGCGGCAGCTCTTTTGCAATCAGAAAACGTAAAGCAGGATGCACACCAGGACGATGCACAGGCCCAGGCAGGCCATCAGCAGGGCATAGGACAGGCTGCCCTCCATCCGGCGGATGGTGTCCAGGATGGTGCCCAGCCGGTCGGCGGCCTCCTGCTCCGTGCGCTGTCCGCCGTGGGTCATGGCGTGGAGCACGGCGCTGCGGGGGGATTTCCGGCGGCGGGGACGGGAGTCCCGCAGGAAGGTACGCCGGGCCAGCAGCACCAGAAAGTCCAGCGCGTCGCACACGGCCCGCAGCACCACGTTCAGCAGCCGGTACAGCCCCCGGATGGCCGGGCGGTACACCCGATCCTCCAGGCTCAGCCAGCGGGGCCAGCGCTCCAGGTACACCACCTGGCCCTCCCGGCGGTCCATAAGCACCAGGCGGATGAACAGGAAGTACACCGCCATGCCGATGGTCAGGGAGATGGCCACGCCCTTGAGATTTTCCCAGGCCAGATAATGGACGGCGTGGCCGAAGGGGTGCCCGCCCACAAAGGGCAGGGCCAGGGCGGCCACCGGCTCCGCCAGTACATGGGGCAGCAGTCCCAGCACCGGCAGGGGCAGGGCCGCCAGGATCAGCGCCGCCGTGGTGGCGGGGGTGCCCCAGGTCCTGCCGGTGGAGGCGGCGGGCTTCTGCCAGAACAGCGCCGCGTAGATTTTTGTCAGATACGCCGCCGTCAGGCCGCCGGAGAACAGGAACAGCCATTCCACCGCCGTGACGCCCAGACTGCCGCTTTCGGCGGCCAGTTCCACCAGGGACTCGTGGACCAGGGTCTTGCTGATATACCCCAGGAAGCCCGGGATACCCGCCAGGGAGCAGGCCCCGCACAGAAACAGGATATGCAGCAGGGGCTTTCCCCGGCCATAGCCGCGAATCTGGTTCAGGTCCAGGGCGTGGGTATTGCAGTACACCACACCGGCCAGCAGAAACAGGGTCAGCTTTACCAGGGAGTGGTTCATCATGTACAGCACCGTACCGTGGGCGGCCAGGGCATTGTGCTGCCCCAGCAGGGACAGGGCCGCCGTTCCCACCAGGATGAACCCGATCTGGGACAGGGAGGAGCAGGCCAGGATATACTTGAGGTTGTTGGAGAACACGGCGATGACCGCGCCCAGCACCATGGTCACCGCGCCCAGCGCCAGCAGCAGGACGCCCCACCGGTGCTCGCCGGGGAGAAGGTCCGCCGTGATGATCAGGGCGCCGAAGATGCCCGCCTTGGTGAGGACGCCGGACAGCAGAGCGCTGGCCGGGGCCGGGGCCACCGGGTGGGCCTTGGGCAGCCAGATGTGCAGCGGGAACACGCCCGCCTTGGCCGCAAAGCCGAACAGGATGCACAGCGCCGCCGCCCACAGCTGGGAGCGGTCCGTCACCCCGGCGCAGAGGCCGGGCAGGTCGGCGATGACCAGGGTGCCGGTAAGGCGGTACAGCAGGAACAGGCCCATCAGGGTCACAAGGCCGCCCAGCACCGCAATGGTCAGATAGGTCTTTCCCGCGTCCAGGGCGTCGGGGGACTCCTCCTGCACCACCCAGGCATAGGAGCTGAGGCTCATCAGCTCGAAGAACAGGAAGGTGGTATACAGGTCCGCCGACAGGAACACGCCCAGGGTAAAGCTCAGACACAGCAGGAAGAAGAAGTGGTAGCGCCGCAGGTGGTGGTGGCCCCGGAAATACTGGGGCGTCAGCAGGGCCGACACGAACCACATGAAGCTGACCACCAATCCATAGATGGCCCGGAAGCCGTCCAGGGTGAAGTGGATGCCGCACAGGGGGATATCCAGGGACTCGCCGAACCGGGTGCACACCGCCAGCACCATCACCAGAAGCGTCAGCCCCGTGACGGCGCAGGACCAGCGGCCCAGCCGCGTCTCGCTTTCGCTGCGGACGAGCAGCAGGGGAACGGACCCCATCAGGGGCAGCAGGATCAGAAGAAGCAGCGTCACAGGCCCACCGCCTTTCCGATCACGTCCAGCAGCCACTGGGGAAACAGGCCCATGACCAGGCAGGCCGCCGCCAGGATGGCGGTGGGGACGGTCATCATCCAGCCCGCCTCATGAGCGGAGCCCTCCGGAATGGCCGGGGCCTCCGTCCGGGGGAACCAGACCTTCAGCACCACCTGGAACATGTAGACCGCCGTCAGCAGGGCCGACACCAGCAGAGCTGCGAAGCCCACCAGCGGCAGCCAACCGCCGATATCCACCGCCGCCCGGGCGATGTACCACTTGCTGACAAAGCCGTTGAAGGGGGGAATCCCCGTCAGGGCGCAGGCCGCCGCCGTGAAGCAGGCGAAGGTCACCGGCATATACCGGCCCAGGCCCTCCAGCTGGGGCACATACTCCCGGTGGGCGTAGTGCAGCACCGCACCGGCCGTGAAAAAGGCCATGATCTTCACCACCGAGTGGACGATCAGGTGCAGGAAGGACGCTGCCAGAGCCTGGGTGGTCATCAGGGCGGCGGCAAACAGGATATACGACAGGTTCGACACCGTGGAGTAGGCCAGCCGCAGCTTGAAATGCCGCTGCTTCAGGGACATGCAGGAGCCGTATACAATGGTGATGATGGGCAGCAGCAGCGCCAGCTGCTGGGCCCAGGTACCGGCCAGCACCTCCGTGCCGAAGCTGTAATAGATCAGGCGGATGCAGGCGAAGGCACCGGCCTTTACCACCGCCACCGCGTGGAGCAGAGCCGTGACGGGGGTGGGGGCCACCGCCGCCGAGGGGAGCCAGCCGTGCAGCGGCCAGATGGCGGCCTTGACGCCGAAGCCCACAAAGGACAGGGCAAACACTGCCAGCAGCATGGAGATGTCGCCGTCATAGCCCGCCAGATGGCCGCCCAGGGTGAAGTCCACCGCATCGTGGATGGCCAGGAACACCAGGCCGATAAACGCCAGGGCCGCGCCGGAGATGGAGTATACCAGGTACTTAATGCCGGCCTTTTTGGCGGCCTTGGTCATGGGCTGCATCACCAGCGGCAGGGTGGCCAGGGTCAGCAGCTCATAGAACAGGTACATGGTCATCATGTTGGCGGAGAAGGCGATGCCCAGGGTGACGCCGAAGGATGCCGTGAAAAATGCCCAGAACATGTGCAGGTGCTTTTCGTGGCGCATGTAGTCGAAGCCATAGAGCATGGTAAAGGGCCACAGGGTGGCAGACAACCCCGCAAACAGACGGGCAGCCCCGTCCATGCGGAAGGCGATGGTCAGCCGGTGGGAAAAGTGCAGCAGGGTGAACGTGCCGTCATCGCACAGGAGGATGGCCGCCCAGGCCAGGGCCGTGGTGCCCAGGATCAGGAGGCTGTATACCAGGCGGCGGCAGTTCTCGCTGCGGATGGGCAGGAAATAGGACAGCAGGCCCAGCACCAGCGGCAGGAACACCGGCAGAAGGAGAAGAATTCCGTTCATATGGCGCACCTCCTTACAGAATGGACCCGGTGATGTGCTCCATCACGGGGACAGTGATGCCGGACAGCAGGCCCAGGATCAGGCTGGCTGCGGCGAACAGTGCCAGGGACAGCACCAGCAGCAGCGGCTCCCGGACCCGGCTCCGGGCCGGGAAATCCTGCCCCGGAAAGAAGGCGCGGCACAGCGGCGGAAACAGATAGGCCGCCGTCAAAAGCGCCGAGATCAGCAGCACCGCCGGAATGATATAGCACAGGGGGGCGGACATGCCGTCCAGGGCGCCCAGCGCCAGATACCATTTGCTGAAGAAGCCGCCGAAGGGGGGGATGCCCACCAGGGACAGAGCTAGGGCGGCAAAGCAGCCCATGGTGACGGGGATCCGGCGGCCCAGACCCGGGAAGCCGTCGATGGTTTCCGTTCCCGTCAGGAAAATGATGGAGCCGGCGGACTGGAACACGCCGATCTTGGCCAGGGCGTGGAACAGCAGCTGCAAAAGCCCCCCCAGCAGACCCACCGGAGTCATGAGGAATACGCCCAGCAGCACATAGGAGATCTGGGAAATGCTGGAGTAGGCCAGACGCTTTTTCAGGCCGTTTTCCGTGCAGCCCATAAACGAGCCCATGAAGATGGTCACCAGGGTCAGAACGATGCACACGGTCTGGACCCAGGTGCCCCGCAGAGCCTCTGCGCCTACGGTGAAGTAAATGACCCGGATGGCAGCGATGGCCCCCACCTTGGCGATGATGCCGGAGAGCAGGGCATGGGCCGGGGCCGGGGCCACGGGATGGGCCGAGGGCAGCCAGTTGTGCAGGGGGTACAGACCCGCCTTGGCCCCGAAGCCCAGCAGCATCAGAAACGACGCAGCCAGCAGGGTAGGAGAGAGCGTCTGGAAATAGCCGCCACGGACGAAGGTCAGGGAGGACTGCTGGGCCAGCAGCACCACGCCAAACAGGGCGATGAAGCCGCCGCAGACGGAGTAGTACAGGTATTTTACCGCGCCCAGCAGGGCCTTGGGCCGCTGGGTGTGCAGCACCAGGGGGAACGACAGCAGGGTGGTTAGCTCATAAAACAGGTATAGAGTCACAAGGTCTGCCGCCAGAGCGGCGCCCAGCACCGCCGCCTCCGTCAGCATCAGGAACACATAGAAACGGGGATGGTGCCCCTCGTGGGTCATGTAGACGGCAGCGTAGGGGATGGTCAGCAGCCAGCACACGGCGGTCAGCAGGCAGAAGAACCGGCCCAGGCCGTCCAGCCGCAGGGAAAACGTCAGGTCGGCGGTCATGTGCCACACCGGTGTGGTCGTGTCGCCCAGGGTGCAGGCACCAATCAGCAGCGCAAGCAGCAGGGCCTGGCCCGCGGCCAGGATCACCGTGCGGGCCCGGTCATTCCGGATCAGGCTCAGGGCTGCCAGCGCCAGAGGCAGCAGGAGGATGAGATACAGCATATTTGATTCCTCCCTTTCTCACTGACAGAACAGGTCCATGCCCTGACGGAACAGGTCCATGAGCCCATAGGACCGCAGGCCAACAGCGATGTTCAGGGCCACGAATACAAGGCCCGGCACACTGGCCCAGCGCAGGCGGCGTGTGTGCTCCGTTTCGGCCTCCGGCACCCAGAGCAGCAGCGTGGTGTACAGGAAATACAGCACGTTCAGCAGGGTGGACAGGGCCAGCGCCAGCAGCACCGCCCAGGTCCGCCAGCCCATGTGGAACGCCGCAGCGGCAAAATACAGCTTGGGGATGAAACCGGCGAAAATGGGGATGCCTACCATGGACAGGGCGCCCACGGTGAATACGCACCCGGCGGCGGGGTCCCGGTGGGCGGCGGCCCGGAGGCTGTTGAAGTCCTGGTGTCCGCCGGAGGCGGCCACCAGGTCCGCACCGGACAGAAACAGCATGGGCTTGGTCAGGGCGTGGGACAGAATCTGGAACAGCACCGCTGCCAGGGCGGCCTGGGTTCCCATGCCCAGACCCATGTAGATGTAGCCGATCTGGGCGGCGGAGGAGAAGGCGATCATGGTGGTGAGCCGCCGGGCGAAAATGGCGGAGACGGAGCCTGCGATCATGCCGCCGATGCCGAACAGCAGCAGCACCGTCTGGATGCCGGTGGCAGCAAAAACGTCGATGCCGATGACCTGGTAGATGACCTTGATGAGAAAGACAATGTATCCCTTGGACACCACGCCGGACAGAATGCCCGAGGAGGCCGGGGTGGCCTGACCGTAGGTATCGGGCATCCACAGGTGGAAGGGAAACAGGCCGCTTTTGATGGCCAGTCCCGCCGTCATCAGGCCCAGGGACATGGTCACGGAGAACCGGTGCCCGCCGGAGGCCCACAGGTCCGCGATGGCGGTGTGCAGCTGGGGAAACAGCAGGTGGCCGGTGACGGAATAGGTGAAGATGACGCCGATCAGGAACAGGCCAGAGCCCATCAGGGCGAAAATCATATATCGGGCGGAGGCAATCAGGGCACGTCCGCCCCGGCGCACCGACAGCAGGGCACAGGAGGCGATGGTCAGCACCTCGATGAACACATAGCCGGTGAAGATATCGTTGGTGTAGCACAGGGCCATCAGCGCCACATGGGTCAGGTCCACCATGACCCAGTAGAGCTTCTGCTTGTCGGCGGGGACATCCTGCAGGATGCGGCGCATACCGCCCAGGACGCACAGGAGCATCACCCCGGCAAACAGCATGGCCAGGAAGGGCTCCAGAATCCCTGCCGTCAGCTCGTTGCCCCAAGGGGCGGGGTAGTGACCCATCATATAGGAGTAGCGGACGTGGTGCACCGCGCAGTATACCAGCACAGAGCCCTGGAGCACGATGCTGGCCGAGAGCAGGAAGATGCTCAGCCGCCGGGCCCACCGGGCGTTGGCCGCAAAGGACACCACGGCGCATACCAGAGACAGAATGATGGAGAAGAAGGGGAAATTCTGCACAAAGCTCATTGCTCGCCGTCCTCCTTCTGCCGCTTTTTATGGGACATCATCATATACAGCTTGTCCATGTCCAGGGTGCGGTAGGTCTGGTAAATGCGAACGGTCAGGGACAGCATCACCGCCGACACGCTGACGGACACCACGATGCCCGTCAGCACAAGCCCGGCGGGAATGGGGTTGACGTAGTGCTCCATAGAGGTGACGCCGTCCACGATGATGGGGACGGTGCGGCCGGTGATATAGCCCCGGTCCGCCAGCAGCAGAAACACGCCGGAGTCCATAATGTCCAGGCCGATGACCTTTTTCAGCAGATTCCGGTCGAACAGCAGCATACAGAAGCCGATGACGAACACCAGAATGGCCACCACCAGCTCATAGTTGGAAGCGAGGGCCTTCAGCATCACAGCTCCCCCCTTCTGAAATACATATAGAAGCTATACATGGTGCAGCACACCACGAAGCCCACGGCCACATTCAGCGGCAGGATCAGTCCGGCGGACAGGATGCGCCCGGGGGTGCCGGGGGAGATGATGGACTGCAGGTGGTTGGCACCGGTATAGAAGGAGTAGCTCTTGGCCAGGCAGTAAAAGCCCAGGGAGCACAGCACCACCGTCTGCAGCCGCCGGGGCCGCAGCACGGCGGAGGCTGCGCCGTCGCCCCACACCATGGCAAACAGCATCAGTCCGGCCGCCAGAATGGAGCCGCCGGAGAAGCCGCCGCCGGGGGACAGGTGGCCGTTGAGCAGGATGTAAATGCCGAACACCAGGATCACCGGGATCAGGAACCTGCACATGGGGGCCACAATGGGGTCCGAGGCATAGTCCACCACATCGGGCTGCCGGAGCCAGCGCTTTTTGCCGGAACGGTTCAGCAGGATGGTCACGGCACACATGGCGGTGAACAGCACAAAGGACTCGCCCAGGGTATCGAAGGCACGGTAGTCCAGAATCATGCCCGCCACGGTGTTCACCGCGCCGGTCTCCTCCGTGCCCTGCTCCACATAGCGCCGGGCCACCTCGTTGACGGTGGGGGCGGTATCGGAGCCGTAGGGGGGCAGGTCCGCTGCCGTCATCAGCATGAGGGCCGACAGCACCACGCACAGAAGGCCTGCCAGCACGTTGTACAGCCGCAGGGACCGGTGGACTCCCTGCTCCACCAGCGTCCGGTCCCGGTGGGGGGTCGGATGAGCGGAGACGTTTTCAGCCGGACACTCCGGAGGCTCCTTTTGCAGCTGCTCGGACAGGTCCAGGCCGCCGTGGAGCCAGAGCTGCACCAGGGAGGGCTCAGAGGGTGTCGTCATGGTGGTCCTCCTCTCTGCGGGACTCATGCTCCGCGTCCTTGTCAATGAGGTTGATGCGCCGCAGGGTCAGGAAAAACAGGATGCCCGTGATGCCCGCGCCCACGGCGGCCTCGGTGATGGCCAGGTCCGGGGATTCCAGCAGCAGCCACACCACGGACATGATGATGGAATAGGCCATATAGATGATAACAGCCCGCATGGGCTTTCGCACCAGCGCCGTGGCCACGGCGCAGATCACCAGCCCCGCCAGCAGGAGAATGCGGAAGGTCGTGCTCATGCTCTGTCCTCCTGTTCTCCGGCGGGCAGCTCCAGATGCTGCTCCAGATTCTGGTTCACCCGGTACTCAAACTGCGCCAGCATATGGCCAGACAGGGGAGAGGTGCACCACTGGAGGATCACCATCAGCAGCAGCTTCCACAGCACCGGCCGCAGGCCCACCGCCAGCATCACCGCCAGCACCAGCAGGGAAAGACCCAGGGTGTCGGCTATGGAGGCGGCATGGAGCCGGTTCAGGGAAAAGTCGAAGCGGAACAGGCCCACGATGGCGGTCAGCAGGGCGAAGCACCCGGCCAGCACGCACAGAGCCGCCAGGCCGAAGCGGATCCATTCACCGATCATGCGATTCGTCCTCCCTCTCGTCCTGCCGCTTGTGCTGGTACAGGTTGATGTAAATGCGGCACAGCAGCATCACCGCGATAAACGACAGCACCACATACACGATGGCCACGTCCACCAGGTAGTCCTCCCCCAGCAGATAGGCCAGGATGGCGATGATTATGGCCACCAGCGTGCCGGTAAGGTTGATGCCGATGATGCGGTCCACCGTCAGCCGGGCCCGGATGATATAGACCATCACTGCCAGCAGGCCCAGACCCAGAAACACCAGCGCGCCCCAGAACAGATCGTGATAGCACTGTTGGATCAGTTCCATTCCGGGCCCTCCATTTTCCGCAGGAGCCGGGTCAGACTCCAATCCGGGATGTCGGCGGCATGAGCCTTATTCAGGCACAGCACCAGGTAGTCTTCCCCTTCCTGGCGCACCGTCACGGTGCCGGGGGTCAGGGTGATGGAGTTGGACAGCAGCATCCGGGAGATGGGCTTGTCCAGGGGCGCGTGGACCCGGACGATGGCAGGGTGATAGTCCGGCTTCCGGGACCAGATCACCCGCATCACAGCCAGGTTGGCCCGGATGATCTCCCGCACAAGGATCGCACCGTAGACAACATAGCCGCCCAGCCGCTTGAGCAATCGCCGCTCCGCCTGGGGCCGGCAGCCCAGGGCCGCCACGCAGAATGCGTAGACTGCCGCCGTGACCACCACGCCGAACAGGCAGATCTCCAGCGTGACTTTTCCGTTCAGGATCAGCCACAGCAGGAACAAAAAGATACACATGACCATGGGGGTTCCTCATTCCTCTCTCACACACATAGCGTGAATGTTAAGATTTTTTCGCACACGGCGCAAAAAACTTCATACAAAATTTATTTTACCATGTATGCAGAAATAAAGTCAATAAAAACTGGGAATTTGCCGGGAAAAGATGAAAAAGCAGTCAATTGGCATGCATAATTTCCCAAACGTGTTCCGCGCCGCCGGGCCTGCCCGGTCAGATATTTCCAATCCGAAAAATGTAGCAATTGCAACAGACAAATACCGGATTCCGGCGTATACTGCCGGATGTACCATAAAATAAGGAGGAATCATTTCATGATTCGCAGGATCATTCACATAGACCAGGACAAGTGCAACGGCTGCGAGGCCTGCGCTAAGGCGTGCCACGAGGGCGCCATCGACATGGTGGACGGCAAGGCTAAGCTCATGCGGGAGCACTACTGCGACGGGCTGGGGGACTGCCTGCCGGCCTGTCCCACCGGGGCCATTACCTTTGAGGAGCGGGAGGCTCCCGCCTATGACGAGGCGGCGGTGAAGGCGGCTCAGGCCGCCAGGAACCGGCCCCATACCGGCTGTCCCGGCGCGGCCATCCGCCAGCTGGCCCACAAGAAGCCCGTCCCGCCGGCCCCCGGCCGGGAGACGGAGAGCCAGCTGACCAACTGGCCGGTGCAGATCAAGCTGGTCCCCACCCGGGCCCCGTATTTCGAGGGGGCGGAGCTGCTGATCGCGGCGGACTGCACGGCCTTCACCTATGCCGACTTCCACAGCCGGTTCCTGG
>OHAS01003388.1_pt1 | contig 10696 bp, 9 predicted proteins | sample 1577131 | NCBI WGS metagenome assembly OHAS01 (sample SAMEA3541566, study PRJEB24748) | human gut metagenome | biome: human gut; feature: human-associated habitat; material: faeces | place: China | collected 2012
TATTTCTTGGCCTCGTTGTTGACACAAGTAAGAGTATCTCTCAATAACTGAGTATCATAATAGTAGAATGGAGTTTCCAATTCTCTAAATTTGGAAATAGCGAAATGCCTTCATCTTCTTGCGTTTGGTCTCGATGCGGAGTTTTTTGTTGATGCGCGTCTTAAGGAAGGGACCGAACTGCTCGGCATCGCCGCGGACAAAGGTGTCCTTAGGGATCGTCACGCCCTGGTCGGCGAACATGGCCACAAAGATGCGCTCGCCGTCGAGCACGTGGTCGAGCTTTTCAAACGGGAAGAACTGCGACTTGCCGCTCGTGCCCCAAACCATCAGGCCGTCCTCGTTGGCGGCGACGCGGCGATAGCGGCCACCCATGGACTCGTCGGCCTCAACGGCGTCGATAAAGTCGCGGGCGAGGGTGTGGTGCAGGTTTTTGCTCCACCAGGCCAAAAAGGCGCCGAATACGATCAAGACGACGCCAAACTTGATCCAGTTGCCGCCGGCCACCAGCATGCCGATGCCGATGAGCGCGGCAATTGCCGCGGCGACATACAGCGAGCCGCGACGCCTGGGCGAGGCGACCAGGCGGGCGAAGTCGGTGACGAGGTCGTTTTCGTACTGGTACTCGTTGAGGTACAGGATGCCGTCATCGGCTGCTGCCTGCTCCTCGAGCGCGACCTCGACCTGGTCGGCTGCTTCGGAGGGAACGAGGTTGCTCTCTGCGTCTGCCATGCTCTTTGGACTCCTATCGCGGCGGGCTCGCCGTACGGGTTATTATGGAATGCAGTATGCCGTGCGACCGCATGGCCGCCGCGGCAACAAGACTCAGTATACCCGGGGGAGCACCCATGGAATCGTTGTACCGAAAGTATCGCCCGCTCACCTTTGACTCCGTGGTGGGCCAGCAACATATTGTCTCGACGCTCGAGCACGCCATCACCGAGGGGCGCCTGTCCCACGCCTACCTGTTCTGCGGACCGCGCGGCACGGGCAAGACCACCATGGCGCGCATTCTGGCCAAGGCGCTGCTGTGCCGCAATGCCGAGGCGGCGCGCGCCGAGGGTGCAAGCGGCTGCATGCCCGACGGTACTTGCGAGGAGTGCGAGCTCATTGCCGAGGGTAACCACCCCGATGTCTACGAGCTCGATGCCGCCTCCCGCACGGGCGTGGACAATGTGCGCGAGGAAATCATCAACTCCGTCAACTTTGCCCCGGTGCGCGGCAAGTACAAGATCTATATCATCGACGAGGTCCACATGCTCACGACGGCGGCGTTCAACGCGCTGCTCAAGACGCTCGAGGAGCCGCCGGCACACGTGATCTTTGTGCTGTGCACCACCGACCCGCAAAAGATTCTGGAGACCATCCTCTCGCGCTGCCAGCGTTTCGATTTCCATCGCATCGGCAACGAGGATATCGAGCGTCGCCTGGCATACGTGTGCGAGCAGGAGGGATTCGATTACGACGACGAGGCGCTGGCCATCGTGGCGCGCCATGCAAAGGGCGGCATGCGCGACGCGTTGTCCACGCTGGAACAGCTGAGCGTTTTTGGCAACGGCGCTGTGCATGCGGACGATGCCCGCTCGCTTTTGGGCGAGGTTTCGGACCAGATTCTGGGCGAGTTTTCCCGCGCCATTGCCGATCGTGATGTTGCCGAGCTCTATGGACTGATCCGTGCGCAGGTCGAGGAAGGAAACGACCTGCTGGAGCTGACGCGCGACCTGGTAGCGCATGTGCGTGACGTGTACGTTGCCTGCGTTGCCGGTGCCCGTGCCGAGCTGTTTGAGGGCGGCTCCGAGCAGGCCGAGGCGCTTGCTGCCGAGGCCGCTGCCTTTGGCGAGCATCCTGCCGACCGCCTGGCCCGCGTGCTGACGGTGCTCGACGATGCCGCACTGGAGATGAGGGGCGCGAGCGACGTGCGCCTGGTGCTCGAGATCGCCTGCACGCGTCTGGCACGTCCCGAGGCTGATTTAACGATTGAGGCATTGGCCGAGCGCGTGGCACGTCTGGAGGCCATGGTTGCCAATGCAGCGGTACCGGCGAGCGTGGCTGCTGCTCAGGCCGCCGCGCCTGCAGCATCCGTATCCGCTGCTGCCCAACAGCCGACGCTCATTTCGGGCGCTCGTGCTGCCGCTCCGGCGGCATCCGCTGCCCCCGCTGCTACGTCCGCGCGCCAGGGCGGTATGCCTTGGGACCGTGGTGCTGCTGTTCCGGCTGCTCAGCCTGCGCCGACTCCGACGCCTCAGCCCGTTGCGGCCCCCGCGCCTGCCACCGCTCCGGCACCTAAGCCCCAGTCCAACAACGCCGCCCAGGTTGCCGCCGCCGGTGCTGCCGAGACCTCCGCGGTCGAGGACGCCGGAGAGCTGCAGCGCAAATGGGCCGAGGTTGTCGAGCGTGTCAAGGCGCGTCAGGCTTCCTACGCAGGGCTTTTGCTCAACGCCCGCGCCACGGCCGACGACGGCTCCAAGCTCACGGTCTCGTTCCCCGCGGGTTCGACTTTTGCCATTAAGATGCTCGGTCGCGCCGATACGCAGTCGGTGGTCTTGCCGACAATCAGCGCGGTCTTCGGTCGTCGCACCGTCGACTATGTCCTGGATGGGGGTGGCACGCCGGCTCCTCAACATGAGGAGCATTCTCCATCTGCACGGGCTGCGGCATCTGCGGACCCGCAACCCGTGTCCTCGGCGGCCCCTGCATCCTCGAGCGCCAACGCGACGCAGCCAAAAACAGCACCGATAGCGGCACCGACCCCGTCGGCGCCTAAGCCCGTCGCGGCCAAATCGGCTGCTCCGGCACCGGCACCCAAGCCCGCCGCCGCGCCTGCGCCCAAGTCATCCGACCTGGGCAAAGCCCCCTGGCTGCGCTCCGACAACCCCGCTGGCGCTCCTGCCACGGGCAAGCTCCCGACCGAGCCCGCGCCCCGAGCGCCCGAGCGCGCGTCCGCTCCCAAGGCTCAGCCGTCTGCGCGGTCTGCACCGTGGGAATCCGAGCAGGTGCCCTACGATGACGCCATGGTCGGCGGCTTTGCAGGCGATGTGAGCGGGGACGATCTGCCTCCGTTCGACGTGCCGGGTGCGACGCCCGCGCCCAAGCCCGCTGCAACTGCCCCCAAAGAGGAGGACGCTCCTGCAGCTCCCTGGGAGTCCAACCCCGGCACGGGCAGTCCCTTCGGCCATCAGGGCGCAGCCCCATGCATCCCGCAGACCGAGGACGAGGCCAAAGCCCTCATCCGCAGCGTCTTCGGCCAGTCCACCATCTTCAAACCGGTGGAGTAGCTGTACGGGCGGGTATACTGCTCAGGAAGAGACTTCTTTGAACGGAGCGAGCTTATGATGTGGGAATATGTCCGCCTCGAGGACGATACGCAAGTTTCGTATTCCGAAGTCCGTGAGGACAACACGGTGAAGGTCGTTGTGGAGCGCCCGCGCGATTGGGGTTTTGACGCGGCGGAGTGTATCTTGCCGGCATTCAATTGGGTGTCACATGAGGGCTTTAGCGAAGCGGACCTCAAAGAACTCGATGATTTCGTGCGTAACAATGCCCCGCTCATCCTGCGTTTTGCCTACGAAGGCGGACGAGTCTATGCCTAGTCTCTTCCGACTCGGCCATATATCACTTTCTTTTGTCCGGGCGCATCTGTATTTCGGACATGTGTAGTGTGGTGCCGCGTATATCGCATTCGAGCAGACAAGCGCGTGACGGTCGGCCTAGGGTGCTGAGGTCGACACGATACGTCGCGCGGCTGTCCGTGTACTCGACTTGCTCGGCGTCGAGGGTTGCTCCGATTGTCAAGAAAGCGCCCGGCTCGGCATCAACAGTCTTGGAGTCCTTTATCTTGACCTTGAACTCTTGGTAGAGGGACGGGCTGTTGTAGTAAATGGTTCGAGTTCCGTCGGTGCACTCATCGGTCGCTTCCCATTTGACGACGGGCTGGTCCGAGCTGGCTATCAGCAGCTCTGCTCCAAAGGCTATAGCATGGGTGATGACAACCAGTAATGCCCAGCCGACAAAGAGATAGAGAACCACATATGCAACGGGGTGTTTTGAGCGGATGTTTTGGAGCGCGTCGGGGGCATTCATGGGGCACCTCCAAATTGCTATCTATGACAATTAAATTATACCCTGCCGCCATGTGCTTCGCCTCGAGCAGCGGTTTGGCATTTAGCTATTTAGTGGCACACATGAAATGCCGGATTCGGCTCTACTAGATTGAGTATGCGATATTATGCAACCTTGCATAATTCGGCCTTGCATAATCTTTGCGCGTGGTTTGTATTGGAGGACATGTATATCGACTGAGGTAGCGTGTCCGCCCCGCTTGCTTGCCCCGCGCCGTGGTACGATTTTTGAGTTTGAAAGTCCCGTCGCGCTCCGGCTGCCCTTGCAGCTTGTCGCGCGGCCGCACGTAAAGGAGCCATCATGGCCGGTATGAACATGCAGCAAATGATGAAGCAGGCTCGCAAGATGCAGGAGCAGCTTGCCGCCGCGCAGGAAAACCTTAAGTCCCAGACCGTCGACGCCTCTGCCGGCGGCGGCATGGTCAAGGTGACCGTTAACGGCGAGATGGAGCTCGTCAACCTCACCATCGACCCCGATGCCCTCGATCCCGAGGACGTCGATATGCTGCAGGACATGATCATGGCTGCCGTCAACGAGGCCGTCCGCGGTGTCAACGAGCTCGCCAACAAGCAGATGGGCGCCATCACCGGCGGCCTCAACATCCCGGGCATGCCGTTCTAAGACACGCATATATATGAGTGCCAACCATAGTCTGCAAAAATTGCTCGATGAGCTGGGCCGTCTGCCGGGCATTGGTCCCAAGTCGGCCCAGCGCATCGCCTATTACCTGCTCGAGGCCGATGCCAAGGAGGCGCGCCGCCTGGCCGAGGCTATCCTGGAGGTTAAGCAGGAGGTTCACTTTTGCAGCCGCTGCTTTAACTACGCCACGGCCGACGAGTGCTCCATCTGCCAGGATTCGATGCGCGATACCACTCGCATTTGCGTGGTGGGCGAGCCGCGCGATGTCCAGGCGATTGAGCGCACGGGCAGCTACCACGGTCTCTACCACGTATTGGGCGGCGTGATCAGTCCCATGGACAAGATTGGTCCCGAGCAGTTGCACATTCGTGAGCTGCTGGCACGCTTGGGCCACGAGGACATCCACGAGGTCATCATCGCCACCAACCCCAATATCGAGGGCGAGACCACGGCGAGCTACCTGGCCCGCACTATCAAGCCGCTGGGCGTTGAGGTATCGCGTCTGGCGAGCGGCCTTCCCGTGGGCGGCGACCTGGAGTATGCCGACGAGCTTACGCTTGGGCGCGCCATCGAGGCCCGTCGCACGATTTAGGTGGCGAGCCTGCTCCTGCCGTATGTCTTCATCGCGACGCACGGGGTAGCCATAATTTCCCCGTGCGACTGTAAGTTTGTTGTGCAACAAAGATGCTTTGTATCCGCTTATCGCATGGATGCTTCCACTCGCATCCTTAATTTGCCCATTCGTTGCGCAGCCTTTTGGGTTCGCTGATACACTCAAATATGGATTCGAATGAATGCGCCGCTCCCGAGCGGCGTGTTTTTGTTGGAGGAGAACGCATGCGGCCCGGTGGCACTCAGACAAAGCGCGGCGCCGCGGTGCGCATGCGACGCCGACTGGGCTTGGCGCCGCGGGCGTACGCACTGCTGTCTTGCTCGCTGGTGCTGGTCATAGCTGGCGTTTCTGCCTATGGCATGACCGTGCCGTCCATGATGCAGGCACATGCCGCACGCGAACCGCGCGTGGGGCATGAGGTCAAAAGTGACCTGGGGACCACGACTGGATATGCTTGGGCAAGTGTGGTCGCGCATATTGTGTTTGGCACCGGCGACGCGGACGGCGCCGAGGCCCCGGACAACGAAGTCACGCTTGCCAATGGCAAAACCATCGTGCTCACCAACACCAAGATCATCGATCGGTTGTCCAACAATAGCGTGGCGGCAACGGTGAATAAGGTCGAGCAGCAGAAGGAGCAGGACGCCCAGCAGTCCGGAAAGCCCGGTAGCTCGGATACTTCTGGCTCCGGCTCGGATTCGTCGAGTTCGGGCGGTGGCTCTGGGTCGGGTTCCTCTGCCGGAGGGTCTGGAAACGGCGGCTCGACGGGCGGCAACACTGACAACGATGCAAACTCCGGTGGCCTTTCCGCTGCTGAGGAAGAGAGCATTCACAGCTGGCTTGTGACCAAGTACAACATGCTCGACGGCTATGTTTCTCGTGCCAATGACGTGGTCTCGACCTATAACTCTACGGGAGATCCCAGGCCGTGCGACAGCCTGGTCGGGGAGATGTTTGTCATTCGAGCCGAGTTCGGTCGTCAGACATTCTCGCCCCGGTCAAAGTGGTATCAGCAGTATGCCAATCTGTGGGGCTGTTACACCAACCTATGTCAATGGGTCGGCCATTACGGCGATGATGACGTCGCGCTCGGTAACTTCAACAATAACGTGGCGGCGCTTGCCCTATGATGACCGATCTTGCATCCACCACACCACAATCGCTCGGTCGCGATCCCATGGTCGGCCTGCGCCTGGCGCGTGTCGACGGGTTTGAGCCGGCCATTGCGCTCGGTCAGGACGAACTGCCTGCCTATCTGCGTCGTTTTACGATACTGTTTGCCGACGATGCCACCATGCGCCGTGGCGGTATCGGCCGCGTGACGCGTGCCGTCAACGCCCAAGGCGAGGCCGTGGCACTCAAGCAGCTCATCTTGCCAACGTGCGATGAGTTTGACGATGCCGCCGCCCATGAGGCGCTGGTCGCCAAGTTCAAAGCGGCGTTTCGCGAGGAATACGAATGCCATCGCGCCCTTTCGGGCCTTAAGGGCTTTCCCCGCCTCTATGGCTGGGGCGAGGTCGACGGTGTGCCTGCAATTGTCATGGAATGGGTCGAGGGCGAGACGCTCGCCCGCTTGCGCTCGCGCTTTGCCGTGGACGATGCCGGCCGCCTATCGCCGCTTGTGGCGGCGCGTCTGGGTCGCGACCTGTTCGATCTGCTCTGCCGTATGAGCCTGGTGGGCGAGGGCTTTGTCCATCGCGATATCTCGCCCGCTAATATTATGGTGCGTACGGCGCGTCTACCGCTTGACCGGCAGCTTGCCGAGGGCACCTTTGACCTGTGCCTGATCGACTTTGGCTCGTCGCTGGCGCTTGAGCCTGCGTCGGCCGTGGCCGGTACCGGCGGCAAGGCGTCGTTTACGGAGCGCTATGCCACGCTGCGTCGCGCGACGGTTGCCTATGCCCCGCCCGAGATGCTCACCGACGATATTCCCGACCTGCGCGCTTTGCGTATGTCGCCGGCGATCGACGTCTATGCCGCAGCAAGCACGGTTTACGAGCTCATTGCCGGCGCCGCGCCATACGAAGCCGCGCCGAGCACTTCGGGCACCTCGGGTTCGCGCAAAAAGACGCGCGACATCGCCAGCCCCTACCGTCTCAAGATGGACACGCTGCCCGACTATCCCATTGGTGCCCATGCGCCCGGTTGCGATTTGACTCAGCTGCTTCGTCGTGAGCCCGATGTGGCGCTCGCTGCGGCCGAGCAGGCCCAGCAGCTGGGGCTTGAGCCGGATTCCGAGGAGCTACGCGATGCGCTGGCGTTTGTCGATGCCCAGCTGTTCGACGTGGTGATGGCCTGTCTGTCCAGCCATCAAAAAGATCGTCCCGAGCCGGCGGCGGTCGAGGCGGCGCTCTCGGCGTTTTGTGACCACTATGCGCAAAATGTCGGTCGTTCGCTCCGCGGCGAGCCGCTCACGCCGTGCCCCATGGATGCGTCTGGCCGCGCGGTTCGTCGCGCGCTGATGGTCGGCGCGACGGTCGTCTGTGGCGTGGTTTGGGCTGTGGTCGTGGTTTCGGCCGCGCTGCTGGCGTCGGGCGCTCGCGTGACGGCGACTTTGGGATCGCTCGTGTGGTCTGGGTCGCTACCGGGTATTATTGCCGCACTGGCGTTGGCGCTGCCAGGCATAGCCGGCGTTGCCGCGGGGGCACTTGCGCGCGATCGGCGCTCGGGCTTCCTGCAGGGTGTGCTTGCGCTTTCTGCCTGCGAGGTTCCGGTGCTGGTTGTGGCTGCATGTAGCGTATTTTCCCAACGCGCCGTGATGGGCGGCCTTGTTGCCGCTCTGGTTGCAACCTATACGCTTACGTGGTTTTTGCTTGCGATGGGCTTTGCCTTTGAACTTCCCGTTTCGGCACCGCGACGCACAAAAGCCCAGATGGCGACTCCGCTTGCCGGTGGAGCCGCAGCTGTCCGTACTTTTGGCGGACCTGTCGAAGTATCGTCCGATTCTATTTCTACGACCAAGGAGGCCTAGGTCATGGCATCTCAAGTTGAGCTCACCCCATGCGGGGCCATGTTTGACATCTTTAAGCGCGCAGCGCATCTGAGCCATATCGAGCTGTGCGGCTTGGTGCTTTCGTCCCGTCCGCTCGCCGACGGCCGCAGCCCGCAGAGCCGAGCCGCCGATCGCTCTTGGGTTTCCCGCTTTATCGTTCGCGCGCCGGTCGGCACGCTTCAGCAGCGCTACTTTGCCGAATACGGTACCTCGGCTGCGCGTATTATGTCGCAACTGGCCCTGCGCCAGCGCAATCCCATGGACTCCACGGCTGTAATCAATATGGTGTGCGGTCCTGCAGGTGAACCGATGGTACGCGCGCTCGAAGAGTGCCACCAGGACACGAATCTCTATCGCAACGCGCTCGATCGCCTGTCCCAGGCGGCGGAACTCATGCCCGCCGAGCGCGCCGAGGCCATCCTGGTGCTGTTCGTCGCCGTAGGCTGTTCGGCGGATGTTCGCTCGTCGGTGACCTACGCCATCGATTACGCGCATGCGACCTGCGGCGGCGCCACGTCGACGCCGCGCTCGCTGAGCACATCTTCAGTCACAGGCGAGAACGAGGCTTCGCCGGCGCATCCGCTGGGACTGCTGCGCGTGCAAAACGGTTACGTGGTGAGCGCTCCGCGCTGGATTCAACCGAGCGAGGAGGGCGTCGAGATCGGCGCGCTGGCCACGGGGGAGGGCGACATCACCGACGTCGGTGACGATGTTTCGGCTCGCCATGCCCATATCTGGTGCGATGCTCAAAATGCCTGGCACGTCGAGGACCTGTCGTCAACCAACGGCACGGTGGTGGTAAACGGGGCCACGAGCGTCTGCATCCAGGTGGAGCCCGGCCGCTCCGCCCAGCTCAATCCCGGCGACGAGCTCAAACTCGGCGAATCCACCACCTACGCCATCCTCCTTGGCGCCCTCTAGCCGGCAGTTAGGGACGTTCCTTTTCTGCCGGCACTCGGGGACACTCCTTGGCGTGCCAGAGCCAGTCGCCCGGGGATGGAGGGGCAATCTCGCCCCTTGGTGGTCACCCGGGGCAAACCTTTACCGCCCGCCTATATTTGCCGAAATTACACTTGACGGCGGGGTACAATAAACCCGCATGCGGATTTCCGTTGCGGGCGCTTCCCATCGCCGGGGCGTGCCCGGGAGCATCCGGCATGCGGCCTTTGCGGCGCTCGGTCATGTGCAAGACGGGTGGCTGGGCCTGTGGAGCGCGTGCAGCCCTCCTCGCCTCGGCATGCCTTCTCTCCACGCCATGTACCTGCTGCTGAGTCCGCCTGCCAGATGATTGGAAGCAACAACGAAAATCCCATCACGCCAACATCCCGGCGATCGCCGGGGCCTGTATACCTATATGAGAGGAGAGGGGTATATGGCGCGTAAGTTTAAGTCTATGGACGGCAACGAGGCGGCCGCATATGTTTCGTATGCGTACACCGAGGTAGCGGGAATCTATCCCATTACGCCGTCCAGCCCGATGGCCGACCATGTCGACCAGTGGGCGGCCCAGGGTCGCAAGAACATCTTCGGCACCCCGGTCAAGGTCGTCGAGATGGAGTCCGAGGCGGGTGCAGCCGGTACCGTTCACGGTTCGCTGGGCGCCGGTGCTCTGACCACCACCTACACGGCTTCTCAGGGCCTGCTCCTGATGATCCCGAACATGTACAAGATCGCGGGTGAGCAGCTCCCGGGCGTCTTCCACGTCTCCGCGCGTTGCGTCGCTTCCCACGCCCTGAACATCTTTGGCGATCACTCCGACGTCATGGCTTGTCGTCAGACCGGCTTCGCCATGCTCGCCGAGGGCAACGTCCAGGAGGTCATGGACCTCTCGCCGGTGGCTCACCTTGCCGCCATCGAGGGCAAGACCCCGTTCCTTAACTTCTTCGACGGCTTCCGCACCAGCCACGAGATCCAGAAGGTCGCCATGTGGGACTACAAGGATCTGGCCGAGATGTGCGACATGGACGCCGTCCAGGCTTTCCGCGATCACGCGCTCAACCCTGAGCACCCGCACACCCGCGGTAGCCACGAGAACGGCGATATCTTCTTCCAGAACCGTGAGGCCTGCAACAAGGTCTACGACGAGCTTCCCGCCGTCGTCGAGGGCTACATGAAGAAGATCAACGAGAAGCTCGGCACCGATTACGGCCTGTTCAACTACTACGGCGCTCCCGATGCCGATCGCGTCGTCGTGTGCATGGGCTCCTTCTGCGACGTGCTTGAGGAAGTCATCGACTACCTCAACGCTCACGGCGAGAAGGTCGGCCTGGTCAAGGTTCGTCTGTTCCGTCCGTTCTCCATCAAGCACTTCGTTGACGTTCTCCCCGAGACCGTCA
>OHAS01003389.1_pt1 | contig 10690 bp, 10 predicted proteins | sample 1577131 | NCBI WGS metagenome assembly OHAS01 (sample SAMEA3541566, study PRJEB24748) | human gut metagenome | biome: human gut; feature: human-associated habitat; material: faeces | place: China | collected 2012
AACCGTCATCCATCCACAAAAACCACGCATAGTTACTTGAACTCTCGGTAGAGGACCAGTAATATTCGTTCCCCAACGTGGTTGCATTCACTTTGGTTAACGCAGCATTTACCGCAGCTTTGTTGGCATATAAAGTGTTCAGCTCTTTCACGCTCGGCAAGAACCATGCTCCTGCCGCATACCAAGTTTCATCCTGATAGACGGTGCTCGGTTTATAAGCAACGCAATATTCCGCAGCCGGATAACTTACACTGTTCGCTTTGCCATAATTAATAATCGCTTCGGTATTCTGTTTGCCGTTCGTTGAACAGGTCAGACCGTCCGAACAATTCCCCAAAGCAGGAATATCCTTACCGTATCCGCCCCAAGTCAGTTGTGTTTGGTCAAGCGAAACAGCCAAGTGATTGGCTTCGTCAAAAACAACACCTATTGGCGTTTTGCTTTTAATCAGTTCGGTTGAAAAAGTTTTATCGGAATAGAGAATGTCCCCGACATGACCGACGGCATTGCCGTCTATTTCTTCCTGAGTCAGGCAGAACATTTTGCTTTGGTCAAGCGGGCATTTCAAAAACTTGACCGCATCACCGCATTGGTCCGCCGTCATGGTATATCCCAGAGTGTCACAAGACGGCGGCTGGATACAAGTTTGTGCCCGGGATGTACTGACGGAGAAAGCTGTCATGAACAGCATTGCTCCTATCCATATCTTACACTTCTTGTTCATCGTCTTTCTCCTTAGTCTGTTGTTCTTTAAATTTTGCCGTTTTATTTAAACCAGCACCGTAAGGCACCGTTGCACCAGTAATTGTCCAAGTCTTTATAATCAACGGCGCAGCCGACAGCGCAATATTTGCCGGAACATTCTTCCTGCGTGCAGCTAACTCCCGCCGGACAGCTGTCCAGCGTGCATTTGTTTTCGCAGGTTTTGCAATTGTTGTAGTATTTGATGCCGTTCATCAGACAATAGTCGCTCGGCGTAACCGGACCGATGTCCGTGCAGGTCATACTGTAGCCGGCTTTACACTGGCAGGAGGTATATTTTACCGTTCCGTTGTCGTTGCAGCCTTCGCCGACGCCCTGCTGGTTTTGTCCGTCACAGGTTTGGTTATAGTTGCTCGGGCAGACGCAGCCGGAATAATATCTTTTGCCTTCTTCCGTGCAGCTGTCATTGGTTGTCACTTTCGGCGAAGCGCAGCTTTCTACCGGATATAAGCTGCGGTCACAGTAGCACATAAAACGGCCGCCGCAGCTGTCTCCGCTGATGGTATTGGGATAAGTGCAGGCGCTTTTTTCATATTTATAGCGGCTGTCACAGCATTTGTCGAAATAGGTACGGCTGTAAGGGCAATAAGTTCCCGGATTTTGCCCTGACGGGCAGGAGGTTTGGGTATAGCCTTCTTTTTTGCATAGTTCTATTGTCGGATCTTCAAAATCTACATTGCCGAAATCAAGCTGTTTGCCTCCGGCTATAAAGCTGACCGATGCAACTTTAACACCGCGGGAAACTGAGACAGTCCGCTCCGCAAGCAGAGCGGACTGAGACAACGATTCAAAGGTTTGGCTTTGATTGGTTTCTATGAGGTGCGTGTATTGATGAGAAACTGCCGATGCAAGCGGTTTCAGAGAAGAATGACCTACTCCGGAATAGCTGTAGATAACAAGCCCCGATAATCCTATCGCAACAGCCTTTCTCATAATACACCTCGTTATAACTGAACCTTGTCTGTTCTTAACTTAGCATATTACGCGCTATAAGTCAATACCGTATCAGGGGTGTTTTTTCTTTTTTCCACCTAGCATAGACGTTTCGGATAGCCGGACGCCCGGGCAGCGTACCCCTTCCCCTATTTATCCGAATCATAAAGTATTTGCGCCGTTTCGCAGTTCACGGATGTGTCTGCGGCGACAAAATCGGCTTCACCGTCACGGGAACGTTTATAAAAATGGATAAAAGTAACCGGTTTGATGCCGGTGGCATTGAATATCCGCTTCCTGATCTTTGCGGCAATATATTCCTTCACCGCCTGAGCGCGGTAAGAAACCTTGACCGCTTCCGCCGGAATCGCTTTCAGCATATCGGCCTTGATTTCATCGGCCAAAGCGGCAAAATCGTTTTCTTCAAGGATGTCGATGGAGGTTATCTGCAAATCTTCAACCGACCAGTCTTCAGCGAGCACCGCGGTAATGAACAGGCTGCAATTGTAGGCTATGCGGCGGCGGTTTTTAACCAGCTGAGAACCCAGGCTGATGACCTTTTTGCGGTCAACCCCCAATTCATCGGTGGGAACTTCGCCGACAATTTCGGCATGGGACGATTTAACATTGACGACATCACCGTCACGAACCACCAACACCTGCCTGACGCCGCAGTCCAGCTCTTCGGTAAAGCGTTTCTGCTGGCGGATGGCACGTTTGTCTCCGTGTACGGGGATGACGATTTTCGGCTTAATCATTTCAAACATACGGCGAATGTCATCTTTGCAGCCATGGCCGGACGTGTGGACCAGATATTCCTCGGAAGAAATAACCTCCACCCCGGCATCGCGCAGTTTTTCCTGCATACGTTCGATTTTTTCCTCGTTGCCGGGAATAATCTGCGACGAAAAGATAATGGCATCGCCTTTGCCGAGTTTAATGTCCTTGTTTTCGCCGTTGACAATCCGGGTCAGCCCGCTGCGGTAGTTTCCCTGCGAACCGGCGCAGATGTACAGCATTTTATCAAGAGGGATATCTATGGCCTGTTTGGCTTCAACATAATGCGGAACATCTTTCAGAATGCCGCATTCTTTGGCTATATTCATATTCTGAATCAGGCTCATGCCGGCTATAACCGGCGTGCGTCCGGCAGCATGCGCGGCAATCAGCAGGCTTTCCATCCGGGCAACATTAGAGGCAAAACAAGTGGCAACCAGCGTATTCTTAAACTTCGGCAACAGCTCAATCAGGCTTTTGCGGATTACCATTTCGGAAGGCTGCTCCACCGGGTGAGCCATATGAATCGAATCGCCGACATAGAGGTCAACCCCCTGCTCGCCCACCTGTTTCAGGCGGTCATAAGAGGTTTTCATAAAATCAATATGGCAATCGTCAAAGCGCCAGTCCGTGGCGTGAAAAACCGTGCCGTATTTGGTTTTGATGCGCAACGCCGAATTCTCGGGCAGCGAATGGACGACCGGAACATACTCGACTTCAAAATCAGGCAGTTTTACAACCGGGTTCTGATTTACGGAAATCAGTTCGACCTCGTTTTCCAGCTTATATTCGCGCAGGCGCGGCAAAATATGGCCGATGGTGAAATCAGTCGCATAGACGGGGCAGCGCAGGCGCGGCCAGATGTGGGCGATGGCGCCGAAGTGGTCTTCATGCGAATGGGTTATAAACATTGCGTCAATGCAGTCGCGATAGCTTTCCAGCCAGGCCGGATCAGCCAGCCCCAGTTCCATGCCGGGGAAGTCGTCATTCAAAAAATCATAGCCGGCATCGACCACGATTATCCGGCCGTCGGATATGTAGGCATACATGTTCATGCCGACTTTTTCGGCACCGCCCAATGCGACAAAATAAAAACCTTCCTGTCTTAAAAAAGGTGGCAGGGCTGACGGCTCTTTCTGAGCCGGGTTCGGGGCGGCAAAGTCAAACTCCGCCTGCCCCGTCTTCTCAATTTCATTCATTTACAATCTGTTTCCTTTGCGGGTAAAATACATCACCGGCGTAAATCCTGCGGATGCGGCCGGACGTTTCCAATAACAATGAGCCGTGTTCGTCCACGCCTCTGAAAATTCCTTCAAGTTCCTCGTCTTCAAGACGGACGAGAATTTCTTCGTCAAGGCTTTTGACATGTGCCAGCCATTCGCGGCGAATCGGTTCAAAGCCTTCGGTTTTCCATAAATTAAAATAGTTGTCAAATTCAGCAATAAAAGAGCGCAGAAAATCAAGCCGTTCAACATTAATTCCCGCTTCGGCAAGGCTGACAGCCGGATAAAGCGTATTAACCAGCAGCGGCGCAACCTTAAGATTGACACCGATGCCGATGACCCAATAGTCGCCGGCTCCCTTTTCCAGCAGCATGCCGCTGATTTTTTTATCATTGACCAGTACATCGTTCGGCCATTTCAATTTGACATTCAGCAGCGGGTCCAAGTTTCTGACAGTTTGCCACAGGCTGAGCGAAGCGATAAAAACCAGCGCACCGAGATTTTTCAGCTCATTTTCCACGCCGAGCGAAAAAAACAGGTTGCCGTCCAGGCTCACCCAGCCGCGGCCGCGACGTCCCCGACCGTTGGTCTGGCTGCGGGCGCTGATGACCACTTTCTGGCCGCGGATATTTGCGCTCAATTTTTTCACTTCATCGTTGGTACTGCCGGTTTCCGCCATGTCATGCAGCATCCAATCGCCGATATATTCCATTTGTTATCCTTATAAAATCGTGCTTAAGATGTTTTCGGCGTCATGCATCAGATAGCGGGGATTTAAGATTGAAATCAATACCAGAATCAGGTTTACCATCAGGCAGATGTAACCCCCTTTATCCGCCCGGTCAAACGTATTGCCGCCGCGCGCGTCAAAATAAATTGTCTTAATCACATTCAAAAATGCATAGGCCAAAAGCAACAAAGCTGCCAAAATTAACCCTATAAAAGCATAACTCCCCTCAATAATCAAGTAATTTATTGCCGAAAGTTTGCCTAAAAAGCCCAACATCGGCGGCGTTCCCAGCAGCGAGACCATAAATATCAGCATGGCCGCGGCAATATAAGGCCGCACTTCCGCAAGGCCGGCAAGGTCTGCCGTTTCCGTCAGATAGTCGCCTTTACGCTTGAATGCGTAAAAAACCGTATAGATGCCGAACTGTGCCAGCAGCCAGACCAGAAGGCAGACAAAACCGCTGAGAAGGCCGTTGTCGTTCAGCTCGGAGACACACATCAGGACAATGCCCAGATTAAACAGCGCAACATAGGCAAAAAGCTTGCGGAGATTGGTTTCACTGTTGGCACCCACCGCCCCAAGAATCACCGACAGAGCCGCACAGCCCGTCAAAAACAGGCGGAGCTGCCCGTAAAGTGGAAAAAATACGTTGCTGAGCAGATTAACCAGCACGGCCAGATAAGCCAGCGGCGGGATAAAGGTCAGATAAGTGCCTGCCGGCAAAACAGAACCGCCGAGCACATCGGCATACCAGAAATGAAACGGCGCTATTCCCAGCATATACAACAGCGAAACAATTAGCAGCACCGCAGCCAGATAATGCAATCCGCCGGGGCGGTGCAGATGTTCCAGATATGTGCAGGCACCGGCATAATCATAAGGAATGCCCAAACGGTGAAACAGCAGCAGGCTTGCGGCCAAGAGCAGGACAACCGCCAGGCAGCCCCAAAGATAGCGGCGCAGGACCGGGCGGGAAACCTCGTCAAAAGGATGCAGGCGGATAAAACAGGCGTTCAGAACAAAAGCGGCAGTCAGGCAGGCAGACAAAACGAGAAGATTCTGCGCCGAAACCGCCAGCGTCAGCAAAAGCAGCGAGAACAGCGCTGTGAGATAGAAGCTCAGGCTGGAACGGTTTTTGTTCAGAAACCATTTGTATCCCAAATAAAAAGATGCCAGCGCGGCAATATAAATCAGCGTTTTAAAAAGCGTGGTGTAAGAATCGTTGATAAGCCAGCCGGGCATAAAACTTTGGTTATAAAAGACAACCGTTCCCAACAGTGCCGCGGCTACGGCTATTTTGCTGACGGTAAAATAGGTTTTCGGCGTGGTGTTCTGCCGGAATCTGGCCGCAAGCAGCAGAACAAACATGCCGCAAAGAAGCAAAAATTCGGGAAGCATACTGATATGGTCGGCAAACATCATTTAAACTCCCATAAACCAAAGCGGATTGACAAAGGTGACGACCAGCAGGCCGGAAACCAGAGCCAGTCCGACAAACATACGTTTGGACAGGTCCATAATGCAGGCGGTATCCGGCGTTATGCCGCTGTTGTCCTTAAAGACATAGAGCTCCTGAAGCAGCGTTCCGGCCACCAGAACAATTGACAGCATTATCAATATGCCGGAGCGGATATTATAACTGAACAAATGCGACAGGATGACAAAGTTGTTGAGAAACATTGAGGACAAGGGCATACCCACGGCGGCCAGCACCAGAAAAGAATAAAGCAGCGAAAGCCTCGGTACCCGGCAGAGGATGCCGTGCGCGGAGACGGACTTGTCATCCTGCTCCCCGTCAATATAAGTCATCAGAACTTCAAGGGCGGCAATAATGATAATAAAGGCAAAGAGAGAAAAACCGATATTGAGCAATATCTTGTCAATCGGCAGCAGCGCCCCGAGCAAAAACAAAATATAATAAACCGTCGCATAAGAAAAAATCTTATATTGGATGTCTTTATTAATCAGGCCGATCAGCGCAATAAAGAGCATGCTGATGATGGCGATGATTTCCAGCAGGCTCAGATAATAGCCCACTGATTCCGGAACGCTTTGCGGACAGAAACGGATAAAGCCGTAAACGCCGGTCAGCGGAATAAGGTTGGCAATGACGAAGACCAGCGGATTGCGGGCGGCAGAATTAATCGCCGAAATCCAGTAATGAAACGGCCAAATCGGAATACGGGAGAGAAAAGAAACAAAAATTGCTCCCCAAATGCAGAGTTCAAGGTGCCGGTTAAGCTGCAGTCGGCTGACCGCGTCCAGAGCAAGGTTATGCCCTTCATGGTGATAGAGCACAGCCGTCGCAATGAACAAAAACAAAGCGCCGAGAAAGTTATAAATGAAGAAGCGCAGAATAACCGGCTGGCGGCGGATTTCTCCGAACATGCCGATTAACAGCCACAAAGGCAGCAACAACGCCTCAAAGAAGATATAAAAGGAATAAATGTCGGCCGCAACGAACAAACCGTTAAACATTCCCAGAAAAAGCAGTGTCATCAAATGCATTGACTTTCGGACATATCCCTGGTGCCGGGCTCCGACCAATCCGATGATGACGGCAAAATGAACGGCGGCAATGACCAGTACGGAAAAGATGTCGATGCCGAAGACGATGTCGATATGGGGATTTTGCAGCCAATGGAACGTTTCTTTAAGCTGCAGCCCCTCCTGCCCGCCTTTAAGGTTGACGGCAATGCGCCACAGCAAAAAGAGGCTGGATACCAGCGTCAAAATCGTTACGCTGAAGACATTGCGCCCGTTTGTCGTTTCATCGTCTTTGGCCGTGAGGGCAAAGAAAAAGCCGATAAAGGGAACCGCAATCAGCGTTGAAAGGATTGTCAGCGTATTTTCCATCAGTTATTCCCCTGCGAGAGATAATATGAGCCGTAAGCCAGGCCCGCACCGAGCAGAACGAAAAGCGGCCAGGCGATACGGCTGTCAGCATGAATACGGCGGAAGACGTTAATCAGCACCGCCACCAGACGGTACAGCGAGTTAATAATCGTCCGTTCAATCAGCAGAAAATCAATTGTCAGCCACAAAACACGTCCCAGAATTTTAACCGGGCCGATGATAAAAACACGGTAAAAATCAGAAAACAGGTCAGCCGTCTGGATAAACTCGTGCTCATAAGCCCCGGCCAAGAAACGCAGCGGCCCGGCTGCCAGCAATACCAGAAAAATTCCCCAGGCGGCCGCTGCCTCCGGCGGCAAAATGCGGTTTTGAATCGCAACTGCCGCCGTAAGGGCAAAAATCGTTCCGTTATAGACAATATTCGGATTCTTCAGCAGTGCCATGACCCGCTCATCGGCACGTGACTGTCCGAAATAAATCTGTCGCAGGACACAGGAACCGCTCAAAGCCAAAGCCGCAGCGTAAGCCAGCGTCCAATACGGGCTTCCGCCGGCGAGCGCCAGCGTTTGGAACAGTCCGAGAAATGCCAGCAGCGTTACGGCCAACGTCAGTTTCAGACTCCGGGCAAAGCCGCCCATGGCCGAAACATAAACTTCATTTGAACTGCCGACGGAAACAAGCATCCAACAGGCATTAAGCAGAAAGCCGCCCACCCAGAGCCGGGCAAATGCCGGGCCGGCGATATGGAAACCGCCGGAGAATATGCCGTATAAAAAACCGAAGAGCATCATATTAAAGTATATGCTTTTCTGCCGCAGGTCGTCTTTCAGCAAAGCCCCCTGCAATCCCCAGGCGATGGACAGAGCGGCAAAAAGGTGCAGCATCGGATAGGAGTATTCAGACAGAGGCAGCAACATCGACGTTTTGCACAAAATGATAAAACCGACGACAGGAGTGGAAAGATAGGCCAGTGCGGCTATCCGGTTCATGTCAAGGACAGCCCAGTCCATCAGCGGCGCCTGAAACATAAACAGGCCGGACTTGATGAAAAGGCACAGCAACAGCAGAATGCAAAGCAAATCCTTATGAGCGCCCATGCGGTCATATTCAACGAAATCGGCCAGACGGATCGAACCGATATAGCCCCAGATGAGTGCAAAAAGCATAAACAACCCCATATCCGCCAGCAAATTGTAAAATATATAACGCCGGCGCGCCGAGCTGTCGTTAATCATATAGAAACCGAAGATATCAATCAGGCAGGCGCTGACCAAAAGCTGAATGGCGTTTTCGCTGCAAATCAGCAAAATCAGGGCGGCAAGATTCAGGCATATCTGTCCGTTAAAGCGGAAACGATCTTCCTCCTGCGGGTAGCTTACATTAAACAGCATAACCGCCACCGCAATCACGAAAAAAGGAAAAATCTGCATATAATGCAACGGAGAGGAAAACAGACTGATTTTAACCGGATAGTAAGCCGAAGACACCCAGTCATAAGTGAAACCGTCGGTATAGCCGAGCTGCCAGTTCTGATAAAAATTAAGCAGCAGAACCGCCCCGGCAGCTGCCAGAAAAAAAGCCAGCAGCCGCGACAGTCTCTTTCCCCGAAACAAAATCGAAACGCCGCCAAGTGCGGCCAGAATGAGAAATATCTCAAATATCATAACGGGAAAGACCTCATCTATCAGATTAAACCGAAAGCTAATATAACAAAAAAAACATTTTTTTAAAGTCATAATGCCAACTAATCACCAGCCCGCGTCTTGACAACCGAAGAAAGGATTTTATGATGTCTGCCGAAGGAGAGAAAAATGGAAAGCAAAACAAATGTCATGCGGATTCTGGACAAACTGAAGGTTCCCTACGCCCATTACTGCTATGAGGGCAGCGGTGCCGTCAGCGGAACGGAAGTGGCCGCCGTTTTGGGGCAAAATCCCGCTCAGGTGTTCAAAACACTGGTTACGGTTGCCAAATCCAAACAACATTATGTTTTCATGCTGCCGGCGGGAAAAGAGCTTGATTTGAAAAAAGCCGCCGCCAGCGTTCATGAAAAATCGGTTGAAATGATAAAAAGCAAAGAGCTGCTGCCGACAACCGGCTATATTCACGGCGGCTGTTCGCCGATTGGTATGAAAAAAGCGTTTCCCACGGTTATTGACATCAGCGCTTCGGCTTTTGAAACAATTATTTTCAGTGCCGGAAAAATCGGCTATCAGGTCGAAGTTTCGCTGGTGGGGCTTGCCAAAGCCGTTAAATTTACACTGGCGGATATTACCGAGCCAGCTGATTTTCAATCCAGTGCAGGATAATATCAACAACATAGCGCTGCTGTTCGGCCGTTAATTCTTTTCCCGGGGCTATTCGGTGCCATTTTTGCAGGCATTGCCGGCAGCAGGTTCCGGTAGCATGCTGGGCAACAAAGACCGGGTGGTTGCGCATCGGCGTCTGCCTGCCGTCATTGGGAACATCGGCCGGAGCCAGCCGATGGGCAACGAAATCTTCGGCATGGCGGCGAATCGTCTCCACCCCTTTTTCTCTGACATAGTCTTTATCGGCGGGCGACAGCTTAAAGCGGCTGCGGAAAGCTGATCTGTTCAGTCTGGCGAATATATCTTCATTCATCGGTTTGCTCTTTAATGCGAAATCTTTTTTTGACGATAGCCTTTTCATAAAAATTTATCAAGCTGATAAAAAAGTGCTTGACCTAGAGTAAGCTCTAAAGATTATGCTGATTACAGAATCGTTCAAGCAGGGAGAAAACATATGAAACATGCTTTGAAAACTCTGGCGGTATTCTCCGCCCTTTTAACGGCAACTTATTCAATCTCAGGAAAGGAAGCAGAAATGAAGAAAGCTTCGATTGACACGATTTTTGAACCGTCTGGATGTTGAAACAGAACGGCGGCGGAATTTGCGACCACGACTTATCTGACCCGTCTCAGTGCCAACGACACGACCTGGAATTCTTCCCTGGCCAATGTTACCTTTGAGCCGGGAGCCAGAACCAACTGGCACAAGCACAGCGGCGGCCAGATTCTGCTGGTGCTGGGCGGCGAAGGACGTTATCAGGAGAGGAACGGCGAAATCCGCGTTTTGAAAAAAGGCGACGTCGTCCGCATTCCGCTGAACGTCGAACACTGGCACGGCGCGGCCCCGAACAGCTGGTTTACCCACATTTCAGTCGAAACCAACCTGCCGAATAACCAGACGACCTGGTTAGAACCGGTTTCTGACGCAGAGTATAAATAATGAAAAAATATTTTATCACCGCGGCAATCATTCTGGCCGTTTTAGGCTGCGGATTTATTGCCTTGCAAAGAAAGGACAACAAAATGGACAATTTAGCGGTTACCGATCCGGATTTGCCGCCTTAAGCTTATTAACGACGGCGCAAAAAGGCTTGATATCG
>OHAS01003393.1_pt1 | contig 10670 bp, 8 predicted proteins | sample 1577131 | NCBI WGS metagenome assembly OHAS01 (sample SAMEA3541566, study PRJEB24748) | human gut metagenome | biome: human gut; feature: human-associated habitat; material: faeces | place: China | collected 2012
CTGCGAAGCGAGGCAATAGACGGTCGTAAGGAAAGGGTTGTCGCGCGTGTCGGCCTGCAACTGCCCCGAGCAGGGGGTCAGGTCGAGCGTCACCAGCAGGTTGCCGCGGCAATCGAGCGAGCGCAGGGAAGAGTTGGATTTCAGGTCGAGGCGTGCGAGCAGGTTTTCGGCACAGTCCAACTGCGTAAGCCCGCGCAGGCCGTCGATGTCGAGCGACGTGATTTCGTTGTCGCCGCAATCGAGCTTTTGCAGGTCGGGGCATTTGCGCAGGTCGAGCCGTGTGAGATTATTGCCGCTGCAATCGAGCTCGCGCAGGCGGGAAAACTCGCCGATCTCCCACATCGCGGAGATGTTGCGGCCGGAGCAATCCATCGCCAGGACGCGCTGCGCCTCGTAGCGCGAAATGCGTCCGTCGTGATCCAAATCGAACATTCCGAGACAGAATCGTTCGAAGGCGGGATCTGCGAAGGTGATATAAATACGCTTGTTCTTATCATCCTGCTCGTTCTCTGCAAGGCCGCAGGCCGTGAACAGCAACAGAGCGAGAACAGGGATAAAGCGCAGCATGGCCGGATCAGATATTCACGTCGTCGTCGGAGTCGCCGCCGCCGTCGTCGGAATTGGCGTCGTCCTGGATTTCGTCGGCGCCCTTGATTTCGTCGTCGTAGTAATCCTTGTCGTCCTCCTCCTGCGCATTGTCGTCGATCTTCACGTCGATCTTCACCATATAGGCGATCTCGTCGGTATCGAACGGCACGGCATAGAAAAAATCGCCGTTGGGTTTGTCCACGCGCATCATCGCTTCGGTGAACCCCAGCGGGTATTTTTCCTTTACGGCATCCTGCAGTTCGGGAGTCAGGTTGTGAAAGCTCGTTACGATATGTTTCTTCGTCGTATTCTGTTTAGCCATAGTAATGCTTGGAAATTTTCTGCAATTATAAGCAAAATTTACATATCGCACCACATCCGTAATTTTTTTTTGCATTTTTTTTGAATTTGCAGGATGTTATAAACAAAATACGTACCTTTACGCAGGTTATACTTATATTATGATACGCGAGAGAGTCGAAGAGCTGCGGCGGCAGCTCGAGTACCATAACTTCAGATATTACGTCGAAAACGCCCCTGAGATCTCCGACTTCGAATTCGACACGATGATGCGCGAATTGCAGGATCTGGAACGGGCGCACCCCGAACTGTCCGACCCCAATTCGCCCTCGGTGCGTGTCGGGAGCGACATCACGTCGGAGTTCCGGAGCGTAAAGCACCGGTTCCCGATGCTTTCGCTCGGCAACACCTATTCGCTCGACGAACTGCATGAATTCATCGCCCGTATCGAAAAGGAGGCAGGGCCGACGGAGTTCGTCTGCGAACTGAAATTCGACGGCACGGCCATATCGCTCACCTACGAGGACGGGCGGCTGCTGCGTGCCGTGACGCGCGGCGACGGCACGCAGGGCGACGACGTGACGGCCAACGTACGTACGGTGCGCACGGTTCCCCTGCGCCTGAGGGGCGACGACTGGCCGCCCTACTTCGAAATACGGGGCGAGATCCTGATGCCCTACGCCTCGTTCGACCGCCTCAACGCCGAGCGCGAGGCCAACGGCGAGCAGCTCTTCGCCAACCCCCGCAACGCCGCCGCCGGGACGCTCAAGCAGCAGTCGTCGGCCGTGGTGGCCCGGCGCGGACTGGACTGCACGCTCTACCAGCTGGCGGGCGACGAGCTGCCCTTCACGAGCCATTGGGAGAGCCTCGAAAAGGCCCGCCAGTGGGGGTTCAAGGTCTCGGACGCGGCGCGCATCTGCCGCAGCGTCGCCGAGATCGACGCATTTATCGAACACTGGGACACCGCACGGCGCCGCCTGCCCTTCCCGACGGACGGCGTGGTGATCAAGGTCAACGACTTCGCCGTCCGGCGCCAGCTGGGATTCACAGCCAAGGCCCCCAAGTGGGCCGTGGCCTACAAGTTCAAGGCCGAACGGGCCGCCACGCGGCTCGACAGCGTGTCGTTCCAGGTAGGACGCACCGGGGCTATCACGCCCGTCGCCAACCTCGAACCGGTGCTGCTGGCCGGAACCACCGTGCGGCGCGCGACGCTGCACAACGCCGAGCAGATGGCCCAGCTGGACATCCGCCCGGGCGACACGGTCTACGTCGAGAAGGGCGGCGAGATCATCCCGAAGATCATCGGCGTGGACCTCGCGCAGCGCCCGGCCGACAGCCGTCCGTTCGAGTACATCACCGTATGCCCCGAATGCGGGACGCCGCTGGTGCGCTACGAAGGCGAGGCCAAGCACTACTGCCCCAACCAGAGCGGATGCCGGCCCCAGATCATCGGGCGCATCATCCACTTCATCCGCCGCAAGGCCCTCGACATCGAGGGGCTGGGCGAGGAGACCGTCGAACTGCTCTACGAAAACGGACTCGTGCGCGACGTGGCGGACCTCTACGACCTGCGGGCCGAACAACTGGCCCCCCTGCCCCGGCTGGGCGAGAAGTCGGCCGACAACATCATCCGCTCGGTGGAACGCTCGAAGGCGGTTCCCTTCCAGCGCGTGCTGTTCGGGCTGGGAATCCGCTTCGTGGGCGAGACCACGGCCAAATACCTCGCCGAGCATTTCCGCTCGCTGGACGCCGTGATGCGGGCCACGCGCGAGGAGCTGGTCGAGGCCGACGAGGTGGGCGGACGCATCGCCGACGCCATTATCGAATACTTCGCCGAGGAGGACAACCTGCGGATCATCCGCCGCCTGCGCGCCGCGGGGCTGCAATTCGAAACCGAGGCGCGCCGCCTGGCGTCGGAGGCGCTGGCGGGCCGGAGTTTCGTGGTCTCGGGCAAGTTCACGCGGAGCCGCGACGAAATGAAGGAGTTGATCGAACTGCACGGGGGCCGGAACCTCGCGGCGGTGTCGGGCAGCGTCGACTACCTCGTGGCGGGCGACAAGATGGGCCCGGCGAAGCTGAAGAAGGCCGAGAAGCTGGGCGTAAGGATCATCTCCGAGGAGGAGTTCATCCGGATGGTCGAGGGCGGCGGCCCGGTGGAAAAGGCCGCACAACAGGAATTATTCTGACAGGCGCAAGACGCCTGCTTTGAGGACTGACGCAAAACGACAACAGATAAAACGACAATCAGAGACATTATGCTACGACACAAACTTTCCGGCGTGGGCGCCGCGATGATCACCCCTTTCACGGCAGACGGCCGCGTCGACTACAAGGCGCTGGCCCGCATGATCGACTACGTGATCGACGGCGGCGTGGACTACATCGTCGCACTCGGCACCACGGCCGAGACCCCCACGCTCTACATGCCCGAACGCGCCGTGATCGCCATGTTCATCACCAACCAGATCGCAGGCCGCGTGCCGCTGGTGATGGGCTGCGGCGGCAACTCCACCTCGGAGGTGCTGGACCAGCTGCGCGAATTCGACCTGCGGGGCGCCGACGCCATTTTGAGCGTGACGCCCTATTACAACAAACCTTCGCAGGAGGGTCTCTATCAGCATTTCCGCACCGTCTCGGAGCATTCGCCCCTGCCGGTGATCCTCTACAACATCCCGGGCCGCTCGGGCGTCAACATGACCGCCGAGACCACGCTCCGCTGCGCCGCCGACTTCCGCAACGTCATCGGCATCAAGGAGGCGTCGGGCGACATCGGGCAGATGCAGCGCATCCTGGACAACCGTCCCGAGGGATTCCTCGTGCTGTCGGGCGACGACGGCATGGCCATCGAGCTGATGCGCCGCGGAGGCGACGGCGTGATCTCCGTGGCGGCGAACGCCTTCCCGCAGCGGTTCATGGAGTGCGTGAACCATGCCAAGGCGGGCGACTTCGACGCGGCGGAAAAGGCTTATGCCGCGCTGGACGAAGCCGTGCACGCGCTCTTCGAGGAGGGCAACCCCGTGGGCGTGAAATGCGCCCTCTCGGTGATGGGACGCATCGGCGACACGATGCGCCTGCCGCTGGTCGCCGGATCGGGAAAACTCCGCGCGAAGTTCGAAGAGCTGATCGCCAGATACGATTTGCGCTGATTTTGCGTTTGTACCGGAAACGACCGCTATGAAACGATTGCTGCTTCTCTCACTGCTGGTTCCGGCGCTGGCCGCCGCCGGAGTCCCCGACGAGGACATGATCCTCGACCGGACGATGGACGCCCAGTCCGCGTTCTACTACCCCGCGCTGATGATGCGCTACAACGCGGGCGACGAGACGCTGACCGACGAGGATTACCACTACCTCTACTACGGATACGCCTACCGCGACGAATACAAGCCGCTGGCCGTGAACCCCGATCTGGACAAAATGCTGATGCTGGCCTCGGGCATCGACCCCGACAAACCCGACAGGGCCACACTGGAAACGATGGTCTCGGTGGGAAACGACGCCCTGAAACGCGATCCGTTCAGCCCCAAAATCCTCAACCTCATGTTGTTCGCCTACGGTGCGCTGGGCGACAAGGAGCAGGAAAAAGCCTGGTCGGACCGCATGAACGGCGTCATCCGCACGATCCTCGGCTCGGGCGACGGATTCACGCAGAAGACCCCGCGCCATGTGCTGATGTTCGACCACGCGCTCGACGTGCTGGCCGCCGAAGGGCTTTCGTTCGGCAAGGCGCGCATCGTCAGCCGCACGGTGGAGTTCGTGCCGCTGGTCGTTCCCTATGTGGTCGAGGGCAAGAAGCGCAAGGGATTCTATTTCGATTTCAGCCGCGTCTACTGGAACAAACCCGAGAGTTACACCTACCAGCGCGACCGCACGTGGCAGTTCAACAACCTCAAACCCCGCACCTATAAATGATCCGCATTCTCCGGCATACGCTCTGCCTCGCCCTGCTGCTGACGCTCGCGGCCTGCGAAAAAGACCGCGAGCCGCGAATCGAGGTCTCGACGGGAGAGATTCACCTCCCGGGCGACGCTTCGTCCGGAACGACGTTCACCGTGTCGGCCGAAGAACCGTGGACGCTGTCGTATACCGGCGAGGGATTCGCCGTGACGCCGGACGGCGGCGCCCGCGGGGAGACGACGGTCACGGTGACCGCCTCCGAACCCAACTCCGCCAAGGCGCGCCGGAAGCTGGGCACGATAACCGTCCGCCACCCCGCCAACAAGGACGGCTATCCGGTCGAGGTCTACCAACGGCCCGCCGTGGCGACGCAGACCCTTCTGCTGTACATGCCCGGGTTAAGCCTGATCAACTATTACGAGCGCAACATCGAGGGCGTCAGTGCGGCCGTGACGAACCAAATCCCGGGCGACGGGCGCATTCTGGTCTGCTACCAGCCCGAGAAACATTCGTCGGCCGTCCTGCAGGAGATCCGTTACGACCCGGCGACGGAACGGTGCGAACGAACGACGCTCAAAACCTACGACGGCTTCAACGCCGGAAACCCCGAAAAGGTGCGGCAGCTGTTCGCCGATGCCGCGGAGCTGGCTCCGGCCCAAAACTACGGGCTGATCATCGGCTGCCACGGCAAGGCGTGGATTCCGGTCGCCAGCGGCTCGCTCTCCTACTCGATGCGGCGTTCCGCCGAGGACGACCTATGGGCCGCGCCCCCGGGGGCCAAGCAGACCCGTTCGTTCGGCGACAAGGGCTACGAACTGAACATCACGGAGCTGAAGGAGGCGCTCGAAGCGCAGCAGTTCCGTTTCGACTACCTGATCTTCGACGACTGCTTCATGGCCAACATCGAAACGCTCTACGACCTGCGTTCGGTCATCGGCTACATCGTGGCGTCGCCCTGCGAGGTCATGGGCGACGGATTCCCCTACGACCGGATCGTCCCCCACCTGTTCGAAACGGGACCGGTCGCGGACCGGCTCGCGGAAACCTGCCGGGAGTTCTGGAACCTCTACGAAAACGAATACCAGAGCACGACCTGGAAAGAGCAGTCGGGCTGCATCTCACTGGCCGTCACGTCGCAGCTGGACGCGCTGGCGGAAGTGATGCGCCGCATCAACGAAAAAGGCAAACAGCCGTTCGAACTCTCGCAGCTCCAGTACTACGAGGGACTGATGACACACCTTTTCTACGACTTGGGGCATTACGTCGAATTGAGCTGCGGCGACCCGGCGCTCGTCGAGGAATTCACGACGCAACTCGACCGGGCATTTCCCCCCGAAAGCCGTCTGTGCACGAAGCAGTTCTATTCCCAATACAACAACGGGTCGAACCCCGTGCATTTCTATACGGGCGTCTCCGTGAGCGAGCCTTCGACGAAGTACGTCGCCGAAAACCGGATGACGAACTGGTATCGGGACACGCATTAAATGAAATGAAAAGAGCGATTCGTGAGAATCGCTCTTTTCATTTATGCATACAGCCCGGACTTTCTATTCATACTGCCCGGACTTCAGCCGCTCCACCTCCTCGCGGGTCAGGAACCGCCATGCTCCGCGCTTGAGGTTCTTCTTCGTGAGACCCGCATAGTAAACGCGGTCGAGTTTGGTCACGGTGTAACCCAGGAACTCGAAAATACGGCGCACAATGCGGTTGCGGCCCGAGTGGATCTCGATGCCCACCTCCTGCTTGTTCTCCTTGACGTAGGAAATCTCGTCGGCGAAGATCTCGCCGTCTTCGAGCGTGACGCCCTCGGCGATGCGGTCCATATCGGCGCGCGTCAGAGGTTTGTCGAGCGTCACCTGGTAGATTTTCTTCTTCTTGTAGGAAGGGTGCGTCAACTGCTTCGTAAGGTCGCCGTCGTTGGTGAACAACAGCAGCCCGAGGCTGTTCTTGTCGAGGCGTCCCACCGGGTAGATGCGCTCCGTGCAGGCGCCCGAGACCAGCTCCATGACCGTCTTTCCGGCATGGGGATCGTCGAGCGAAGTGACGTAGCCCTTGGGCTTGTTCAGCACCAGGTAGACCTTCTTCTCGCCCTGCACCGGCTCGTCGTTGAACCGCACTTCGTCGGTCGGCAGCACCTTGGTCCCCAGTTCGGTGACGATCTTGCCGTTGACCGAAACGACGCCCGCCGTGATGAAATCGTCGGCCTCGCGGCGCGAGCAGATGCCCGACTGGGCGATGAAGCGGTTCAGGCGCATCTCGCCCGTCTGCTTCTCGGGATTGAATTTCGGATACGACGCCGGTTTGTCGTCGTGTTTCTTATAGGCAGGTTTAAACGGTTTGTCGACGAACTTCCGGTCGCCGAATTTCTTATCCCCGAATTTTTTCTCGCCGAACTTCTTGGGTCCGAATTTCTTCTCGCCGTAGGCCGGCTTGTCGCCGTAACTGCGGCGCGGACGCTCCTCGTCGCTGCGGTGACGGTCACCGTCGTAGCGGGGTTTGTCGCCGAAGGAACGCCGCGGACGGTCGTCGTCCTGACGCGGGCGGTCGCCATACGAACGCGGCTTATCGTCGTACTGACGCTGACGGTCGCCGTAAGGACGCGGGCGGTCGTCATACGAACGGCGCGGGCGGTCGCCCTCCCCGCGGGATTTGTCGCCGTAGTGCGGCTTCTCGAAGACCGGACGGTTGTCGGCCGTGAAATGGGGGTTATACGAAGCCCGGCGTTCGGGCCTGTTTTCAAAGGAGGGTTGCTCCGAATCGGCGGCATCACGCTGCAAACGCGGGCGACGCTCGACACGCTCCGCCGTAGCCACTACGGTGCGCTTGCGTTTGTCGCGTCCGAAGCGTTCGAGCACCGGGGTCGAGTCGTTTTTAGGATCTTTCATTTTCTATTCGTCTAATAAATTATCGGGGGCAGGGACCGGAACGTGCCGACCGGGTTCACGCGCGTGATACCGGACGCAGCCCGTCCGAGCCGGTTTCCACCCGGCAAAGGTAATCCATTTTTCCGGATTATAACACATAACGTGCCCGATTTCAACCGTTTTAGGAATAATTGCGCCGGAAGGCGACAAAACGCCTGCTTTTGCCGTATCTTTGCCGAAAAATAACTCCCCGACGACCGGCGGCATTCCGGCAGAAGCCCCGCGCCGCCCGGCATCGGCTGCGACACCCGATCCTGCGTTATGAACATGAACCGCGAAATACTGCGCATCGCGCTCCCCAATATCGTCTCGAACATCACCGTGCCGCTCATGGGCATCGTATCGACCGCCATCGCCGGACACTGGGGAGCCGACTCCGCCGCCACGATCGGCGCGCTGGCCATCGGCGTCTCGATCTTCAACTTCATCTACTGGAACTGCTCGTTCGTGCGCATGGGAACCAGCGGGCTGACGGCCCAGGCGTTCGGCGCGGGCGACTTCCGCGAGTGCACCAACATGCTGGCCCGCGCGCTATCGGTGTCGGCGGTGATGGGTGTGCTGATGATCCTGCTCCAATACCCCGTGGGAGAACTGGCCCTCTGGGCCATGAACGGCAGCGAAATGACCCGCGACTACTTCTACGCCCGCATCTGGGCCGTGCCGGCGGGCATCGTGCTCTTCGGGTTCAACGGCTGGTTCACGGGGATGCAGAACGCCATATTCCCCATGCTGACGGCCGTCACGGTCAACATCGTGCACATCCTTTGCAGCCTCTGGTTCGCCTTCGGGATGGATATGGGCATCGTGGGCATCGCCTACGCCTCGGTGATCGCCCAATGGACCGGCGTGGCGCTCTCGGCGCTGCTGCTCGCCGCCAAATACCGTCCGATCCTCACCGGGATCGACTGGTCGGAGGTGCTGGACCTCAAACCGCTGAAGACGTTCTTCATCATCAACCGCGACATCATCCTGCGCACGTTCTGCATCGTCGCGGTCTACACCTTCTTCACCGGGGCGTCGGCACGCATGGACGACCCCGCGCTGCTGGCCGTGAACACCCTGCTGCTGCAACTCTTCACGCTCTTTTCCTACATGAACGACGGCTTCGCCTACGCCGCCGAGGCGCTCACGGGACGCTTCATCGGGGCGCGCGACAGCGTGTCGCTGCGCGACTGCCTGCGGAGGTGCATCGCCTGGGGAACGCTCGTATCGGTGGTCTTCGTGGGGATTTATCTCGTCTGGTGGCGCGACCTGGTGGGCGTGTTCGTAGATCACTCGGCACCCAACGCCGGGGTGATCGAGGAGCTGGCGGGACGCTACATCGTCTGGATCATCCTCATCCCGATCGCCTCGGCCATGCCCTTCATCATGGACGGCATCATGGTCGGAGCCACCGAAACGCGCGTCATGCGCGACTCGATGTTCTGGGCCACGGCGGCCTATTTCGCCATTTACTACGCCTGCTACCCGCTGATCGGCAACAATGCCCTATGGCTGGCCTTCACGCTCTACATGTTCCTGCGCGGAGTGATCCAGTTCTTTATGACCCGCCGGCTGAAAACCATCTACGACAAGATCGCATAGGACCCGGACAACCGCCAGTCGCGCCACCCCTCGGGACGGATCGCCGCGGGAAATTCGCACTCCAGCCACACGGTGCGGGCCGTCGATTTCCACGGACGCCCGAGGTAAACCCGCGTCACCCCTTCGGCCGCCGTCACACGGCAGCAGGAGAAGACGAATCCGTATTCGTTGCGCTCGGTGGTCGAAGCGGCCGTGATGAAACTGTCGGCCTTGCAATGGATCGTCGAACACTCGAACAGCACGATCGAAGGGCCGAAAATGAAGTCGGTGGTTCCCTCGATATAACAATTCTCGACATGTACGCGCGAAACGTAGCCGCGAGCAAAGAAGGTGTCCTGATCGCCGATGAGCGCACAATGATACAGATGGATGCGGTCACCGCGGGTTTCGAGCGCCACGGCCTGCCCTACCCTTCCGGCATCGTTCTCGACGGTCAGGCAATCCAGATAGACATCGTCGGCCTGAACGGACATCGTATAACTGTCGTAGGTGGTCAGCTCGCGGCCGTCGACGACTTTGCCGGCATAGTCGCCCCAGACGATGCGGGTTTCAGCCATTTCATCGCCCAGAATCCGGACCTTGTCCTTATAGACGTCGAGCGTCACCTTCTCGCGATAGACGCCGGGCATAATCCGCACCGTGCGCCACTCCGCAGGCTTCGACGGCAGGGCGTCGAAACACGCCTGAATGGTCCGGAAATCCCCGCCGCCGTTGCAGTCGACGGTATAGACCGTCTCTGCCGAGGCGACGAACGAGGACAGGAGAAGGATCGTTATGATTACAGCGGATTTCATCATAGGTTCGGTGAACGCAATTACACGCTACAACGTCACCCCCGTCTTGAAGATGGCGATCTCCTTGAAACCCGTCTCCTCGTGCTTGAGACGCTCGCCGCCGGCCGTGGCCAGCACCTTGCCGATGAAACGCTCCAGCACGGCCTGCGGCTCCTCGTCCTCGACCAGCGTGCCGGCGTTGAAGTCGATCCAGTTGGCCTTGAACTCCGCGAGCTGCGTGTTGGTCGAAATCTTCATCGTGGGCACGAACGACCCGAAAGGCGTGCCGCGTCCCGTGGTGAAGAGCACCAGTTGGCAGCCCGAGAGAGCCAGCGCCGAAGCGGCCACCAGGTCGTTGCCCGGAGCCTGCAAGAGGTTCAATCCCGGCTTCGTGACGGGCTGTGCGTAGGTCAGCACGTCGACGACGGGCTGCGCCCCGCCCTTCTGCACGCAGCCGAGCGATTTCTCCTCAAGGGTCGTGATGCCGCCCTTCTTGTTGCCCGGCGAGGGATTTTCATAAATCGGCTGGTCGAACCGGCGGAAATAGCGCAAATAATTTATAAAATATAGCTCAATCATTGAAAATGCGTTTTCTGAAAAGTAT
>OHAS01003394.1_pt1 | contig 10669 bp, 8 predicted proteins | sample 1577131 | NCBI WGS metagenome assembly OHAS01 (sample SAMEA3541566, study PRJEB24748) | human gut metagenome | biome: human gut; feature: human-associated habitat; material: faeces | place: China | collected 2012
CTCGAAGTCTTACAGCGTGTAGAAATTTGTAATTGGACTTTTTCTACACGCTGAGGTAAGCCGATTACATCAGCTTACCTTTAAATTAAACTATAAAAAGAATTATTCACTGCGAAGAGCATCAATAGGGCTCATTTGAGCAGCTTTTCTTGCCGGATAGATGCCGAAGAAAAGGCCGACGCCGCTTGAAAACAGAAGTGCAACAAGTATAAGCCACCAAGTAATATTAGGCTTAATATTGATTATTGAGCATGCCGCAAAAGCACCCGCAATACCAATTGTAACGCCGATAAGACCGCCTATTAAACACAGAATTACCGACTCCGTCAGAAACTGCATCGTAATAATCTTTGTCTTAGCACCCAGCGACTTTCGTATACCGATCTCACGCGTTCGTTCAGTTACCGAGACGAGCATAATATTCATAACTCCGATACCGCCGACGATAAGCGAAATAGCACCTACGCAAGCGATAAAAGCGGTAAGAACCGACATAATGATATTAACTATATCTACATAAGTAGCCATATTCTGAGCGGTATACATACTGTTTGAATAATTGCCGTGAGCCGACTTAAGATAGTTTACCGTAGCATTACCTACTGCATCATAATCATAGCCTTCCTTAGCGATAACAAACACACTGCCGAGATTAGCGTCTACACCTGTAATTTGAGTAAGAGTGGTACAAGGCATGAACAAGGCAATAATAGTCTTATCGCCGCCTGCACTTGAAAACATATTACTCATAGAGCTTGAGCCGCCGAGAGTACTTGCGAGTGCATCAACATTTGCAACGCCGCAAATCTTGATTTTCATTGATTTACCGCTTGAAGAAACGGTAACATATTCATTAGTAACGTCCTCGTAACCAAATGCCTGTTGGGCAGAGTTAGTACCCATTACAGCGATAGGTGCATTTGCATTATACTCCTCATCAGTGAAAAATCGACCGTACTCGCACGAATCAGTCAGTGCAAACTGAACGTCGCTGTTTACACCGATAAGCATAGCCGTAGCCTCTGTAGCAGTTTTGTCAATAGTAGCACGGCCAAAGCCCATAAGCATAGGAGAGCAACGCTCAACACCGTTTACTTTATTTTTAATATTTTCTACATCGTCAAGAGTAATATAGTCGTTATCGGTAGCGGAGGTGGTATCAACGCTTACAAGAACAGCGTTTGAGCCCATATCCTCAATAAGACCGACAATATAATCTCTTACACCCGTACCTGCGCCGATAATCATAATAACGGAGCTGATACCGATAATAATACCCAGCATTGTAAGAAGACTGCGCATCCAATTTGACTTAATACACTTGACTGCGATTTTCAGACTTTCTGTAATATTCACTGCAAAGTCTCCTTACTTAGTTATGCTGTCTACTACTTTAACCTTAAAGGTATCTTCTTTATAATCCGTCTTTGGTGACGAAACAATCTTATCACCCGGCTTAAGACCCGATGTAACCTCGTATGCTGTATCTGAGATAGCGCCTGTCTTAATTTCAGTCTTAGTTACAGTCTTATCCTCTTCATTATAAAGATAAACATAAGAACCTGTCTTTTCAAGAGTGATAGACTCGATAGGAACAACAGTTACGCCCAAATATGAGCCTGTTTGAATTTCAACGTCGGCATCAAAACCTGCAATAATATTTTCGTCAGGATTTTTAATTTCGATAGTACATTCAACACCTGCACCGGAATCCGTAAGAGATGACAGACCGCTTACGCCTGCCATTGAACCTACGCTGTCAAGAATTGAGCCTGACGAACCGCCTGTAGCAGTAGGAGCAATAGTTGCAACCTCGCCCTCATATTCGCCGTAAGCAGTAGTAACCTTTGCCTGCATACCAACCTTAACCTTATGAACGTCATATTCGCTAAGGCTTACCGTAGCAACCAAAATATCGTGATTTTCAAGGGTAATACCCGATGTGAGAGCTGTTGTTTGAGAATCAGGGTTGATATCAACTGCGGTAATAACGCCGTCAAAATCAGCCGTCCAACCGTTTTTAAGAGCTGTTTGTTGCTCTTTCATAGCATCAAGAGCCTTTTTTGAAACGTCAACCGCTGACTTTTGAGCGTCAACAACAGTTGCATTGCCCTGAGTTTTATAAACTTCATACTGAGCTGCAAGAATAGCACGCTGAATTTCACAGCCGGTAAGAACTGCATTATCTGAATCCGAAACGCCCTTGGCAAGCGCTCTGTAATCAATTGAAGAAACAGCAGCTTTAATCATATCAACCGCAACGCCGCTTTCAACAATAAACTTGGTTGAATCGATAATGCCGTCTGTAATTGCCTTTTGGACTTGCTTACCTACAAGATTTGCAATAGCTTCGCTGTTAAGTTGACCCGATGCGATTGCGCCTGAAATTGTTGTGGCAATAATTTGAGAAATAGTGGTTAAAGTTTTAATATCGTTAGTAATTGAGGCAATGTTATTATTAATTTGTATAAGAGCATTTGCAATATCGTTAATAGTAGCGTTGCCCGTTGTGCTTGAATTTGTATCCTCTGTAAATACTGCTATGTAGCTAAGGTCGCCCGTAACGTGAATAGTCCACGCCGGGGTATTTGCAAGAGGTGCGTCGCCTGCAAGATAAGCGGCACGGTTTGCATACCAACCGAGGAACTGCCATCCTGCATTAGGAGTAGCAATAACTGTTATATAGCCGACATCCTGATTATATCTGCCTGAGCCTGTTACAGTACCGCAAACAGCTGACGGATATGCCGAAAGAGAAACTGTATACTTAGGCTTGCCGTCATCTGTAGTCGGCTCAGTTGTAGAAGCGCTTGTAGTAGCTTTAGTTGTTGAAGTAGAAAGCCACTGTGAATAAGAGCCTGTTGTAGTTGAAGCGGCCTTGGTAGTGGTTTTTTTCTTTTTCTTTGTAGTTGTGGTTTTAGTCATCTTCTTTTTAAGCTTTGCTATCTTCTTATCAAGATAATTAACCTCTTTTTTAAGTGAAGCAGCAGAATTTTTGGCGCTCTTTTGATTAGCTACTGCCGTATTATAATTCTTTACTGCGTCGTTATAAGAAGCTTGAAGAGAAGAAACCTGGCCGTCAAGAGAGGTGGTATCAAATGTTGCAAGAACATCACCCTTTTTAACTTGATCGCCAACCTTAACATTAACATTTTTAACCGTAGCAACTGCGCCGACTTTATATTCCTTAGAAGTGCCTGCGGTTACATCGCCCGTTAATGATACCTTTTCATAAATATCACCTGTAGCAATTGTATTAAGCTTAACCTCTTCACCGCTTTTTGACTTAACAACGCCAAAAACAGTTCCGGCTACAATTGCAATAACAAGTATTATACAAATAGGTACAATAACCTTCTTTTTGCTTTTTTTAACCGTTGCCATAACTTAAACCCTCGTTCTTTAATAATAGTTTAATTAATACACGCATAGTATAATTCCGTTTTGTATAATTGTCAACAACTTTTTGTAAAGTTCTAAAAAGTTAACAATTTATTAAATTACAACAAATTGTATAAAGCTTATTTATTCGCCTCAAGAGCACGCTTTCCGATATCACGTCTGTAATGAGCGCCTTCAAAATGAATTTTTTCAACTGCATCGTAAGATTTTTTCAGTGCATTTTCAAGAGTATCACCGAGTGCCGTAACGCCCAAAACTCTGCCGCCTGAGGTAACAAGTTTGTTATCTTGAAGCTTAGTTCCCGCATGGTAAACGGTTACACCGTCAAGCTGACCGTTTGAAAGACCTGTAATCTCAATTCCTTTAGGGTATGACTTAGGATAGCCGCCCGAAGCCATAATTACGCAAGCGCACGCATCATCACTCCACTCAACGTCAAGGTCTGAAAGCGTTTCATTGTCAATTGCCTCAAAAATATCAACAATATCAGTCTTAAGCCTTGGCAAAACAACCTGAGTTTCAGGGTCACCGAAACGGCAATTATATTCAATTACCTTAGGTCCCTTAGGAGTAATCATCAAGCCGAAATAAAGGCAGCCTTTAAATGTTCTGCCCTCGTTATTCATAGCATTGATTGTAGGCATAAATATTTTATCCATACATTCCTTTGCAACTTCTTGCGTATAATAAGGATTAGGAGAAACAGTTCCCATTCCGCCTGTATTAAGACCTTTATCGCCGTCAAGCGCACGCTTATGGTCCATAGAAGATACCATAGGCTTAACGCATTTACCGTCTGTAAATGCAAGTACAGAGACCTCCGGACCTGTCAAAAATTCCTCAACAACAATATTATTGCCGGAAGCACCGAAGATTTTATCCTCCATAATTTCCTTAACGCCTGCGATTGCGTCATCAAGATTTTCAGGAATGATTACACCTTTGCCGAGTGCAAGGCCGTCTGCCTTAATAACAGTAGGAAATTCGTTTCTTTCCTTAATATAATCAATTGCTTCTTCGGCATTGTCAAACACTTTATATTCAGCAGTCGGAATATTATATTTTTGCATAAGTTCCTTTGAAAAAACCTTAGAGCCTTCGATAATCGCTGCATTTGCACGTGGACCGAATGTTTTAAATCCTGCCTCATTAAGAGCATCTACCATACCTGCAACAAGCGGATCATCAGGAGCAACAACAACCAAATCGGCTTTAATTTCCTTAGCCAAATTCACAACGCCGTCAATATCGGTTGCCGCAACATCAAAACACTTAGCATCATAAGAGATACCGCCGTTTCCCGGTGTGCAAAAAATCTCATCAACCTTCTTCGACTCTTTAATTTTCCTTACAAGAGCGTGCTCTCTGCCGCCCCCGCCAACAACAAGAACTTTCATATTTTCCTCCAAATTCATAATATTTATGTAAATAATATATAATTTATAATAGCAAAGCAAGGGTGACTTGAGCCACCCTTTTAAAAATTATTTCTCGTTTTTATTGATAATACGTGTTTCTTCCTCTTTTGTTTCAAGATTAATGAAGCGAACAAAAAGAGAAACCTTATTATCCTCGTTAAGATTAGTCCAAATCATATTGGTAAACTCGTCGATATCACTATTGATTTCAACAGGAGTAGGCTCACCCTCAAATGACGGAATAGGATTGCCGTCGCATTTATATGTATGAATAAAATGGCCGAGCCCTCTTCTTGCAGGGTATTCATAGAAAAATCTCACACACTCCGGTTCACCGCAGTTTGACTTAAGTATGGAAAGATTATAATTACCGTTTTCCTTTAAAATACCTGAAATCCTTGGTGTATAATTAGGTGCGTCAGGCTCAAATTCTCTTGTGATAAGTGCATCGTGGTAGCAATCGCCCTTAGAAAACGAATCGTAAATAGTATCTGTCTGGTCGCCGTTAGTTACAATTGTGTCACCGTTAAACTTAAGAACAGGATTATAAATAATAAGTGACGGGTCCTCCATTTTTGACTCATCAAAAGCCTTAGTACGTATTCCGCCACGTTCATTTTCCTCAAAAATTCTGTTACGACTGTTTACGCTTCTGCCCATAATGAAATAAGCAGCCACAGCGAATTTGCCGTCATCACTTTGACCGAGAACAATGCCTCTGCCCGGATATGAATTAGTATTAAGCTCGTTTGCAAGAGATTTGATTTCCATATATTACACCTCAAAATTATTCAATTATTTTTGTTCTGTTGCCGTAAACTTCAATCTTATCTTGGCAAAAAAGAGAAACGGCACGGGGAAGAATTTTCCACTCACATTCCTCCATAACTCGTTTTTGCAAAACCTCAGGAGTATCATCAAATTTGACCTCGCTTGCCTTTTGCAAAATGATAGGACCGCCGTCGCATTCCTCGGTTACGAAATGAACGGTAGCACCGGTAAGTTTCACTCCGCTTTCAATAACTTTTTCGTGAACGTGAAGCCCCCAATAGCCTTCACCGCAAAATGACGGAATTAAAGCAGGATGAACGTTCATCATTTTATTTGGAAATGCCTTTACAATTTGTTCGTCAAGAATAGTCATAAAGCCGGCATAAACCACTAAATCCGCTTTTGCTTCAAGGAGAATATCCCTGATTGCAGCAGTATATTCAGCTCTGTCTTTATAATTTTTCTTTTCGCAAATTTTAGTTGCGATGTTATTATTTTCAGCCCTTTTAAGAGCATAAGCGTCAGGATTTGAGGACACAACAAGGGTGATTTTACCGCCGATAATTTCTCCCCTGCTTTGCGCATCAATAAGAGCCTGCAAATTAGTTCCGCCGCCTGACACCAAAACAGCAATATTTTTCATCATACGAGTTCAACACCCTTTTCGCCCGTCTGGATTTCGCCGATTACACGAGCGTCCTCGCCGTTTTCATTAAGTATTCTTACAGCCTCGTCTGCTTTATCATTATCAACTGCAATAACAAGGCCCGTACCCATATTAAATGTGTTAAACATATCTCTTTCAGGGATATTTCCCTCGCTTGCGATAAGGTCGAAAATAGGCTTTTTGAAGCATTTGTCCTTTTCAATAACAGCCTTAAAACCGTCGTTTAACATTCTCGGAACATTTTCATAAAATCCGCCGCCGGTAATATGGCTGATAGCATTTACGTTAACCTTATCCATAAGAGCAAGAAGAGGTTTAACATAAATTCTTGTAGGAGTTAAAAGCTCTTCACCGAGAGTTTTTCCAAGCTCGGCAACGTGAACTCCGAGTCTTTCCTCAGTGATATTAAACACCTTTCTTACAAGTGAAAAACCGTTTGAATGAACACCTGAAGAAGCAACACCGATAAGAGCGTTTCCGCTTGCAAGCTTATCGCCTGAAACAAGCTTATCCTTTTCGCCGATACCAACGGTAAAACCGGCAAGGTCATATTCCTCATTAGGCATAAGACCGGGATGCTCGGCAGTTTCGCCGCCTACAAGCGCACAGCCTGCCTGAACACAACCTTCGGCAACACCGCTTACGATTTGAGCAATTTTTTCCGGATAGTTTTTGCCGCAAGCAATATAATCAAGGAAGAAAAGCGGCTTTGCACCCGAACAAGCAACGTCATTAACGCACATTGCAACACAGTCGATACCGATTGTGTCGTGCTTATCAAGAAGAAAGGCAACCTTAAGCTTTGTGCCGACACCGTCAGTGCCCGAAACGAGAACAGGATTTTTGTAATTACCTGCACCCAAAAGTTCAAACATACCGCCGAAGCCGCCGATTGAACCCATAACGCCCGGGGTTTCGGTTCTTTTTACGTGTGATTTAATAAGTTCAACAGATTCATAACCTGCTGTTACGTCTACACCTGCAGCGGCGTAGCTTGCGCTGAAACTATCATTCATATTTTAAACTCCTTATTAGATTGCGGATAAGCAATTTCACAATCTTTTTTATATTATTATTTTTTCTTTGAGCAAACAATGTTCGCCGTTCGCCCTTACAACGTCAAAAAGCGAAATTATAAACAGTGAAATTTGCCTTGGGCAAACATTACTTATAATTCCTTGATTTTTTCCTGAAGGGCGATATCCTTTTGCTTTACTTGCTCTGCCATATCCTCACGCATTTTTACAAGCTTAGCCATAAGTTCATCATCGCCGACAGCGAGAATTTCGGCAGCGAGCAAAGCTGCATTTTTTGCAGCATTAACACCGACTGTGGCAACAGGAATTCCCGGAGGCATCATAACTGTTGCAAGCATCGCATCCATTCCGTCGAGTACCTTTGCACTGCACGGAATACCGATAACCGGAAGAGTAGTTGACGCCGCAAGCACACCGCCCAAATGAGCTGCCATACCTGCTGCCGCAATAATCACGCCAAATCCGTTTTTAATTGCATTTTTCGAGAACTCGTGAGCTTCTTCTGGTGTTCTGTGTGCGCTCATCACACGAGCCTCAACCTCAATTCCCAATTCCTTAAGTTGTTTGATTGCAGGAGCCACAACAGGCAAATCGCTGTCAGAGCCCATAATAATTGCAACTTTTTTCATAATTTGTCCTCCCGGAGTAATTTATTTTATTCTGTCAACGCAGTATTGAAGATACACGTTGCTTTCGTCAGGGTAAAAAGTGCCGTAAGCATTTTCGTAAATATAAATTGCTTTTGCTCTCTTAGAGCCTTTTGCGATTGCAAAATAAGTGGTTGGGGTATAACTTTTTGTATATCCCTGAAGCCTTGGGTCAAAAATATAAGGCTTGCCGGCAAGATATATTACCGCCCATTTATGAATAGGCCTTGAGCCGTCATTGTTCTTAACCTTTCCTGCCTCAAGAGTAATAAAGTCGTCATATCTTTTTTGACTTTTTGCAAAAAGAGCAGCAAGGCAGTTGTTGAAATTACTGTTACAACCTACGCAGTTCCAACCGTGTTTTTTGAAGTTCTTAGCGTGCCAAACGTAAATAGCCTTAAATTTATCATAAGTGGTTTTATACTTAGAAATATTTACACCGCCGTCGGTATATCTCTTAATCTGCTTAGCGCCCGAATTATCTGTCTTAATAGCATTGAGCATTTGCTTAACGCTCAAATTAGATTTAACCGTCGTACTCTTAACTTTAGAAAATGTGCTGATATATCTTGCATTTCCTATAGTTTTATATGTAGCGATTCTGAAATAATATTTTCCTTTTGCAAGACCTGAAATCGTTTTGCTTGACTTACTCTTTCCCGAAACAAAAACTGTGCATTTACTGCCGTCATCTTTAAATTTCTTGTTTCTTGAATACTCAATAACATAACCGCTGACATTCTTTGCCTTTTTCCACTTAACGCTGACCTTACCCTTAGAGGTATACTTTGCAGATGAAAGCGAAGTACCCTTAGGTGCGGTCATAACAGAAACCGGAGCACTGTAATTACCGAAAGCATAGCTTCCGTTTTGGAAAACATAGGAACGAACGCAGATTTTATATCTTGTATTTTTATTAAGCGACCTTAAAACACAGTAATAGTTATCGCCGTCAACATAAGCCTTGGGATAATACGTATTTGTTTTATCGTCGAAAAGAGAAATCTCATATCCGTCAACCCAGCCGTAATAAGAACAGTTCCAATAAATTTCAATATCCGTCTTGCCGACACAAGAAACGGAAATGTCGCTTATAACGCTTTGGTCAGGTGTACTGTAATCATCTTCATAATAAAAGTCGTTTTGCTCATCTGCAAAAGAAACAGTTGTGCCAAAAGCAAATGTACTCAAAGCAAGAATAACCGCAAGAAATACACTGATAACTTTTTTCATATTTTCATTCCTAACAAATATATTTTTAAGTATTATATATTATAAGTAATACTTTTTCAACAAGAAATTTACATTATTGTAAAAAACTGCTGTAAGTATCCGTTGAAAGCTTATCAAAAGTATAAAATTCTTTTGCAAAAGCCCAATCATCATCCGTAAGTACACCGTCTTTATCGGAATCAAGATTTTTTAAATAAATATCGTCTCTTGAATTGATATCATAATTTTTCATATGCACAAAACATGCATAATCCTTTGCGTTAATGTATCCGTCTTCCGTCAAATCGCCGTAAATAAGACCGATGTTTCCGAGATTAGGCGTATTATTTATAATTTTAATTTTTCTCTCGACGGCGCCTGCATATTTCAAAACAATATAGTCATATGCATATTCAACACTGAAAGTTCCGTTTTTATCGGTTGAGCCGACATATTTACCCTCGTTATTATAAATATCAACATCTTCAAGCGGGCGATTCAAGTCCACACCGCCGTTTTTTGAATTGATAAGATAAACGCTGCCGTATACGTCCTGACCGAGTTTATCAACATAGCTGTCCCTATATGTATCGCCGCAATAAACGCATTTATGTTCTGTATAACCCGAACCCGTAATCGTAGGTTTCACAACCGTACTGACGTATGAATGAACAACATTTATCGTAAATTCAAGCGTTTTATTTCCTACTGTAATTGAGTCCTTATTTTCACCGCAGGTAACTTTGCCGTTTAAAAGATTATTATATTTAATTTCCATTCCACGATAGCTTGTGCCGTTATTAAATGGCAATTTGTAAACATATCCGCTTGCGTATTCAAAATCGACTGTTTGCGTTTTTATATATTCAAGAGGCGAAAAATTCTTGCCTACAAGGTCGCTTGCCTGATATGTTATATCCCAAGAAATTGAAACATTAACAATAACTTCGCTTGATAAAGAAACGCTGTACGTGCCGAGAGAATTAACGCTTTCAACATAAAAATAATATGTTTTGCCCGCCTCAAAATCATATTTCAATGTAAAATTAAGGTCGCTTTCATCATTATCGTCTGCCGATGCCAAGGTGTTTCCGTCATTATCTTTAAGAACGCAGTTGACATCAACTTCTCCGCTTGATTTAAAAGTATATTGGCTCGATGAATTCGGAGTGAATTTATACACCGTTTGCTCATTTAAATTATCCTCTGTATAAGTTCTTGACGCAACGTCACCCTCTTCAATTGCAATTTCATTTAACAATTCGTAATTTATAAAAGAACTTTTAGCGTAATTATACGCCTTAGAGCCACTGTAAACACCAAGGGTAAAGCCATCATAAGTGCCGTCAACACTTGCCTTTTCATATCCAAAGCTGTATTTTGAAAGCTTTGCAAGCGACGGAACATCAACCCTTTTAAGCAAAGGACATTTAAAAAATGCACGTGAGCTTATTGTAAGTTCGTTTCCCATTGCCTTAAAGCTTACTTTTGAAAGAGCACTGCAATTTTCAAATG
>OHAS01003400.1_pt1 | contig 10640 bp, 7 predicted proteins | sample 1577131 | NCBI WGS metagenome assembly OHAS01 (sample SAMEA3541566, study PRJEB24748) | human gut metagenome | biome: human gut; feature: human-associated habitat; material: faeces | place: China | collected 2012
CCGTGTTCGAAGGGCGCAGTTTGAGGCAAGCAGCCGCATGTCGCCGACGAGCCGCTGATCGCCTCCTGCATGAACTACCTGGTGACCAACCACGGTGTCATCGTCCCGCAGTACGGCGATAAGAACGGCACATCCTAAGAGCAAAGAAGCATCCTCACCGTTAAAGCTCGGTAAATGTCGATACGAATCGGCTTAATAGCTTTACAATAAGCCAATCGGCGCGAGCCCTCCTCTCTCTTCTATGGCCCCCGCCGCTTTCTTCCCTTCTTATTCACGCCGTTCATTTCGTTCAATGAACGGCGTGAACCGTATCTGGACAATGAGCACGTAACCACGCGTATTTCACCCATGTCGAGCGTTCTGTACCATTTTGCAAAACGCGTCATCCGCGTAGAGCCAACCGTAATCCTCCCGGAAAACTCCCGATACGCTAGCGACAAAGCTCCCAAAACGTAACGGCGGAAGCAGCGGCCACATTCAGACTGTCAACGCCATGCATCATGGGAATGCGCACCGTATAATCGCACCCGTCGATGGTCTTTCGAGAAAGACCATCCCCCTCGGTTCCGAAAATCAGTGCAAGCTTTTCACACGACGCAAGGCCTTCGTCCCCAAGCGCGATGGAATCGTCTGAAAGAGCAAGCGCTGCCGTCTTATACCCAAGCGCCTCAAGCCGAGCAAGGCCAGCCGCCGGCCAATCGCGAACCGATTCGCCAATACGCGTCCACGGAACCTGAAACACCGTTCCCATAGAAACACGCACCGCGCGCCTGTACAAAGGATCGCAACATGTCGGCGTAACCAAGACCGCATCTATGCCAAGCGCTGCGGCAGAACGGAAAATCGCCCCCACGTTCGTATGGTCGACGATACCTTCCAGCACGGCAATACGACGCCTTCCATCATCCGGCACACCGCACACTCGGACTTTCTCCTTGCGCTCTTCGTCTATTCGAGCAAGAAGCTCCTCAACGCTCGGCAGCATGGGACGGCGCATGGCGCATAGTATTCCACGCGTAAGAGCAAAGCCCGTCAACCTTTTAAGCTCGTCTTCGGGGGCAACGAAAATCGGAACGCCGCCTTCACCCTCAAAGCCCGCTCTTTCAATCGCATCGATGGTGGAGGCTGCAGACTCAATCCACTCGGGCGTCATAAGCACAGAAACTGGCTGCATTCCACCGGCAAGCGCCCGCTCAATAACCTTGATGCTCTCTGCGATGAAGATTCCCTTTTCAGGCTCGAGCCTATTGCGCAACTGAGCTTCGGTCAAACGCGCATACGCGTCCAGTCTCGGATCGTCCAGATTTTCTATCTCTATATATGGCACGGTTTTCCTTTCTTGCAGGACTCGGTCCAACCCGCATCCCGCCATGGCGCAGCAGCAACCAAGGCTGCAACAATCCACGGCGTGACGAAATCCTGCAGCAAAAATAGCGCTTGCGTTCGGACCTCGTCACGATGAAGCGACATCCTGCATCCGGACCTCGCCGCAGCGAAACCCGCAATATAGCAAGCATGCATTACAGCGTAGTCAAATCATATATATGAGGAATGATGTCTTCATACTCCCCGTCTTTGTTGAGGAAGCCGCCCGGAATAACACCGAGCTGCTTAAACCCGATTTTTTCGTACAAATGCAACGCAGGGGCATTGCTTGCCACGACAGCGTTGAACTGAAGCACGCGAAATCCCAAGTCTCGGGCGCGAACGAGAGAGTCACGCACAAGAGCCTCTCCTAGATGCATGCCGCGGGCTGCAGAAGCCACCGCGTAGCTCGAATTGGCAATATGGCCACAGCGGCCGACATTGTTCGGATGCAGAATATATAGCCCCAGCAACCGTCCTTCAGATTCAACAACCACCGTAGCCGTCTGCGAATCGAAGAAACTTCTCGCCTCATCATCGTCTTTCAACTCATCTATCTGGGGAAACGCCACCCCATCGCGTACAACCTCATTCCAAATCCGGCGCATTTCCGCAAGATCGGATTCCTTGTACAGGCGCACGATACGCTGAGGATTCTGACTCTGCTCCATGATTCCCTCCGATTCCTACATGCCGCCCACGCAGCACAGCCAACCCCGCTCGATTACAAAGCAGCACAGCCAGCTATGTTCGATTGCAAGGCAGCACGGCAGGCCACGCTTAATTGCGAAGTTTTTTCGGTTATGAACCGAATTCTGCGCGGAGAACAGCTTCCACATCGGAATTCTACTGCGTCTTCTTTTTCGGCATAAGTACCACCTGGGCTTTTGGCAACATCATCGCAAATGCGCCATCAGAGCGAGCTCATAAACGAAAAAACTTTGCACATTCATCCGCCAAGACGTTCCAAGCCGTGATTTGCTCCATGAAAAAGCACGGGAAACCCCGTGCTTTTAACAATATGCACCAAGATGGGAGCGATCGATTGCTCGAATGGGAACGGTCGATTGCCCAAATGAAAACAGTCGATCGCCCAGGCGGAACCCTGCTAGTTCTTAAATGAATGAATCGGCGCAGGAATACGACCGCCGCGGCTGATGAACGTCTCGCAGCTCTTCTGATTCACCGGCATGATAGGCGCATATCCCAACAGTCCGCCGAATTCCGCCACATCGCCAACACCTTTCCCGATAACGGGAATCACACGAACCGCCGTCGTTTTCTGGTTGACCATGCCAATGGCCGCTTCGTCGGCGATGATGCCCGAAATGGTAGCAGCCGTGGTATCGCCGGGAATGGCAATCATATCCAGACCTACGCTGCAAACGCATGTCATGGCTTCGAGCTTTTCTATGGTCAGGCAGCCATTCGTTGCGGCATCGATCATGTTTTTGTCTTCGGAAACAGGAATGAACGCGCCGGAAAGGCCGCCGACATAGCTCGAGGCCATAACGCCGCCTTTTTTCACCTGGTCGTTCAGCATGGCAAGCGCCGCCGTGGTGCCAGGAGCACCAACCTGCTCAAGACCGATTTCCTCGAGAATCTCTCCAACGGAATCGCCCACGGCAGGAGTAGGAGCAAGCGAAAGATCGATGATGCCAAACGGAATGCCCATGCGGCGGCTTGCTTCCTGAGCAACCAATTGGCCGACGCGTGTGATCTTGAACGCGGTCTTCTTGATGGTTTCGCACAAAACCTCGAAGTTCTCCCCGCGAGCAGATTCGATGGCGGTCTTCACAACACCCGGACCCGAAACGCCCACGTTGATAACCGCATCGCCCTCGGTCACACCATGGAACGCACCGGCCATGAACGGATTGTCATCGGGCGCATTACAGAACACCACAAGCTTCGCGCATCCCAAGCTGTCGTTATCCGCCGTAGCCTCGGCCGTAGCACGCACCACTTCGCCCATCAGCTTGACCGCATCCATATTGATGCCCGTCTTGGTGGAGCCGACGTTGACACTCGAGCAAACTCGTTCAGTTTCCGCAAGCGCCTGCGGAATGGACTTGATCAAAAGCTCTTCAGCGGGAGTCATGGACTTTCCGACAAGTGCCGAATACCCGCCGAGGAAGTTAACACCCACCTCGGCTGCAGCCTTATCGAGCACATGAATGATTTTGACGAAGTCTTCGCTCGTCTTGCAGGCACGTGCCCCGACAAGTGAAATAGGGGTCACGGAAATGCGCTTGTTCACGATGGGGATACCGTACTCGCGCTCAATCGCCTCGCCCGTGGCAACCAGATTCTTCGCGTACGTCGTAATCTTTGTATAAATGTTGTCACACAACATATCGACATCGTCGCACACGCAATCAAGCAGGCTGATGCCCAACGTAATCGTACGTACGTCGAGCTTTTCCTGCTCAATCATATGATTGGTCTCGTGGACCTCCATGATATTCAACATGTGAATATGCCTTTCATTCAATAAGGGTCTTCGAGCGAACGACGCCTTGCGGCAAATCCTCGTGTCGCCAAAGCGTCCGCCTGTCCGACGCCAGACAACGCGCTTCGTCGGCCGGCTAGCCAAGAAAGCCGTTAAACACGATGCATTTTGGTGAAAATCTCTTCCTTCTGGCAACGAATGCGCACGCCGATCTCGTCTCCGAGCGATTCCAAATCGTCCACCATGCTGCCAAAATCTTTATCTGCTTCTGCAAAGTCCGCAATCATCATCATGTTGAAGAAACCGTCGATGATGGTTTGCGAAATATCGAGCACGTTGACATGATGCTCCGCAAGATAGGTACAAACGCGCGCGATAATGCCGACGGTATCCTGACCAACAACGGTAATGATCGCTTTGTTCATGGCGAAAGCCTCCTCGCATTCGTCTTGGACTCCAGAGCCCCTATAAAACGCGGGGCATGTACAGCCCATCACTTTACCACGATGTAGCATCCTCAACCACGCAAGCGCTCCTTTACGTGTCAAAAGCCGTTTTTTCGGCACAGGCTAAGCTTTGAAATGCGCCCCGGTGCTTCGTTTTCGTTAGCGACCAGCCTGATTTTCAGCACGCCGCATGCCATATCGTAGTGCCCGCACAAAGCCTTTGCCCCTATAATGGTTCGCCTGACTGCAATTCACATGCCTTAGGCATCCGTAACGAAAGAGAGCACGACTATGGGAGAACAGCAACCGTCGCGCGAGAAATTCGCCTCGCGCATCGGCTTCATCCTCATCTCGGCCGGCTGCGCCATCGGCCTTGGCAACGTTTGGCGATTCCCCTACGTCACCGGCGAGTACGGCGGCGCAGCGTTTGTTCTGCTGTACCTTCTGTTCCTTGCCATTCTGGGCCTTCCCATCTTGGTCATGGAATTCTCCGTCGGACGCGCGGCGCAGAAAAGCTGCGCGCGAAGCTTCAACATCCTGGAGCCGAAAGGGACGAAGTGGCATCTCTATAAGTGGTTTGCCATCGCCGGCAACTACATCCTCATGATGTTCTACACCACTGTTGCGGGCTGGATGGTCGCCTACGCATTCAAAATGGGCGCAGGACACCTCAACGGCGTTGCTCCGGAAAACACCGGCAGCGTCTTCGCTGCGCTTCAGGCCGACCCCCTGCAGATGTTTGGATGGCTGCTTCTTGTATGCCTGATCGGCTTCGACATCTGCGGCATGGGCTTGCAAAAGGGCGTAGAACGTATCACGAAAATCATGATGGCATGCCTGTTCGTGGCCATTGTCATTCTTGCCATCAACAGCATTCTGCTTCCTAATTCTGCCGAGGGCCTTGCCTTCTACCTACTTCCGGACTTTTCCCGCCTCTTCGCAGGCAGCACACCCGCAGAACAAATGGGCACGTTCGGCGATGCAGTTTACGCCGCCATGGGCCAAGCGTTCTTCACGCTTTCCATTGGCGCTTCGGGCATGGCAATCTTCGGCAGCTACATCGGCCGTGACCGCCGCTTGACGGGAGAGGCCGTCTCGGTAGCGGGTCTTTCCACCATGATTTCCCTGCTTGCGGGCCTTATCATCTTCCCCGCCTGCTTCTCCTTCGGCGTCAGCCCCGACTCTGGTCCTAATCTGGTGTTCGTAACGCTGCCAAGCGTCTTCAACCAGATGTGGCTTGGCCAGCTCTGGGGAACGCTCTTCTTCATCTTCATGAGCTTCGCGGCACTTTCCACCGTCATCGGCGTATTCGAAAATATCATCGCCTTCGCCATGGACCAGTGGAACATATCCCGCAAGAAAGCCGTAGCCATCAACGCAATTGCGATTATCGTCTTGAGCCTGCCATGCATTCTGGGCATGAACGTATGGAGCGGCTTCCAGATTCCCGGCATCGGAGACATTCAGGGTCTTGAAGACTTCATCGTCTCCAACAACATCCTGCCTTTGGGCGGCTTACTGTATGTCCTGTTCGAGCCGCTACGGTTGGGGCTGGAAGAATTTCAAAGCCGAAGCCGATGCGGGCGCCGGTATGAAGTTTCCCGCCTGGAGCTACGTATGGATCAAGTACTGCATCCCCGTTCTCATGGTAATCATCTTCATCATGGGATACGTTCCGAAATTCCAAATCTGGTTTGGAGCATAACAGCTCGATGGGAAAATCTTAACCTCACGAACCGCCTCTCGCAAAACGGGGGCGGTTCTTTTTTGAGCACCAGAATGGCCGCTGAACCATAGCATTCAGAACCGCCGTACAACCCACCCCCTAAAGACCGAAGCCCCGTACTGGACGGGGCTTCGTATTGCAAAAAGAAGCCGTCGCTCGCAAGGAGGGGGAAGAGCGAGCGAGGGCACGAAAAGGCACCGCGGTCAGGCACAAAGGGAGGGAGCCTGAGCGTGCAATGGATTAAGCGGAGAAAATACCCGTGCCAGTAGCGAAGCCGAGCGCCATGGAGCTCACGCCAGACATGCCAACAGTAACCTCGCCTGCCGCATAAAGACCTTCGATGGAAGAGCCGTCTTCGCGAACGACTTGGGAAATGTCGTCAGTCACCACGCCGCCTTCGGTAATATGGGGTGCCCAAGTACGCGGAGAAGCGTAGAACGGAGGATTTTCAATCGGGCTATCGGGAGTAAAAATCATGCGGCCGAAATCAGGGTCTTCGCCGTTACGGGAGATTTCGTTGTAGCGATCAACAGTCGCTTTGAAAGTTGCAGGGTCGCAGCCCATCATCCCCGCGAGCTCATCGAGCGTATCGGCGCGATAGAGCTGCCCCTGGTCGAGCAGACGCTGGATGCTATGACCGTAATAGCTCTTGGTGCCATCCTCGCTGACGCGAGCAGTATCTTTGTCGCTGATAAGGTAAAGAATCTGATCGGGCTGCTCCATGAGGTTGAAAGTCATGGTGTAACGGTCAAGAGTCTCGTCCATAAAGCGCTCTCCGTTCGCATTGACCAGCAAGCAATCGGTGTCAGCGCCAACCGTGGTCTCGTCGCAGCCGTTTTTCACGTCGGCGAACGGGAACATCATCAGGGAGTCCATCATCTCGCACAGCGCACCTTCGGTCTGCGCCATTTTAATGCCATCGCCATGATGACCGTACACGTTCGTAGTCATAAGCTTGGTGTTCTCATCCCATGGCCACATGGTGTTATATTCACGCAGCATGTCGGGGTTGCCGGAGAAACCGCCGGTAGCAAGCAGAGCACCTTTGGTCGCACGAACGTTGTAAGTGGTGCCGTCCTCGGCAACGGCCTTGAAACCAACGACACGGTCGCCTTCTTTGAGAAGCTCGGTTGCGGGGGTGTTCAGCATGATTTCAATCGGGTAGGCGTTCTCTTCTATCTGTCGGTCGAAGAAGCGGAAATAACCCTGGCCGCAAATGCCCTCGTCGGGAGCGGACCAATGAGGCCACGGATAACCGACAATGCCGATACAGGGCTTCCAGGCAAAGTTGCTTTCGTCCAAAAACGCATCGAAGTCGGAAACGCATTGAGCGAAGCTGAGAGAGCCCTCGTATCCTTCGCCGGATCCGTACAAAACGCACTCCTGCAAGGCCATGAGTTCCTCGGAGTCGAACAGCGTTGTATCACCCGATGCTTTATAAGCTTCATAGTCGGACTTGATCTTTTCAAGCTGATCGGCAGGAATCTCCTGAGCAACAGGGTTGGACAGGTCGGCCTCAAGCTGGTTAGTAAGCTCCTGGGTCATAGGAACACGCAACTCAGCAGGAGCATTCACATATTCAAGATAACCGCCAGAAACAAGGGCATTGCCGCCAACGTTGCTGCCCTTCTCGAGCACAATAACCTTGCTTGCACCCGCACGAGCAGCTCCCAGAGCAGCACCCATGCCGGCAGCACCTGCGCCAGCGATAACCAAATCGCACTCGAGGTCGACAACGTCGGTGGACAACTCAGGAGCGGTGTAATTCTTCTCCATGGCGCGCACGTTGCCGTCGGCCTGCTTCACGCAGTCGGCAACTGCGGTCAGAATAGCCTGACTAGTCAGCGTGCAGCCCGTGATGGTGTCAACGCCAAGCGCCTGCTGATCGATGATGGTCTTGGGCAGCTCCTCGAATGCGCGATCAGAAACGCCTTCGGTCTCGCCGTGATCGACGAACTTGATATCGGTAATAGCGTTGTCGGAAAACGTAGCCTCAAGTTGCAGAGGTCCGAATTTGCCCTCTCCCGTACCCGTATAGGTACCCGCCTTAAACGAAAGAGCATCCGAATCAGACGAACCTTTGGGGGCACAGCCGGAAAGACCAAACACAGCCACACCTATGCCGGCCACGGTCGCGGTTTTCACAAAATTGCGACGGCTCATCCCCATAACATCATTTTCCATCGATGCTTTCCCTTCCTCTTCGTTTCAACTGCATTCGATGCAACTGCAGTATGTTCAGAAGAAAGAATCCGCGCATCCACCAAAACGAAATCATTGGGACAAAATTGTAAACCCCCTTGTAAACCATCTGTTTATCAGGGGCAATAAAGCAGCAAAACACCTTTGCCACAATGCTTCCCCTATGCCTCGGAGCACTTTGTGATCGAATTCAAGCCAAAGACCAATCGCACACCCGACCGCCACCGCTTATATCCTTTATACTGAAAAGCATGAACGAACAAAACAGGAAACAGACCGCGAAGCATCATTCCGCGGCAAATCTCAAAGACAAGCTTAAACAGTCCCTTTCGGTACCGTCTCCCACAATGCTGTGCTTTCTCGGCTTCGCTCTCGTTCGCTGCAGCAATGTCATGATGGACCACCATTTCGCCCTCTCGCAGAATCTTGGGCCGCTTTGGGGAGAAGACCTCTACAGCCTGGTATCTATTTTGGTATTTTCGGTATGCGCGCTTTTTGCACGAAAGATAGCGCCGCTCTATACTCGAAAACACATCCTGCACGTAGCCGTGGTCTTTTCGATTGTCGCCGCCGTACTCGACTTTCTCTTGTCGACTACGGACCTGCCATCATCAACAATCCTTCTTGCTTGCATTGTCTTCTCGGGCGTTTCGGGAGCGCTTTTCATACTTCTATGGGCGGAATTGCATAGCTGTCTCGACCCCTTCCGCATTGTGTTCTATGTATCGGGAGCATTCCTGCTCGGCGCGCTCGGAGCATGGGTTCTGCAGGATGTCGAAGGTACACGCAGACTCTTCGTCCTTGCATGCTGCCCCCTTGCATCCGCATGGTGTCTCGTCAAAAGCTTCTCCCACATACAACCCATTAATCTGCCCCGGTCCCTTTGGGGGCAGTGCAAATTCCCCTGGAAGCTCATTGTCGTCCTGGGTATTTACGAATTCGTCTACGGAGTACGCGAGTCATCGCCTAATTTCGCATGGGAGACATATCTTCTCGGAGCCATTGCCATGGCACTTGCGGTCTTCTCCTTCGCATGCCTTTTCGCCCGTCGCTCCGACTTCACGCTTCTATATCGAACCCCTTTCGCGCTGACATTTTGCGGGCTCGCCATGACTCCCCTCACCGCAACTTTCGGAGGCGTTTTCTCAGACTTTCTCGTTTCCGCAGGCTATGCGCTCATGTTCCTCATTGTCACGCTGCTGATGTGCGACCTCTCCCGTCAACGCGGCGTATCGGTTCTTGTGCTGTGCGGAATGCAGGAGATTACGGCAACGTTTCGTCTAGTGGGTCATCAGGCCTCCGATGCCGCATCAAGCACGTCAACTTTTTTCTTCCTTAACAGCGAAACCCTCGAGGGATTCCTGACACTTGCTGTTGTTGTTGCCAGCATTGTCCTGCTTTCCGACCGCAATCCTTCCCAAACGTGGGGAGCCTCATTTTTCGGAGTCGGAGCCATGGCAAAAATGGACGACGATGAAACATGGCTTGAAGCCCGTTGCCAGGAGCTGAGCCAGGCCTACGGCCTTAGCCCGCGCGAATGTGAAGTTTTCAACCTTCTCGCCCGAGGAAAAACCGCCACGCAAATAGAACGCGAACTTGTCATTGCGAACGGAACGGTAAAATCGCACACGCGGCGCATCTATCAGAAGTTCGGCATCCATACGAAACGCGAGCTTGTTGAAATGATTGGCACGAAAGAATAGGGCAAGCGCGCACTTTCGCACGGCCACGCATCAAAACGTGCCTCCTATTGTGCCGCGTGGTAGCGAAACACGCCTTGCTCGTCCTTCTCCCTGACAATGGTTCCCATGTGCACCTGATGCTCAAGGATGATGATGCCGCTTTCAAGGATGCACCACTTCTGAGCGGGAGAAATCTCCTCCCAATTTCGAGGAACGTTCCACTTCAGATTACGAATGATATCCACGCCCGAAATGCCGGGGTTTGCCTTCGCCACCCCAACCGCGCGCTCCATCCGCCTTTTATGATGGCCAATCAACCATTCGCACCTATCACGCCAACCGTCCTCAAGCTCTCCGTGCGAAACAAGCAGACGACTGATGTCCATGCTCAGCATCTTCTCCACATTGCCCAGGTACACCGCCATGGCATCAGCGCGGTCGGGACGAAAACCCAGTCCAGGAGAAATGACAAAGAGCACATGGTCGCCAACGAAGAAAAGTCCCGATGCCTCATGGAAAAGAGACTGGTGGCCCGGCGTATGGCCCGCCGTCGATATGACCTTGAACGTATGGCGCCCCACCCGAATGGAATCTCCCTCGTCGACAAAGCGCACGTCACGCCCAACGGCATCAAAGCTGTCAATGCCCATGCCGTAGTGGCCGATTTGGCAATACAAATCCGCTTTTTCCGGCTCGAGCCCCTCCTCGAGCATACGCAGCCTCATTCGCTCCCAGAATAGGGGCTCCTTCGATGCGTTCATGAGGTC
>OHAS01003405.1_pt1 | contig 10616 bp, 9 predicted proteins | sample 1577131 | NCBI WGS metagenome assembly OHAS01 (sample SAMEA3541566, study PRJEB24748) | human gut metagenome | biome: human gut; feature: human-associated habitat; material: faeces | place: China | collected 2012
TAATTTAAGAGAGGAATTGCGCTTTTCAAGTTCTTTTGCAAACGCTAAAAAGCAATCGTAAACCTCCTGCGCCTCATAATGGCATCCCTCCTGCCAGACACTCGTACCGCCCCATTTCCATTGCGGCTCATTAATTGGGCTGATATATTTAACGGGATATCCCTCGGCTGAAAAATGCTCTGCAATATCAATAAAATATTTTGCAAAAGCTTCGTATTTTGACTTATCAAGATTTGAAAAATGCTCTGTAAATCCTCCGCTCGTCTGCCCTGTTACCGTTTGGGTAAAATGCGGAGAATTGGCAAAAAATATGAGCGTGTCAATATTTCCGAGCGATAAGCATTTTTTCATCATATTGACGGCATATTTATCCTTTGAATAATCAAATGAGCCGTCCTTGTTCATAAAGCTTTCAATATATCTCCAAGGATTTTCAATTCTCAAATTATCCTTTTCATATCCGCCGCCGACATTAAAACGGTAAATATTCATTTTAAGTCCGTCATCGCCGTAAAGAAGATTTGCAATCTCGTGTGCTGTTTTTTCGTTCTTTACCTGAGGTGACCACCAGCAAGCAGAGCCGCCGAAACCTTTAACCGTTTTTATAACTTTGGCATTTTCAAGATTAATTCTCATATCTTAACCCTTTATCATATGTTCAAGCTTTTCTATATCACGTGAGAAGCGGCGCTGGCTTACAAGAACAACTATTTCATCGCCTTCTTTAATAACCGTATCGCCCTTAGGCGTGATTGACACACCGTTGCGTTCAACGCTTACAACAACGCAGTGCTTACCCCAATCAACATCCATAATTTTCTTTTTTGCAACAGGACTGCCGACAGGAATAGTATACGTTTCAAGCACCTTTTCATCAGTTTCAAAGAAGCTCGGCTTTTTGTGGTCGGTGCTGACAATTTTTTCAAAAAGGTATTCATAAAACGGAGTAACACCTATAAAATTAGCGGTTGCATAGCTTATTAAGCTTACTACTGCAAGCGGGAGAATATTATTCATATTACCCGTAAGCTCAAAAACAAGAACAATGCCTGTAATCGGGCTTCTGACAATAGATGCAAAAAGGCCTGCCATACCGATTACAACAAATTCCTCCCACATAGCAGGAGTGATTGCACTAAACGAATTAACGCTGACTGTTCCGAATATCGCACCCATATATGCACCCAAAATACAAAGGGGATAAAGAGTACCGCCCGGCGCACCGCTTGCAAAACAGATTGCACCAAACAAAAATTTAGTTGTCAAAAGAACAATCAAATATGTAAGCGACGGATTTTCTTTAAGAAGAATAACCTCCATACTGTGGCCGCCGCAAAGAATTTGCGGCATAACAAGACCGATTATACCGCTGAATACAAACACAATCGGCAATTTAATATAATTAGGAATTTTAATCTTTTTATATAAATCCTGAGCCTTGCCCATACAAACGTTATAGGCACAGCCGCAAAGACCGAGGAAAAAGCCCATTATTATTAAAAGCCAATAATATTTAAGCGGAAAATTCACCGTATCATAATTAAACACCGTGTTTTGACCGAAAAAAAGCTTGGAAATATAATCGGCAGTTATTGATGAAACAATGCCCATACAAAGCAAGCTCTTATCAAAAGTATGATGGATTTCCTCAAGCACAAACATTGTGCCTGCCAACGGAGCGTTGAATGCAGCCGCCATACCTGCGCCTGCGCCGCAGCTAATCATACGAAGTTCAGTAGTTTTATCAGCTTTGGTAAATCTTGCAACGCCCTTTGCCGCCATACCGCCGAGTTGAACGCTCGGTCCCTCTCTGCCGAGGGAAAGACCTGAAAAAACAGCAGCCGTGCCGCCAAAAAGCTTAACAAGTATTACTCTCCACCAACTCGGATTGATATAGCCCTTGATTTCTCCGTTTACTTGCGGTATTCCCGAACCGCCGCCTTGCACTTCCCATTTAACAAGCATCGAAACAAGAAAACCGATAAGAGCAAGAATAACAAACCAAACGGCAACCTTGCCCGGATTACCCTTAACAAAGTCTATTATTTTCATCAAATATTTTTCTGCAAAAGAAAGCAAAAACCTATATAATACGGCAATAAGGCCGGACGCAATGCCGACCTCTAAGCCACGAACTATAAGATAAAAACTTTCTTTTCTGTGAAATTCAATTTTTCTGAATGTAGATTTATCTTTATTTCTCATAATATCAATATTTCTTCAATTGTTCCTCGTTTACATTTTCAAGGAATTCATCGTATGTTCCCATTCTGTCAATAACTCTGTTGCCTGAAATCTCAATAATTCTGTCAGCAACGGTCTGCACAAACTGATGGTCGTGAGAGGTGAACAAAATAGTTTCAGGATAACGGATAAGTCCGTCATTAAGAGCGGTGATTGATTCAAGGTCAAGGTGGTTTGTAGGCTCATCAAGAATAAGCACGTTTGCACCCGAAAGCATCATTTTGCAAAGCATACAACGCACACGCTCACCACCTGAAAGAACGTTTGCCATTTTAAGCGCTTCCTCGCCGGAGAAAAGCATTCTGCCGAGCCAACCTCTGATATCAGCCTCAAGAGTATAGGTTGTATATTGCCTGAGCCAATCAACAAGAGTAAGTTCAACACCGTCAAAATATTTGCTGTTATCGCTTGGGAAATAGCTTTGAGATGTGGTAACGCCCCACTTAAAGCTGCCCTCGTCAGGCTCTAATTCGCCCATAATAATTTTGAAAAGAGTAGTTTTTGCCACAACGTCAGAGCCGACAAAAGCAACCTTTTCCCTTGGGTGAATAACAAACGATACATCGTCAAGCACCTTTCTGTCACCTATTGTTTTAGTCAAATGGTCAACTCTCAAAAGGTCATTGCCGCATTCTCTGTCAGGTTTAAAATCAACATACGGAAAACGTCTGCTTGAAACAGGCATATCAATCATTTCAAGAGCGTCAAGCTGCTTTTTACGGCTTGTTGCCTGCTTTGACTTAGCGGCATTTGCAGAGAAACGGGCAATAAATTCCTGAAGTTCTTTAATTTTCTGCTCGTTCTTTTTATTTTGGTCTCTTGCCTGACGCTGACGCATCTGTGTATATTCATACCAGAAATCGTAGTTGCCTGTATAAAGCTGAATTTTTCCGAAGTCAACATCGCAAATATGCGTACAAACCTTGTTTAAGAAATGACGGTCATGGGATACAACGATAACGGTATTTTCAAAATCCATAAGGAAATTTTCAAGCCAACGAATAGCCGAAAGGTCAAGGTGGTTGGTAGGCTCGTCAAGAAGAAGGATATCGGGATTGCCGAAAAGTGCCTGAGCAAGAAGAACCTTAACCTTCATATCTGACGGAAGTTCCGCCATTTTCATATAATGGTATTCGTCAGGAACGCCGAGTTTATTGAGCATAAATGCAGCATCACTTTCAGCATTCCAGCCGTCCATATCTGCAAATTCAGCCTCAAGCTCGCCTGCCTTAATGCCGTCCTCCTCGCTGAAATCTTCTTTCATATAAAGAGCGTCCTTTTCCTCCATAACCTCAATAAGACGTGGGTTACCCATAAGAACAGTCCTGATTACTTCGTATTCATCATAAGCAAAATGGTCCTGCTTTAATACGGAAAGTCTTTCGCCGGGAGTAATGAACACCTCACCCTTTTGAGGGTCAAGTTCACCTGAAAGCACCTTTAAAAACGTTGATTTACCCGCACCGTTTGCGCCGATAATACCATAGCAATTTCCTGCCGAAAAAGTAACGTTTACTCTTTCAAATAAAACACGACCGCCGAACTGAACGGTGACGTTATTTGCCTGAATCATTATTTTTCCTCCAACATAACAGTTAATTTTAACAAAATTTTAAATGCTTAAATTTTCACGGATATATAATACTACATAAAATATATAAATACAAGTATTATTTATTTTAACATTGATTTTATATAAAAAGTAAAGTATAATATATTGTAATTTAAAATGAGAGGTATAAAAATATGGATATCAAAATTTCCCCTTCAATGCTTGCAAGTGATTTTGCAAATCTTGAGAATGAGCTTAAAAAGTGCAAAATGGGCGGTGCGGATTTAATTCATCTCGACGTTATGGACGGTCATTTCGTGCCTAACATTTCTATCGGCGCTCCTGTAATTGCGGCAATGAAAAAGGTATGTGATGTTCCTTTTGACGTGCATTTGATGATTAGCGACCCATATTTTTATATTGAAGATTTTGTTAAAGCAGGAGCCGATATAATCACGTTTCATATTGAATGTGACAGCGATATCAACAAAACGATTGATAAAATAATTGCACTTGGCTGTAAGGCTTCGCTTGCAGTTAAGCCAAATACGGATATTGAAGCAGTTTACCCTTATCTTGACAAGCTTTCAATGGTGCTTGTTATGACTGTTGAACCGGGCTTCGGCGGTCAAAGCTTTATGGAAAGCACAATGCCTAAGATTGAAAAGTTGCGTGCAAAATGCCCTGAGCTTGACATTCAGGTTGACGGCGGAATTAATCCCCAAACAGTAAAAATCGCAGGTGCGGCAGGCGCAAATGTTATGGTTGCCGGTTCTGCCGTATTTAACAGCGAAAATCCAAAAGAAACTATCAAACTTCTTAAGCAAAATGCGAAAGCATAAAATGGCAGTGGTTTTAATTTATGAAGAAAAAGCGTTTTTATAACAACAAAAAACGGAATAGCAAATGGACTGAAAAGGAAACCGGGCGTAAAATAAGCTTTGCGGACAAATATATTGATGCAGGAAACGGAAGCGATAAGTTTGATTTCAAGCGCCCGAAGCCAAAGAAAAAGCGTGCGGCTAAGGAAAAAACGGCTAAACTTTTCAAAAACATTGCAATAGTTATCGCCTGCTTTCTTATTATCAGCGTTGGTTACAGCGCAATGGACCTTTACATTGACCGTAACGCTATGCCTGAAACCGAGGCGAACACAGGCGAAAGTGTAAGCTTCAGCAATGTTAATCTTATGCTCAAGGGTATGAGCGTTCAGTCAATTTCGCTTGACAATTCCGTTATGCTCGACTCTGTTATCAAAAGTGCGGAAGATGAAGCATATTCCTCCGTCACATTTGATTTAAAGCGTGACGACGGCACAATAGGATATAACAGCAAGCTTGCAACAATAAGGGCTTACGGTGCTATTTCATCGCCTGCGGCCCAGCTTGAAAAATCTGTTGCAAAACTTAATCAGGCAGACATTATCCCTATCGGCAGAATTTCGTGCTACAAGGATAATATCGTTGCCCTTTCTGACCTTGACAGCGCAATAAAAAGCGACAAAAGTGTTTACAAAGACGCAAACGGCAACGCATATTTAGACCCCAACAATAGCACAACATATAACTATATCAAAAGTATTATCGAAGAAACAAAGGCTATGGGTATTAATGTATTTTTGCTTGATAATACAAAGCTTCCGGGTGATATCAGCGGCGACTATAATGACGGCTTTGCCGCTCTTGCCAAAAAGTTATATGCCGAATTCGGTCAAGATATAAAATTCATTGAAGCTATTGATGTAACAATTAATGACGACAGTATATCTGACGAGCCTGTTACGGATGAAAACGGCGATACTGTTTATAATACCACTTCGTCATTTGACAGCGAGGAATTCACAAGCGGATACGGCGATTCAAACGAAACAATCGGCGACGACGGCACTGTTTCCACTTCAAAAAAACGTGAGCCGCTGACGGACGAGGATGGCGATATTATTTACGGAAACGACGGTCAACCTGTTTATCCTACAAAAGAGGGTGAAACCACAGCGACCACCAAGGCAAGAATACCGCTTACAGACGAGGACGGCGACATTGTTTACGGCAACGACGGTTCGCCTGTTTATTCAACTGAGGAAAGTTCTGCAAGCGAGGTAACAACGCAAAATAGCAGTTCGCTTGAAAAGCAGATTGATAAAAAAATCAGCAAGAAATCGTCAGGCAACAAAATGTATTATATTTCAACAAACAATGCACAAAAGGTAAAGAAAATACTCGACAATAAGAAGATTACAAACTACATTATTCAAAGCACAAACTAATGCAATATAAGGTGAGAATTATGAAAAAAGCGCTTGGCAAATTTCTCTTAATTTTACTTGCAATGAGTTTTATATCAAGTTTTATACCCGCAACTGCATTTGCCAAGTCCGGTGAAGATGCAGATTTAAAAAGCATTGAAGTAAGCTGTGGCGTGCTTGACCCTGAATTTGACGGCAGCAAAACAAAATACACTCTTTATATTCCGAGTGATTTAACGCAAATAGTTATCACTCCTACGCCAAAAAGTGAAAATGCAAAAGCCAATAAAATCAATTTAACACTTGGCACAAAACAAGAGCCTGAAATCACCGTAAGCTGCACATGTGCAGATGACAAAAAGGAATACACCATACAAATTAAGCGTATTGATAAAACAACAAGCGAAATAGAAAAAGAAATAAGCCAAAACGGCTATGCAGTTTATGTAACCAATCAAAAATTTTATCAGAAAACAGATTTTCTTGTATGTGCATGTGCTGTTTTAATCGGTGTTTTGATAATAACTTTGCTGTATCTTTTTACAAGAAAGAAGCTTATCAAAGCTTATGACGAAAACGAAAAGCCGTTTTATCGTATTGACTAAAAGATTTATGGAAGCGAGATGATGATATGGATATTGAAGAACTTAACAATGAAGAAACAGCGCATGAAATCTCTGAACTTTTCGCAAAAAAAGAATTTCATAAAATCAAAAACATTCTCATTGAAATCAACCCTACCGATATAGCTGCAATATTTGATGAATTGCCAAAGGAGCAGATGCTTCTTTTATTCAGGCTTTTGCCCAAAGAGGAGGCGGCAGAAACCTTTGTTGAGCTTGACGGAGATATGCAGGAAGCGCTTATTACCGCCTTTTCAGATACGGAGCTTAAAGAGGTTATCGACGAGCTTTACCTTGATGATACCGTTGATATTATTGAGGAAATGCCTGCGACGGTTGTTAAAAGAATTCTTAAAAATACAGATTCGCAAACTCGTAAATCCATAAATACGCTTCTTAAATATCCCGAAGACAGTGCCGGTTCGATTATGACACCGGAATTTGTCGACCTTAAGCGTGACAGCACCGTTGAAGACGCTTTTAAGCGCATAAGGCGAACGGGTGTTGACAAAGAAACAATTTACACCTGTTATGTTACAGACGCATCTCGTCATCTTATCGGTGTAACTACTGTTAAAGAGCTTCTTTTGCACAATTACGACGATAAAATTGAGGATTTTATGGAAACGAATATCATTTTCGTAAACACTCATGACGACAAGGAAATTGCCGCTAATCTTTTTGACAAATATAATTTTCTTGCGCTCCCTGTTGTTGATATGGAAGAAAGGCTTGTCGGAATTATCACATTCGATGACGCTATCGACGTATTGCAGGAGGAGAACACAGAGGATATCCACAAGATGAACGCCATGGTGCGTACAACTGAAAAGCCATATCTTAAAATCGGCATTTTTGAAACATTCAAATCACGTATTCCTTGGCTTCTTCTTTTGATGATCAGCGCAACATTTACCGGTATGATTATCACCTCGTTTGAGGACAAACTGTCGGCGCTCATTGTGCTTACTGCGTTTATTCCGATGCTTATGGATACAGGCGGTAATTCAGGCGGTCAGGCAAGTGCAACAATCATTCGTGCGCTTTCTCTTAACGAAATTGATTTAAACGATATTTTCAAGGTTATTTGGAAGGAAATAAGAGTAGGCTTTGTATGCGGTTTAACTCTTTCAATAGTAAATTTCTTTAAAATTCTTCTTATTGATAAGCTTTTACTGGAAACAAAAGGCATTACATTTAAAGTCGACCTTGTAATAAGCCTTACCCTGTTTATAGAGATTATTTTTGCAAAAATTGTCGGTTGCACATTGCCGATATTTGCAAAGAAGCTTAAATTTGACCCTGCGGTTATGTCGTCACCGTTTATAACAACAATCGTAGATGCGCTTTCGCTTCTAATTTATTTCGGTCTTTCGACTGCAATTCTTCATATATAAAATCAATCCCTCTGATGCAATTATCAGAGGGATTTTCATTTAAATAAAACGCATAATTTATTTTGAGTGATACACAGTTTACGACATAGAGGATGAAAGAAAATCCTTTATTTCGTCAATCCTGTCAATCGTCTGTTCATATCCAAGGTTATAGACATGTTGAATTTTCATAGGCTCGCTGTCAAGAGTGTGAAATTCGAGCGGAGAACGAGGAGCAAGCACAAGAACATTTCCAAGCTTTTCCTGCTCAAAAACAAATTTTCTTTGTTCGTTATACATATTTTGCCTGTTGATAACAGCTTCGGCTGTAAGCGGAAATTTATGAAGCGCTTTTCTTATGGCTTTTTCGTGGCCTAACGGCTTTTTGATAAAATGCCTGTCTTGAGTCAAAACAACAACACATTTTTCGCATCCGTCCTCATACGCCTTTTTAAGCGGAATTGAGTCACAAATGCCGCCGTCATAATACATATCCTTACCGATTTGAACAGGCTTTGTCGCCATAGGAAGTGCACAGGAAGCGTGAATTATCTCACATCCTTTTCTGAAATCGGTAGGGTAAAAGTATTCGGCTTTCCCCGTTTTGGCATTGCTTGCAACCACGCAAAATTTAGTTTTACTGTTTTCAAATTCATCATAATTGAGCGGAAACATTTCATAAGAGAGTTCGCCGAAAATCCACTTTGAATTAAGATATTCACCGTTTTTAAAAATAGATTTAATACCCATATATCTTTCATCGTGGGCATAATTAACCATAATATCTCTCATTCGGTGCAAATTTTTTGCAATAAACGATACTCCGTTACAGCTTCCCGCAGAAACGCCGATAACATAAGGAAATGTAATATTATTTTCAATAAATGCGTCAGTTACACCGCTTTCATAAGCGGCACGCAATCCACCGCCCTCAAGAACCAAACCGGAACTAAACATAATTAATACTCCATTTAAATATAATTATAAAAAAATGACGGCTAAGGTTAAACCAAAGCCGTCAAATAAGTTAAAAATTAATTACTCAGCTTTTTTCTTTGCAGGAGCTTTCTTTGCAGCCTTCTTAGGAGCAGACTTCTTTGCAGGAGCCTTCTTTTCTTCCTTTGGCTCTTCCTTAGCTTCCTCGGCTTTTGCTTCTACGATTTCAATTTCGTTGTCACATTCAAAGAAATCATTATCGTCAAAATACTCCGGCTCCTTATGAGCAGTAAGCTTTTGAATAGCAATATAAACAGCAGCGATTACACCTGCAACAGCAACAATAGCACTGATAACTTTTAATAACTTTTTGAAATTCATAATTTTGAACCCCTTTCAAATAACTAAGTCTATTATAAATTCAAATCAATATAAAGTCAAGCATATTTAAAATATTAAACAAATGCATATTAAATTGACTTTTATTATTTAGCAGTAACAGTTTTAACCTTTGACCAACTGGAATAAACCTTCTTGCCCTTTACAATTTTGTATGTACGCACTTTTACAAAATAAGTCTTTCCTTTTCTAAGGTTCTTAACTGTTGCAGACGTGGTTTTAGCTTTTTTAACATTCTTTGATTTTGTTAAGCTTTCAAAGAAATATTTATTTGTTGAATACTTGATTTGATATCCTTTTACGCCGGAAACCTTTTTCCAAGTAATTTTAAATCCGTTTTTCTTGCCTTTCACAGATTTAATTTTGGTTTTTTTCGGCTTGTTTTTATTTGACGTCTTTTTAGTCGCCTTGGTAGTTGTTGTAGCTTTTGTGGTAGTAGTTTTATTTGCTTTACTTAACGATTTGCTAAACTCGTTTGCAATAGAGTATGCGCTTTCAACCATTTTGCTGTCGGCAGTAATTTGGCTTGCTGTCGTAGAAGTAGTTAACTGCGAAGAAACATTAGAGTCAGTTGTTGTTCTCGACGGAATTGTAATATTCGTCGGAACAGTCACGCTTATAGATGAAGTGGTTGTTGCATTCGGGTTTTTAAAATATGCGTAAAAATATCTTTGAGTGCCTTTCATATCAACCCTAAGAGGATTTGCTTCACTGTAGCGCTTATCTTTTCTCAAATCGGACAAACTTGTATACCAAGCGACAAATTCGCTGTCCTCAAGCGGCAGAGCAGTAAGAACCATTGTGTTGCTTCCTACAACTGTCTTTGTTACCATACCGTTTCCGACAGTAATGGGTACTATTTCATCTGTGCTTGAATTAATTACATCCTGAATGGAAGATAATGCAGACGCATCAATAACGTCATCAAGTCCGTCTGCATTTGCACTGACTGCCGCAGTAACCATAGTAAGTGCAAAAACAAGTGTAACAAAGATTGATAAAGCCTTTTTCATATTACTTTCCTCCTGATGCTAAACATATTTTAAAACTTCTAATATATCGGTAATAACCGGTACATCTTTTCTAAGGTCTTGCCCCTTAAACCAACCCCAATTCATACGAATTGCGTGCATACCGGCATCAAGCGCACCCTTAATATCATTAATAGGGTGGTCGCCGACATAAGTGCACTCTTCTACCGGCAAATTAAGCTTATTCGCCGTATATTCAAAAAGTGCCGG
>OHAS01003413.1_pt1 | contig 10605 bp, 9 predicted proteins | sample 1577131 | NCBI WGS metagenome assembly OHAS01 (sample SAMEA3541566, study PRJEB24748) | human gut metagenome | biome: human gut; feature: human-associated habitat; material: faeces | place: China | collected 2012
TCGCCGTTCCAGACTTCGGGTATCCGCGTCGGGACGCCGGCCATTACGACCCGCGGTTTGAAAGAAGACCAGATGGAAACGATCGTAGAACTGATCGACCGGGTGTTGTCGGATATCGACAACGAGTCGAATATCGTTGCCGTACGGAAAGAGGTCAATACGTTGATGGCGAAATATCCGTTGTTCGCCTGGTAGAGCGGCAGAAAACGTCCGGTATCCGGGATTGAGACAGAAAAGCCAAAACCCATCGTTCTCAGTGAAATAGAAGCGGATGATGAACCGCGTATTGACTTGCATGATGAAGAGTTGAACCGGGTGCTGGGAGGCGGATTGGTTCCGGGTTCTCTGGTGTTGATTGGTGGAGAACCGGGAATCGGTAAGTCTACTTTGGTACTACAAACTGTGCTTCATATCCCTGAAAAGCGCGTTCTTTATGTATCGGGTGAGGAAAGTGCCCGTCAGTTGAAATTACGTGCGGACCGGTTATCGCACAATTCCACAGATTGCCTCATCGTTTGTGAAACATCATTGGAACAGATTTTTGTTCACATCAAGAATACCCGTCCGGAGTTGGTGCACCAGACCCGCGAGTTTGAAAGCCAGATCATCGACTCTATACAGACTATTTCTACGGAAAGCATTGAATCCTCCCCGGGAAGCATCGCACAAGTGCGCGAATGTTCTGCAAGTATCCTGCGCTTTGCCAAAGAAACGCATACCCCGGTATTGCTTATCGGGCATATCAATAAGGAAGGCAGCATTGCCGGACCGAAAGTTCTGGAACATATCGTAGACACGGTGTTGCAGTTTGAGGGTGACCAGCATTATATGTATCGTATTCTGCGTAGTATCAAGAATCGTTTCGGCAGTACAGCGGAATTGGGTATTTATGAAATGCGTCAGGATGGATTACGGCAAGTCAGTAATCCGTCGGAGTTATTGCTGAGCCAGGATCATGAAGGTATGAGTGGCATAGCGATAGCTTCGGCTATAGAAGGGATACGCCCGTTCTTGATTGAGACACAGGCATTGGTGAGCAGTGCGGTATATGGTAATCCGCAACGTTCGGCCACGGGATTTGATATTCGAAGAATGAATATGTTATTGGCAGTACTGGAAAAACGAGTGGGCTTCAAACTGGCCCAGAAGGATGTGTTCCTCAATATTGCCGGAGGACTAAAGGTGAATGATCCGGCAATAGACCTGGCGGTTATCAGCGCTATACTTTCCAGCAATATGGATACGGCTATTGAACCGGAAGTCTGTATGGCAGGGGAAATCGGTCTGTCCGGAGAAATACGTCCGGTGAACCGAATTGAACAACGGATCGGTGAAGCGGAAAAGTTGGGATTTAAACGGTTCGTGCTGCCGAAATACAATTTACAAGGAATTGATACGAAGAAAATTAAAATAGAACTGATACCGGTGAGGAAGGTGGAGGAGGCATTCAGGGTGCTATTCGGGTGATTCACCACAGATTACACAGATTTACACAGATTAATAATGAAAAATATTAATGATATAACGTACAAAATCATAGGATGCGCATATGAAGTTCACAAAATTCTAGGTCCAGGTTTGTTGGAAAGTACTTATGAAACCTGTCTATGCTATGAATTAGAGAAACAAGGCTTAAAGTTTGAAAAACAAAAAGAGCTTATGATTAATTATAAAGGAGCTACTTTAAATAATGGATATAGAATAGATATTTTAGTAGAAGATTCTATTGTGCTCGAATTAAAGTCAGTAGAGAATTTATTACCTATTCATACTGCTCAAATTTTGACATACCTCAAACTTTCTGAGCACAATTTAGGATTACTAATTAATTTCAACGTAACAAATCTACAGAACGGAATACATAGATATATAATCTAATCTGTGTCAATCGGTGTAATCTGTGGTGAAAAAATAAATTATGATACAAGAATACCAACTACGCGTGCTACCCGAAGTAGCCGCCAATGAACAACAATTAAAAGAGTACCTCGTACAGGAAAAAGGACTGAATGTGCGGAATATTAATGCGACACGTATCTTGAAACGCAGCATTGATGCCCGGCAACGAACCATCTTCGTCAATCTGAATGTACGGGTATATCTGAACGAAATGCCCAAAGACGATGAATACCAGCCTACTATCTATAAGAATGTAGAAGACAAACCACAGGTTATTGTCGTGGGTGCCGGTCCCGGCGGACTGTTTGCTGCGCTGAGACTGATAGAACTGGGACTCCGTCCAATCATCGTAGAGCGTGGAAAGAATGTACGCGACCGAAAAAAAGACTTGGCTCAGATCAGCCGGGAGCATACTGTAAATCCGGAATCCAATTATAGTTTCGGTGAAGGAGGTGCAGGCGCTTATTCGGATGGAAAGCTTTATACCCGTAGCAAAAAACGCGGGAATGTAGACAAGATACTGAATGTATTCTGCCAGCATGGTGCCTCTACAGCTATATTAGTGGATGCACATCCGCATATCGGAACGGATAAACTGCCACGTGTGATAGAGAATATGCGGAATACCATTCTCGAATGTGGCGGAGAAGTGCACTTTGAGACACGTATGGAGGCGTTGATTATCGAAAACGATGAGATAAAAGGTATCGAAACCCATACAGGACAAACAATTCTGGGTCCGGTGATTCTGGCAACAGGACATTCGGCGCGGGATGTGTACCGTTGGTTGGCTGCCAATCAAGTGGAGGTTGAAGCTAAAGGTATTGCAGTCGGTGTACGTTTGGAACATCCTTCGGAATTAATCGATCAGATACAATATCATAGCAAGGACGGACGGGGAAAATATCTGCCTGCCGCCGAATATAGTTTTGTGAATCAGGTGGACGGACGAGGGGTATACAGTTTCTGCATGTGCCCGGGTGGTTTCGTGGTACCTGCTGCCAGTGGCCCACAACAGATTGTAGTAAACGGAATGAGTCCCAGTAACCGTGGCTCGCGTTGGAGCAATTCGGGAATGGTCGTAGAGTTAAGGCCGGAAGATCTGGAAGACGAAGGATTGAAGATAGAAAATAGAGGAACAGCTATGCAAGATGATAGTATTACCTATCCCCAACTCAGCATGATGTACTTTCAGGAGGCATTGGAATATAATTGCTGGCAACAAGGCAATATGCGACAAACAGCACCTGCACAACGGATGCAGGACTTTACACGCAAGAAGCTGAGTTATGATCTACCGGAAAGCTCGTATGCTCCAGGATTAATCTCTTCTCCCCTACACTTCTGGATGCCACCGTTCATTACTGAACGACTCAGCAAAGGATTCCAGCAATTTGGACGATACAGTCACGGTTTCCTGACCAATGAAGCAGTAATGATTGGCGTAGAGACACGCACCTCTGCACCCGTACGAATCATAAGAGACAGGGAAACTTTGCAGCATGTAAGAATTAGAGGATTGTTTCCATGCGGAGAAGGAGCAGGATATGCAGGTGGTATTGTTTCTGCCGGTATTGACGGGGAACGATGCGCGGAAGCGGTAGCCGGTTATTTCAATCTATAAAATTCAAGGAGGGTATATTAACTCATTCAAATATACCCTCCTTGATAATTTATCAGAATTCCTTCTTCAACTGTTCACACCAGTCCGCTATACGTTTATCCGTCAGCTTCGACTGGTTCTCTATATCAATCACCAGTCCACACCATTTACCATCCCTCAAGGCTCTTGACCGGTTAAATGAATAACCCTCGGCAGACGTAAATCCGACAAGGATAGCCCCTGCCTTTTCAAAGGCATCAGCCAGTATTCCCAGGCCGTCAACAAAATTATCGGGATAACCGATTTGGTCACCAAGTCCGAAGAGAGCAACTTTCTTGTCTTTCAGATCGAGGCTTTCTATCTCCGGTATCATTTCATCCCAATAGGTAGGCAATTCACCGTCGAACCAGGTGGAAGCACCTACTATCAGATTATCATAAGCCTGGAAATCATTCTGCCAAGCCTTTTCTATCATGATCATTTCTACTTCTTTGTGTCCGAGCTTCTCGCGTATCTTCTCTGCGATATGAGAAGTCTTGGCAGCATTCATTGCATAAAATAATCCTATCTCTTTCATAATAACTTATTATTAAATTAATATTCCAGCAGCTTCTTGGCTGCCTCATAAATTCTATCTGCACCCGGCAGAATGGCACGTTCCAGTATCGGATTAAAACCTACAGGAGTAAAGGTAGAGCCTACACGCTGTACCGGTGCATCCAGGTAACGGAACAAGTCTGTACCAATACTGGCTGCTATCTCACCACCGAAGCCACCAAAGACTTTATCTTCATGAACAATCAGGGCTTTACTGGTCTTCTTCACAGACTCATAAATGGTTTCTTTATCCAACGGTATCAAAGAACGGATATCAATCACTTCCACACTCCAACCGCCTTCTTTTTCCAAACGTTCGGCAACATTCAAGCAGAAATGCGTTGTGTTACCATAGGTGATAATACTCAGATCACTGCCCTCACGACGAATGCGCGCTTTCCCAAAAGGAACTTCAAAATCATCAGGGACAATGGTGGCTGCTTCTACGGAATTATATAATGCTTTCGGTTCAATAAACAGTGTAAAACCACGAGAACGTATACTTGTACGGAGCAGTCCGGCAGCATCATCAGCAAAGGATGGACAAACAATCCGCGCTCCGGGCAAAGTAGCCAAAGCGCCCTCCAGATTTTGCGAGTGATAGAGTCCACCACCGATATAACCACCGGAAGCCAGACGCAAAGTTACATTAGGAACGAACTGTCCGTTGCTACGCCAATATTCATGAGTACATTCCACATATTGTTCTACGGCAGGCCAGAAATAGTCGGCAAACTCCGCACCTTCTATCACTACCCGGATTTTAGGATCAAAACGGCTCATACCATTTGCTGTGCCGACAATATAATCTTCGGCAATAGGTGCACTGAATACACGAGCTTCACCGAATTCCTGTTGCATTCCTTTGGTTACATTGAACACGCCCCCTTTATCCCGATTGGCAACATCCTGCCCCCAGATGAAGGTATTAGGATTATGACGGAACTCTGCTTTCAGCGTTTCATTAATAGCGGTTACAAAGAATTTCTTCTCTCCTTCTGTCTCACGATGTGTTCCATCTTTATATTTTTCCGATTCGTAAGGTTCCGGCAATACATAGTTGAAAATGGTTTTAGGATCGGGATCAGGAGCTGTCAGCGCCTTACGATTGGCAGCAGCCAGGTCTTTCTTTGCTTTCTCCTCTATTTCTTTCAGTTCTTCTTCGGTGAGACGCTTGTAACGCAACAGCATCCGGCGGAACTTCAGCAGCGGATCAGCTTCTTTCACATAAGCCAGTTCATTTTCATCCCTGTACAGAGTATCTTTGTCAGAGTTGGAATGAGAACCGATACGGACACAATTGGCATGTACGATTACCGGATTCCGGTTCAACAATGCATACTCACGGGCCTCAGTCATGGCATTCATGGAGTCGAACACATCTTTTCCATTACAATGGATAATCTTCAGATTCTTGAATCCGGAGAAGTTATCCGCCACTTTACGGGCTGCCGTCTGGTCTTTCTTCGGAACAGATATACCATATCCATTATCCTGCCATACAAAAATAACAGGCAGGCGTTCAAGGCTGGCACCATTGACAGCTTCGTAGACAAAGCCCTCGGATGAGGCAGATTCGCCGTGTGAAGTAATAACGACTCCTTTATGGTCATAATATACCATTGCACGTGCCACACCGGCTGCATGAAGATCATGCGTACCTGTAGCCGAAGATATATTCTCGATATGCCATTCGGGTTTGGCAAAGTGATTGGACATATGGCGTCCGCCACTTCCCGGATCAGTAGCTTTGGAGATACCATTCAGTATAAGTTCTTCTGCCGTCATTCCGGCGGAAAGGGCAGTCAGCATATCACGGTAGTAAGGAAAAAGGAAATCTTCTCCTTTGGTAAATACTTGTCCGATGGCCAACTGTATCCCGTCATGTCCGGCATACGGAGCGTGAAAGGACCAGCCAAGGGACTGCAACAGATAAGCGGGCGCCTTTTCATCGAGCGCACGCCCCAGCGTCATCAGGTAATACCATTTCTTCAGCAGTTCCACATCTGTGGTTTTTATATTGTACTTTTTCATACTTATCAAGGTATTAAGTTATTCTTTCCAGTTTTCCAGATAATCTTTAATAAAATAGAGGAAGTTGCCACCTAATGAACCATCTACGACTCTATGGTCATAAGAAAGGGACAGATACATCTTATGACGGATGGCAATCACATCCCCTTCCGGAGTCTCTATTACGGCAGGCTTCTTCTCAATGTATCCTACTCCCAGGATAGCCACCTGAGGCTGATTGATGATAGGTGTACCGAACAAAGACTTGAATGTACCGAAGTTCGTAATCGTAAAAGTGCCACCGGAAATATCATCGGGCATCAGCTTATTATCACGAGCCTTGAGTGCCAGTAAATCAATAGCTACGGCAAGTCCATTCAGATTCAGACGATCGGCATCACGAACCACCGGAACAATCAGATTGCCATCATTCAGAGAAACGGCAATACCGACATTGATATGTTTCTTGAACAGGATATTATATCCCTCTACCGATACATTCACTTGCGGGTAAGCAGCCAGCGCCTTCGCCACAGCTTCTGTGATGGCAGGCATATACGTAAGTTTCACTCCCTCACGACGGAAGAAAGCATCTTTATTCTTATCACGCCACTTCACAAGTTTCGTTACATCCACTTCCACAACATTGGTTACGTGCGGGGAAGTATGTTTAGACATTACCATGTGGTCGGCTATCACCTTGCGTACACGATCCATCTCTTTTACTTCAACACCTTCTGTTGAGAATATGCCGGAAGCTGGTGTAGTACGTTGTACTTCAGGAGTTGCAGCAGGTTTAGCAGACGACTGGGCAGGTGCTGTAGTTACCGGTTGCGGTGCAACGCTTGCAACAGGTTGCGGACTTGGTTTAGCAGCAGGTTGTGCCGTGATGGTACCGCCACTTTGTTTCCGGACAATGTAACTCTTGATGTCCTTCTTGCTCACCCGTCCCTGATATCCGGTACCCGGAATAGTATCCAGTTCTTTAGGCTGAATGCCGGCCTCACGAGCCAACTGAAGAACTACAGGCGAGTACCAACGTTCTTCTTCCGATTTTACAGCCTTGACTTGAGGAGTTTCCTCAGAGGCAGCCTTAGAAACAACCGCAACACTCTCATCAGTAGCGGAACTTTGGAGAGCCTCTACGCTATCCTCATCCTCGGAGTTTTCACCTCCTATATCGACAATAGCCACCACCGTACCCACAGCTACGGTATCCCCTTCCTTAAATAAAATTTCCACGACTTTACCTTCTACCGGAGATGGTATTTCGGCACTAACCTTAGCGGTATTTACTTCAAACAACACATCATCTTCTTTAATGATGTCTCCTACTTGTACCGACCATGAGATGATGGTACCTTCGGTTATACTTTCACCCAATTTGGGCATCTTTATTTCAAATCTTGACATATAGTTAAGTTTTAGGTTCTCGGTTTATTATATATACAACAAACAACTGAGTAGTAAGTTTTTAACTTAAGTAAAAGTTAATGCGGATTTATGATATATCCACTCTTTGCAGGCATACTTTTCCGCTTTCAACCGTTCGATGGCTTCCATATCTCCGGCAGAGAAGCGGTAAATCCGGTTATCATCATCATCCACAAAGGAGTGAAAGAGCAAATGCATGAAACGCTTGATGTCCATAGGCTCCAACAAAAACTCTTTTATATTAGCAACTTCACTCCGTACGGAAGGTACTGCACGCATAGTACGAGAGCCCGGTAAACGGCTTTCCGCATCCGGATCGCCATTCAATGCCGCATTCAACGCATCCAGATCAGTGGAAAACAACAAAGTACAATGATACATCACACGATCTTTGTGTATGCACTGCGCACTACCTGATATTTTCCGTTCATCCACATAAATGCCCAAACGCTGGTCAGCATAAGCTGAGATGCCTACCTTTTCGAGGAAATCGACGACCTGTTGCAGGTAATATACAAAGTCCGGCTGCTTTACGGTTTCAATAAAACTCAGGTTAATGTTTCCCCGGTCATGATATACAGCACCTCCACCGGAGAAACGGCGTGCCAGGGTTATTCCCTTTTCATCCAGAAACCTCTCGTCCGCTTCCGCCGCCACACTCTGATGTTTCCCTATCACTACGGAAGGTTCCGACTGCCAAAGCATAAAGAAGTTACCTCGCTTCTGCTTCAACAAATACTCTTCTGCTGCCAGATTAAAATAAATATCCGTACAGCGATTATCAATACAGAACATTACGCAAACAAAGTTTCATGGAAGATTTCACCGACCGTCGGATGCGGAAAAACAGTCTTTTGAAACTCTTCCACCGTATATCCGTGCTGCACGGCAAGTCCGGCAAGAACAATCAATTCGGAAACAGGGTTTCCCAGCATATGGCAGCCTATCACCCGATCATCATCGTCCAATATCAACTTACAAAGCCCGTTCACCAATTCATTCTCGGCTACAAAACGACCGGAATAGGCCATCGGTAGCTTCTGTACATGATAACTGATATCGGATGCTTTCAGTTCTTCCTCAGTCTTACCTACTCCCGCTACTTCGGGATTGGTATACACCACACCGGGTACACAATCGTAATTCATACGGTCTTCCACTCCCAGAATATGATTGATAGCAACTTCACTTTCACGAATGGCAGTATGTGCCAGCATAGAGTGTCCGGTAATATCACCACAGGCATAAACACGAGGATGGGAAGTCTGCATATGTTCATCCACCTTCACACCGTTGCGCAGCAGTTCAATGTTCAGTTTATCCAAACCGACCTGGGACAAGTTAGCTTTCCTACCCACACTGACGAGTACCTTTTCGGCTTCGATAAGTGCAGTCTTACTTTCCTTTTCAATAGTAACACCTTCTTTGCCGACTTCAATCACTTTGGCATTCAAATGGAAATTAACCCCACGCTTCTGGTATTCCGAACGCAGCATGCCACTGGTTTCCTTATCCATGGCGCCCAATACTTCGGGCATCATTTCAACAACATGCACCTGCACACCCATGCTATTGAAAAAAGAGGCAAATTCCATTCCGATAACACCACCGCCGATAATGACAAGTGAACGGGGCAAAGTTGTGATCTCCAATGCTTCCTTTGATGTCCAATAATCAATTTCAGATAACCCTTTAATGGGAGGGATCAATGTATCGGAACCTGTACATACCAACAGATAGGTTACTTCATATGCTTCGCCGGCAGCCGAAAGCCGAAAACGTCCGTCCGCCTCCCCCACAATAACGGCTTCCTGCGGCACAATAACAGCACCGTAAGAACTGACGGTCATCTTCACACCACCGGTCAGCTTTTTCACAATCTTATCTTTACGGTCGATAATCTTTTTCATATCGAATGACGAACCATCGGGCACAGAGATGCCATACTTGGACGCGCCTTTCATATTATCCCACAACTTGGCGGAATAGAGCAGAGTTTTGGTAGGGATACACCCCTCATTGAGACAAACACCGCCAATAGCTTTCTTTTCAAACAAAACAGTTTGCAGCCCGTTTGCAGCCGCTCTTTCGGCTGCCGTATATCCGGCAGGGCCACCGCCAATGATAGCTATATCATATTTCATAAATCAGTAGTATTAAGTAAATTATATACTTAACAACAAAAGAGAAGAGCGCAAAGTTCTATGACAACCTATTAAGGAAAGTTACTGTTTTTCAGCCACAATAGCCAACATCCTAAAATTTATCTGTACTTTTGCAGAAATTCAAGAAATACTATGGTAGCTCCCGAAATAGCAATTGTCGACTCCAACACCTTATCATGTATGGGATTGCAAAGCCTTCTAGAAGAAATTATCCCGATGGCCGTCATCCGTGTATTCAGTTCGTTCGAGGAACTGATGGACGATACTCCCGATATGTACGCGCATTATTTCGTTTCAGCACAGATATATTTTGAGCATACCGCTTTTTTCCTGCCGCGCAAGCCCAAGACCATTGTATTGGCAAACGGTGACAATCAGCCTCAACTGGCAGGAATACCGACCTTGAATATTTATCAGGACGAGAAAACACTGATCAGAAACATCCTGCAACTGCATCAGTTCGGACACAAAGGCGGACATCCTCATAGCCACCCCCACGGACATCCCCACGGTGTAACAGCACATCCGTGCGGTAATCCTCATGCCGACAGCGAACATGATCTTTCTCCCCGCGAAATAGAAGTACTGGTACTGATAACCAAAGGACTTATCAATAAAGAAATAGCCGATAAACTGAATATCAGCCTGACTACCGTCATCTCCCACCGAAAGAATATTACGGAGAAACTGGGCATTAAATCAGTGGCCGGACTGACGATTTATGCTGTAATGCACGGGTACGTTGAAGCAGACCGTATCTAAATCCTAATAAATGAGGATTGCGGAGACAGGGGAAATGCCCTTACTTTGCAACCAGAAACCTATAAATGATAATTTAGCGGCGAGGGAATGGGTACGCGGACTACGCGGATAAGGCGGACGAACGCGGACTTT
>OHAS01003414.1_pt1 | contig 10604 bp, 5 predicted proteins | sample 1577131 | NCBI WGS metagenome assembly OHAS01 (sample SAMEA3541566, study PRJEB24748) | human gut metagenome | biome: human gut; feature: human-associated habitat; material: faeces | place: China | collected 2012
CATTGCCGGACGTATATTTATAATAGGAATGAACATCAAGCTGTGGGACTACTCAGATGAGTGGGGCAATATACAGGGCATCATATGTCCGCTGTTCTCATTCTTCTGGGGTGTGATCGCGGCACTATACTATTTCTTCCTCCATCCACACATACTGAACGCTGTGTACTGGCTGGCGGATCACCTGACATTCTCCTTCTTCATCGGTTTCTTCTACGGGGTATTCGTGATCGACTGCGTTGTATCATTCAACCTGATGAACAAGGTGAAGAAATTTGCGAAAGAGAATGATCTTATTGTCCGTGTTGAGGAACTCAAGTCCCGACTGGCTCTGGATCGTGAGAAGTTCAAGGAGAAGCCAAGCTTCCTTCTCTCTCTTCACGATACAGCATCGATCAAACGAGCATTTGAGAATAACCCTGAAAGCTTCTCCATAACAAAGAAGATCAAACTGAAGGCTGAGGAGCTTACAGAAAACGTAAAGGAAAAAAGCGCTGTGATAAGTGAAAATCTCAAGGAAAAGAGCGAGGTGATCACCGAGGGTATCAAGGCTGCCGGAACTGAGGCAAAGGCCCGCATAGGCGAGACCCTGAATCGAAATGATTCATCAGATGTGGCCGACACAGATCTGTTCGATAATTCCCACAGGGACATAACAGAACACAAGAATGAAAAATAATATCATTCTAAGCATATAACAAAAGCAAAAATACCATGTACAGGCGAAATGCTGTACATGGTATTTTTTTACGCGCTCTATTTACTTTTTATCTGTACTTAACACTAGCCTTCTTGTAGGTTCCTGCCGTCTTTCCTTTGTATGGTTTTACAAAGTATGTGTACTTTGTTCCTGACTTCACACGGCGGTCAAGATATGTTGTGGTCTTTGCTTTCACAACCTTCACACATTTGAATCTGCCGCTGCCTGTCTTTTTGTATATCTTATAGCCGGCGGCTCCCTTTGTCTTCTTCCAGGAGACTCTTACTCCCTGTGAGGTATTCTTTGCTCTTGCGGTCGTGCAGCCTATATAATACTGGCTCTTTGCCTTGGAGCCGCCCTTTGTATAGCTGTTGTATGCCGATACTCTGTATGTGTAGGTCTTTCCTCCTACAACAGATCTGTCTACCATTGATCTCACAGAGCTTCCCTTCACTGTCTTTATAAGTCTGTATGCACCCTTGCCTGTGCGTCTGTATACCTTATAACCGGTGGCTCTTGAATCGGTATTCCAGGTGAGGCTTATTCCCTTACCTGTATTCTTCGTTTTGACCGTCACCGTCGCAAGCTTCAATTTGTCAAGTGTGACATTCTTGGTATATCCGCAGTTGCTGCATTTGTACTTCTGCGATCCCTGGGATGTGAATGTCGGCTGTTTTGTAACCTCTCCCGCCTGCCATTTGTGGCTCATACATGCTCCGAGATAATAAGCGTCCTTTCTTGTACAGGATGGAGTGTCGGAAACCCAGATCACAACATCATTTCCGTAATATCCCATTCCATATATGTTTACACCTGATACATACTTCTGTCTTATGTCATATATAGCCCACGCCTTGCGCTCATTTACCTCAAGATCTATCCATGCAACATATCTCGATGTGCAGAAATAGAGCTTTTCCTGTGCAAGGAACAGTGTTCCATACTGTTTGTTAAGTGTCGTACCATCTGTATCCAGCCATTCATCCTGCCCGGTAAATATCGTTGTATTTACACCGTTGCTGAAGCTGTACTTGTTTATCTGATAGTATGATGACTGGCTGCCCTGCTTTATGCTGTACCAGTAGCCCTTTCTATAAAAGATGACCTTCTCAACGCCATTCCAGAACTGGCCTTTTTCATATCGCTTATCCGTGGCATTGCTGTATGTTCCCTTCCATACATTTCCCACCTTTGTGTCATATCTGCCAAGATAATAATCGCTGCTGGCGGCCTTAGTCTTACTGTTCAAGGTGTCAAAGCTTACAAGGAAATAATCATGCATCGACCTTCCCGGTATATCACTTGCGGGATCATCCCAGGTTGCGTCAACGTGATACCACTTTCCACCTATATTTACAACATTCCACGCATGGTTTACATACTGGCTTGTGGCAACTCCACTCGGAACCCCGGCTTTCCTGAGGAAATACCACATGGTCTCCGCATATCCCTGACACACGCTGCTCCTCTTAACCAATACACCATACATATCATACATGTGGTCTCTTCCGGTTGTTGGATCAAATTCCTTAGCCCCGCTGGTGTCATATGCAACTGTGGATGTCAGGAACTCATGATATGCAAGCACGATCTCTGCCGGCTTCATGTTCTTTGTATTTATCTGCTTGTTCACTTCCGCTATGGCTGCATCCAACTGCTTCTTTTCGGTTCGGGCATTTGGCTTGTATGAGAACTTCAGATACACGACCTTTCCTGTGGTCTGGTCATACAGATAACTGTATCTTGCCACATACACGACCTCGGGATGCGCATTCATTGCGGTTGTGACTACATTTGCAACATTTCGTGTGGTCAATCCCCAGCTCTTTACATTGAGTCTCGGTGAAAATTTCTCCACAGCGCCGACAATGGCACTCTCATATTTCTTTGAATTTGCCGTTGCCAGTGACGCTTCCGATGAATCCGATGCTTCATCTTCTATTATCTGTCCGCCAAATTGCAGGATACCTGAAGTATCGCCCTCCTGCTCAAGCAACTGACCATAGCTGCTCTGTGATGAGTCATACTGTTCCTGAGTATCTTCCGCAAATGCTGGTATTTTTCCGCCGTACAGCACACACGCAGCGATGACGCCCACCACAAATATCATCCTGATACGCCGCACAGCTTCTGTGAGTCTTACATTTTCATATTTCATTCTTTTTCTCCCTTATAATTACGCAGTAAGCATCTACCTTTTTATTCTCTTCTGCGGTGACGCTGCACTGTATGTCTTATTATTCACTGCCTTCACAATGTAATAATAAGTCTGACCTTTCTTTGCCGTTTTGTCTGTCCAACTGAGAGTTTTCGCTGTTACAGTCTTGACTGCCCTGTATTTGCCTGTTGGTGTCTTTCTATACACAATGTATTTTTTTGCACCGGCAGACTTTTTCCAGGAAAGTTTCACTCCCTGTGCTGACTTCCTGACCGTGACAACCGGAGCCTTGATGTAGAGAATACTTGCCTCTGTATATCCACTGAGTACATTTCCATTATATGCCTTTACACAGTAGTAATACCGGTTTCCTGACTTGACTGTCTTGTCTACATAGCTTGTCGTTCCCGACTTGACTGTCTTTATACATACATATCTTCCCTTGGCGGTTCTCCTGTATATCTTGTAGCCTGACGCCCCTGACGCTTTATTCCAGGTAAGCTTTATCGCGCCGGCCTGCTGTGCAGACTTTACGGTTACCTTCGCAAGCTTCAGCCTTGCAATTGTGACCTGCTTTGCTGCGCCACATGTCTTGCACGTATATTTCCTGACTCCTGTAGCTGTATATGTAGCTTTCTTAGTAACCGTTCCATTATCCCATGCATGGGTCGTACATACAAGCTTGGCTATAGTCTCGGTCTTTGTCTCGCCACAGTTTGTACAGGTGTACTTCCTGGTTCCCTCTGTCTTGTATGTTGGCTGTATTGTCACTACTCCGGCATCCCATGCATGCTCGGTGCACACCAGTTTGTCCACAAGCTCTGTCTTTGTCTCGCCACAGTTCTCACATGTATATTTCTTTGTACCTGTGTTTGTATACGTAGGTGCTGTTACAATTACTCCGGCATCCCATGCATGATCTGTACATACAAGCTTGGCTATAGTCTCGGTCTTTGTCTCGCCACAGTTCTCACATGTATATTTCTTTGTACCTGTGCTTGTATACGTAGGTGCTGTTACTACTACTCCGGCATCCCATACATGCTCGGTGCATACAAGCTTAGCTATGGTCTCTATCTTTGTCTCGCCACAGTTTGTACAGGTGTACTTCTTGGTTCCCTCTGTCTTGTATGTTGGCTGTTTTGTCACTACTCCGGCATCCCACGCATGCTTTGTACATACCAGCTTGGCTATCGTTTCGGTCTTGGTTGTTCCGCAATTCTTACACGTATACTTCTTGGTTCCCTCTGTCTTGTATGTCGGCGCTGTCACAACCTTGCCGCTATCCCACACGTGGCTCGTACATACAAGTTTGGCTATCGTTTCGATCTTGGTCTCACCGCAGTTTGTACAGGTGTACTTCTTGGTTCCTGTACTCGTGTAGGTCGGCTCCTTTGTCACCACTCCAGCATCCCACTTGTGGCTTATGCACATCTCGAATGTATACTCGGCATACTCCTTGTTATACTTGCTTGAATTGCTTGAATCCTTAGTTTTCTTTATATTAGGAGAATCTGTAATAAAATACACCAGCTTACCATACTGTTCTCCAAACGCATATAAATTATTTCCTGTTGAACTATTATACTGTGTTCGTATATTTATAAGCTCTGTAGGAGTTACATTTGTCGATGTAACATCTATCTTGTTCAAGCTATTCGGAGTCGTAAAATATAAATTATCACCTCGGAGATATATTGAACTGTAAACACCGGGATAATACCCACCACTCGGAGTTGTCCATTTTGCAGTGCCCGAATACAAAACCTTGTTTATGTTAGTCGAATACTGGTACTTATTTATGTTAAATGATGTTTTCGAACTGCCCTCACTTATGCTGTACCAATAACCGTCTTTATAAAAAATAACTTTCGCAATACCATTCCAGAACTTACCACTCTCATAAGTAGTGTCCACCGCTGTCGTATATGTATCTCCCCACTGTGCGCTGACAACCATATCCGTTCTGTCCTTAGTGTGGTTGGTTAGCGTATTCTTATTCATTGTATCAAAGCTGACAAGGAAATAATCATGATATGATCTTCCAGGCATATCCCACACCGGATCGTCCCAGGTTGCATCTATGTGATACCATTTTCCATGTATCTTAACTATGTTCCACGCGTGATTGATATTTTCACTTGATGCGACTGCACATGAAAGGCCAGCCTCTCTTAGCAGATAAAACATAGTCTCAGCATATCCCTGACACACACAACTATGTTTAACCAAAGCTCCATACATATCATACCCGTGATTTGCAGCGATTGTTCCATTGAAATAATCCTCATATGCATATGCAACTGTGGATGTAAGGTACTCATGATATGCAAGTACTATCTCTTCATCGGTCATTCCACTGATATCTATCTTGCTCTTGACTTCCTGAAGTGCAGCATCAAGCTCCTGCTGCTCCTCCTTTGCATTTGTCAAATACGCAAATTCTATTTGGGTGATCGTGGAGCCAGAAGTCCAATATCTATAGCCTCCCGACAGACTGATAAACTCAGGATGAGAATTAATAATAGATCTTACTGCCCCGTTATCAATATCATCGCTCGTAAGACCAAGTCCCGATACATCTATATTCGTCTGCCACGCCTTGATTCCTTCAACAATAAGTTTCTCAAGTGCTGTTGCATCATATGTAGATGCCAGTGAAGCCGCACCATCCTGCTGCTCAACGACAACGCCAAGTCCGCCTTTCTGCAAAGTGTCGTCCAGATCATCATACCCTACCGTAACCTGACTCTCATCTGAACTTACCCGTGTCTGATCAGATGCATATGCTCCCACTTTACCGCCTGGCAATAGCACAACCGCCGCTGAAAATGCCAAGGCACCGATACAGATTTTTCTGCTCAGCCCCCTTAACAACTCAGACCTTATACTGCCTGCCACCACTCTATATGATTTCCTCTTTTTTATCATAAAACTCCTCCTTAAACGATACGTTCCAACCTTATATTTCCGTTCATCCCTCAATACTTTTATTATATAGTTTTTTGACACTGTTCGATAGCTTTTTACCTCACTTTTGTACATCTTGTAGAAATTGACAAATTGCGCAACTTTGAGCAATTCATGATATCTTAATCACAAGCAATTATATCTCTTATTTCAAGCCGTTTTTCTTAATTATATACAATATTGTCCTGATGAATGGCAGTGTATATATTTTGTGTGTTTTGCACAAATTAAAATGTATTATCAAATTACAATTGAATTATTTGTCTATTTGTGCTACCTTTAAATAGTAAGTTGTGCAACCGCTTGCGCATATATTTTAACTTAGAACAGTTAATATAGAGTACATTACCTTTTATTTACAGGAGGATGACAGATAGATGAACAAAAACAAACTTTTCCCACAGATAAATGGAATCCTACATGGAGGAGATTACAACGCAGAACAATGGCTGGACCGCCCTGATATCCTGGCTAAGGATATCGAGCTGATGAAGGAGGCAGGAATGACTTCCGCTACTCTTGGTGTATTTTCATGGTCAGCATATGAGCCTGTTGAGGGCGAATACCATTTTGACTGGCTGAAGGATGTTATGGACAACCTGTATAATGCAGGCATTTACACCGTTCTTGCCACGCCATCGGGCGGCAAACCGGCATGGATGGCACAGAAGTATCCTGAGATCAGGCGTGTGGATTCCTATGATGTCCGGGAACACCAGGGTGTACGTGAGAACCACTGCATGAGCTCACCTGTATACAGAGAAAAAGTTGACAATATCATCCGTCAGCTCCACGCCCATGTGGGAAACCATCCGGGACTCATCATGTGGCATGTGTCAAATGAGCTTGGTGGCGAGTGCTACTGCCGTCTCTGTGTGAAAAGATTTCAGAATTACCTCGCAGAGAAGTTCGACCACGACATAAACAAGCTGAACAAAGCATGGTGGACCACCTTCTGGAGTCACTCATACAACAGCTTCTCCCAGATCGAGCCGCCTTATAAAAATGGAGATTTCAGCATTATGGGACTGAATCTCGAATGGAAGAGATTCACCACATGGAACATGAACGATTACATGAAGTCAGAGATAAAGCTCCTCAGAGAACTCACCCCTGACATACCGATAACTACCAACTTCATGCAGCTCTATGACGGTCTCGACTACAGACCGATGGCAAAGGAGCTGGATGTGATCTCATGGGATTCATACCCTAGATTCCACAATGACTACGAGAGTCTTGCGGATGTCATGGGCCAGAATACATTTGACCACGCGGTTATGAGATCCATGAAGAAGGACAAACCTTTCATGCTTATGGAGAGTGCTCCGGGGCTTGTAAACTGGCATCCATACAACAAGCTGAAGAGACCTGGCATACACAGACTGTTCTCATACAACGCAATCGCCTGCGGTTCTGATACAGTCCAGTATTTCCAGTGGAGAAAGGGCAGAGGCTCATTTGAACAGTATCACGGTGCCGTTGTTGACCATCTCGGAACAAATGACACCAGAATATTCAAGGAGGTTGCCGCCCTCGGCGCAGAGCTTGATGGGCTCTCCGAGATAACCGGCACACTCATCAGATCAAAGGTTGCACTGCTGTTCGACTGGGACAATATGTGGGCCATAGATGATGTCAAGGCTCTGGGGCAGGAATCAAAAAAATATCCTGAGACCTGTATGTCTGTATACAAAGAGCTGACAAAGCGCGGCGTTGACGTGGACGTCATTGCATCCGATGAACCACTCGACGATTACGATGTGGTTGTTGCACCTATGCTCTACATGCTGAGAGATGGCGCAGCCGAGTCTCTTGCCGCATTTGTAAAGAGGGGCGGACAGCTTCTATCCACTTACTTTACGGGCTATGTAGACAAGGATCAGCTCTGTATACTCGGTGGATTCCCGGGAAATGGACTTGCAGATGTATTTGGAATCATCAGTGAAGAGATAGACACCCTGTATCCATCTGACAGAAACAGCGTGAGCTTCACAGATGGCAGTTCATGCGAACTCCGTGACTATGCTGAGATCCTGAGAGTCGGAACGGCGGATGTACTTGGAACCTACGATTCTGATTTCTACGCCGGAAATGCAGCAGTGACAGTGAACAGCTACGGCAAAGGCAAGGCCTACTACGTAGCTGCAAGAATAGATTACAGCAAACTTGGTGAGATCATGGAGCGGATGCTGGCAGATGCCGGAATAGCAACCAAATGTCTGCCTGACGGAGTTCAATATCACCGCAGATACGCAGATGACGAAACCTCATATGGTTTCTACCTGAATAATACCGATGAACCTCAGTCCATATCCGATGTTCATGGAACCAATATTCAGACTCAGAATGTAGTTGATGGAGAGCTTGAGTTAACCCCGCTCGGAGTCGCCATCATCAAAGAAAAACAATTAATATAATTATGGTAATGACTTATCTTCCTGTCTTACCCTACAGGAAAATATAGTTTTTATATTTTGCAGTCTGCCTGTTGCTAAAGCCGTACCTCCCTCCCGGATAATATCTGAAATTTATCCTTTGCGGTCATACACGCCAGGCGGAACATATACCTTAAAACCTTTTTAAAAGGCGGTGATACCTTAGTATGGTGTATCACCGCCTCGTGTTTTTTGTACCTTTACTTATATCTGTCACAAATGCGTTATATCATTCTGAGTATCGAGTGATCGCATCCGGCGCCATCATTAATTGTCGAGATGCTCCAGCTTATCCTCTATCGCCTTGATAACGATCTTGAGGGCTTTTATTCTGGCATACTTCTTGTCATTTGACTCCAATATGTGCCATGGCGCAAAGCTGGTGTTGGTCTTTTCCAGCATCTCATCCACCGCAGTCTCATAGTCATCCCATTTGTCACGGTTGCGCCAGTCCTCATCTGTGATCTTCCAGCGTTTCTCAGGTGTGTTCTGTCTGAGTGTGAATCTCTCAAGCTGTGTATCCTTGTCGATCTGAACCCAGAATTTGATGACGATCGCACCCCAGTCGTGGAGTTCCTTCTCGAATTCATTTATCTCGTTGTACGCTCTCTGCCAGTCATTTTCCGAACAGAAGCCCTCAAGTCTCTCAACCATGACTCTGCCATACCATGTTCTGTCAAATATCGCCACATGTCCTGACTTAGGAAGTCTTGTCCAGAATCGCCACAGAAAATGCCTTGCTTTCTCATGCGGCTCAGGACTTGCTATAGGATTTACCACATAACCTCTCGCATCAAGTGCCTCCGCTATCCTCTTGATATTTCCACCTTTGCCTGCCGCATCCCAACCTTCGTAGCCTATGATAACAGGTATCCTCTTCTGGTAAAGCTCATTGTGCAGTCTTCCGAGTTTCTTCTGCAGCTTGTCAAGTTCCTCCTTGTACTCCTCATCCGTCAGTTTCTTGTCGAGAGACACCTCGGAAAGTTTCGGGATCTTCTTGAGCGCAAATGTATTCTGCAGTATAGGTACAGCATGCCCCTGATTGAGCAGCGCAGTATCTATTCCCTGATTGATGATATCGAGTATCTGAAGTTCTGCCCATTTTCTCTCCTTTGCATCTATCATGTACCACGGTGCATTTGACAGATTGGTGTCATACATAAAGCTGTCAAATGCCTCAAGATACTCGTCATACTTTTTGTTCTGCTTCAGATCATGCTTAGACACTCTCCAGCTTGTAGTATCATCTTCAAGAAGTGTTTCAAGTCTCTTCTTCTGCTCATGCTTGTCTATCTGGAAGAAAAATTTCATGACCAGATATCCGTTGTCCGCCAGAGTCCTCTCAAATCTCTTGGTGCTGTCAACTCTCTTCCGGTATTCCTTGTCTGACAATTCTCCAGACATCTTGCCACCTACTATGTCCCTCATCCATCCACCATCCAGAAATACAAACTCCCCCTGTTCCGGTATTCTCGTAAAATACTTGTACAGGAATGGTCTGCGTTTTTCCTCATCTGTGGAATACTTCACTGACTCAACGTTGAAAAATCTCGGATCCATATTCTTTATGATCCTTCCCACAAGACTTCCCTTACCTGCGGCTCCCCAGCCCTCAAATATGACAAATACAGGTATCTTACCTTCCTTTACCTTGATCTGATTGCGTGTCAGATTCTCTCTGGCAATCTTTAACCGAGTGTCTATCTCCTCATCCGATGGACGCTCCGGCTTGTTCCAGTCCTTTAACATGTAACCCACTGCTCCTTTCACATTGTCTCTTCATTTGTTTTTATGAATAATATACCCCGATTTACAGAAACTAATGCCGCTTCGCATTTACTAATACAAATGCCGCTTCGCGTCGCGCATTTTTCCTTCTTGCTTTTGGCAGACTCGAACCCTCGCGCTGCCGCGCTCCATGTTCGGCTCCGCCGAACGGGTTCTCGTTGATATCGCAAGGAAAAAACAAATGCCGCTTCGCGTCGTGCTTTTTCCTTCTTGCTTTTGGCAGACTCGAACCCTCGCGCTGCCGCGCTCCATGTTCGGCTCCGCCGAACGGGTTCTCGTTGATATCGCAAGAAAAAAACAAATGCCGCTTCGCGTCGCTTGTTTTTTCTTCTTGCGATATCATTATACTACTTTCTTTTGAGTTGATACATCTGAAAAAACATTAAGATATGTGAGGAAAATGAATGTTGCGAAGGTAAAATTCATATGATATAATGTCAGCAACAATGAAACAAGAAATTCTGACATATGCTTTCCCAAAAGCATAACGAAAACCCCAGTAGTTGGCGCTACTGGGGTTTTCTCCGTCTTTTAAAGGCGACGTACTCCT
>OHAS01003421.1_pt1 | contig 10589 bp, 13 predicted proteins | sample 1577131 | NCBI WGS metagenome assembly OHAS01 (sample SAMEA3541566, study PRJEB24748) | human gut metagenome | biome: human gut; feature: human-associated habitat; material: faeces | place: China | collected 2012
CATAGTCAAGATAATTTAGTTCACCAGTAATCTCTAATTGACAGTTTTGATGATCCGTTATGGACGGCGGCAGCGGTGAAGGTACTGCCGGCATAGCCAGTAATGTGACTAAGGTTTTGACACAGACAATTGAATCAGTAAAGGAAATGACCGGTTTTGATATTACTGATGTATTAAAAGGACAGACCTATGATGCGAAGGTAAACCGCAACATCAAGCTGTCACCGGAAAGTGTTGAGGCGGTAAAAGCGGCAGTAACACCAAAAGAAAGTGAAAAAACGGAAGCTGTCGCTGAACCGGAAGTGAAAGCTGAAGTTAAACCGGAAGTTAAAAAAGAAGAAAAATTATCCTGGGAGTAATCATTCCCAGGATTTTTTTCTTGGAAGGAGTAAACGGTTACAGAAGATTTTATGCTATAATTGATTCAAGAGGGTGTAAACATGGAAAAATATATCTTAGCGATTGATCAGGGGACAACAAGTACCCGCGCGATTTTATTTGACAAGCATGGCAATCTGCAGGCAACGGCCCAGCGGGAATGTGAGAATTTTTATCCGCATCCATCTTGGGTCGAACAAAATGCGAATACCATTTGGTCTTCAACGGTAGGCGTCATCAGCGAAGCTGTGGCAGCGGCTAATTTAAAGATGGAAGATGTTGCGGCCATCGGTATCACCAATCAGCGTGAAACAACGATACTCTGGGATAAATTGACTGGCCAGCCGATTTACATGGCGATTGTTTGGCAGAGCCGGCAAAGTGATTGCTACTGTCAGGAAATGAAGCAAAAGGGATACGAGCCCTTATTTTTTGAAAAAACCGGCTTGGTTTTAGATCCGTATTTCAGTGCCAGCAAGATCCGTTATATACTGGATCATGTAGAAGGAGCGCAGGCGAGAGCCGAGCGAGGCGAGCTGTGTTTTGGCACGGTGGATTCATTTCTGATTTGGAAATTGACGGGCGGCAAGGTACATGTCACGGACGTCAGCAATGCGTCAAGAACCTTATTAATGAATCTGCATACGCTTGATTATGATGAGGAACTGCTTGAATTATGGAACATTCCGCGCTGTTTATTGCCTGAAATCAAGGATACCTCCTGTGTCTATGGCTTGAGTGACGCTTCTTTGTTCGGTGTGCAGATACCAATTGCGGCAGTGGTCGGCGATCAGCAGGCGGCATTGTTTGGCCAGACGTGCTATGCACCGGGCAGTGTCAAAAATACCTACGGTACCGGCTGTTTTCTGTTGATGAATACCGGCAGTCAGATTATTCATTCAAAGCACGGCCTGCTTTCCTGCGCGGGCTGGAAAATCGGCAGTGAGGTAAACTATGTGTTGGAAGGCAGTGTGTTTGTGGCCGGGGCAGCTATTCAGTGGCTGCGCGATGGCTTAAAAATCATTCAAGATTCTTCGGAGACATATCGCCGTTCGCTGGCGGTTAAAAGCAGTGATGGCGTATATGTGGTGCCGGCTTTTACTGGCCTTGGGGCGCCTTATTGGCTGCCGTCATGCCGGGGCGCGATTTTTGGCTTGACCCGCGGTACGAGTCAGGATCACCTCATCCGCGCTACCTTGGAGTCATTGGCATATCAGACTGAAGATGTTCTGCAGGCGATGCAGAAGGATGCCGGCATGAAGCTGACAGCTTTAAAGGTTGACGGCGGCGCCAGTAAGAATGATTTCTTGATGCAGTTTCAAAGTGATATTTCCAACTGTGATGTCCATCGTTCATTAATCAGTGAGACAACTGCCTTAGGGGCTGCCTGTCTGGCTGGTCTGGCGGTAGGTTTCTGGAAGGATAAACAAGAAATTATCGATAATTTCAAGAGCGGCAGTCAGTTTACGGCAACCATTAATGAAGAAGAAAGGAGGAAGCTGCTTGAAGGCTGGCATCGCGCCATTGAAGCAGCCATGAAATTCTGATGATTGAAGCGATTAAAAAAAGAAGAAGTATCCGCAGTTATCAAAACAAACCGGTAGAGTCAGAAAAAATCAATGAACTTCTGCAGGCCGCCATGCTGGCGCCAAGTGCTATGAATTTGATGCCCTGGCATTTTACGGTGGTAACTAACCGGGAAAAATTAACGCAGATACCGACTTATCATCCTTATACTACTATGATGAAAACGGCTCCCTGTGCAATCATTGTATCTGGGGACCGAGCTATAACTAAAAAAGATGCATTTATTTATTGCGACTGTTCGGCGGCAATCATGAATATGCTGCTGAGTGCCGCTGATCTTGATCTTGGTACATGCTGGTGTGCGATTGCTCCTGATGAGGGCCGCATCAAGGCATTTCGTTCTGCGTTTGATCTGCCAGAGGAATGGCTGCCGGTAGCGGTCGTGGCGGTGGGTTATGCTGCGGAACAGAAGGAATTGAAGGATATTTTTAAGCCTGAAAGAATCACTTATTGCGAATAAAAATCACTCAGGTGTATAGCAACGATACAATTGACACATAATAATACCGAGTGCTATATTGAAAGCCTACGGGAGGTATTATTTATGAAAAAGTTAAGCGTATTATTAATGGTGCTGGCATTAGTTGGATGCAGCAACAATACTGCTCCGGTATCTAAAACTGGTACAGGAGAAATTGAAACAGATTCTGATAAGACAACAGTTACTGTTACTTTAGAAGGCGATAAATTGACTGCGGTTTCAATTGACCAAGCGAATAAAGGTTCTGATAGCAAAAAAGAATTGAAAGAAGCTTATAACATGAAGCAAGCTTCATCAATTGGTAAAGAATGGTTTGAACAAGCTGAATTCTTAGAAAATTATATGGTTGAAAATAATACAACTGAAATTGAAATGGATGAAAATGGTAAAGCCGTTTCAGAAGATGTATTATCTGGCTGCACTATCGGTATCAAGGATATCGTAGAAGCTGCTAACCAAGCTGTAAAAGCTGCGAAGTAATGTTAAGCAAGGTCACTTTAAGAGAAGCGGCCTTGCTTTTTTCATTGCAATTAAAATTAACTCATGTATAATTAATTAACAGGAGTGTTGTTCATGAGAAATACTAAAAAATTGACAATGGTTGCAATGATGATTGCCTTATCCGTTGTTTTTCATACCGTTGAAGGCATGGTTTGGAATCCGGCAGAATTTGTTGTACCGGGTTTTAAATTAGGCCTTGCGAATATCGTCGGCCTGATCGCCTTATTCAAGTTTGACAGCAAAACGATGATTACTGTAAATTTTATGCGCGTCATGATTTCCAGCTTGCTGACGGGTACGATTCTCGGTCATGTTTTCTGGCTCTCATTAAGCGGTGTGGTACTGTCGACAGCGATGGCGATTCTGCTGCATAATAAGATCAAGCTCAGTCCAATCGGCGTCAGTATCGGTGCCAGTGCTTTTCACTGCATCGGTCAGATTTTAATGGCAGTTTATTTGTATAACCAGATTCGGATGATATTCTATCTGCCGGTTTTGCTGCTGCTGAGTGTGCCGACTGGAATCGTAACGGGTATTATTTCACAGATGGTTGTGAAACGATTAAAATAGGAGGAATTATGGAGAAATATTCATATCGTACAAGGGGTGTCTGTTCAACTAGGATGGACTTTGAAATTGAAGGTAACATTATAAAATCTTTACAGGTCATGAATGGCTGTGACGGTAATCTTAAAGGGATTGCAAGCATAATCCGCAATAAGACAATTGATGAAGTGATTGAAGCCTTTGAAGGCATTCAGTGCGGTTTTAAAAAGACTTCATGTCCGGATCAAATCGCCTGCGCGTTGAAATTATATAAGGAGCAGCAGCATGCAGTTAAAGGTTAATGATCTGTATCAGCTGCAGAATGGTTTGGATGAAGAAATCTATCAAAAATTTTCATTGACTCGGGAGGGAACATCGATCCGCCGCCGTTTGGCTTTGCTTGTTGAACTTGGCGAGTGTGTGAATGAAACCCGCTGCTTTAAATTTTGGAGCGTTAAGGGGCCAAGTCCGGCACCCGTGATTCTTGAGGAATACGCTGACGGAATTCATTTCTTGCTTTCGTTGGGCATTGATTTAAAAGATCCTTCTGATCACATTGCCAGTATTGAAGCGAGCGAGGATTTGACGGAGGCTTATCTTGAAATGTATGAGCTTTGCTTAGACTTTCATCAGCATTTTGATTTAGCGCACTATCATCAATGCTTTAGGTATTATCTGGGCATCGCTCAGCGCTTGGGTTATACCGCTGAGGACATCCGCGAACATTACTTGCTGAAAAATCAAGAGAATCACCATCGTCAAGATACCAATTACTAATCGACGCAATCGCGTCTTTTCTTTTATTCATTGATGTGTTTACATCGTGGTGAAAATTTACATAAAAATAATTGAAATAAAATGTAAAATCTTATTGCAAAGATTTTCTTTCTCTGTTATACTAGAATCAGTTAAAGAAATTAACTAAGTTTTACATAATTTCAATTGCCTTTGTTCATACCTCCTTGTAGCAAAACTTTCCTGATGAACATGAAATTATGTAAAATCATCAAAAATACGCCATTCGGGCGTTTTTTTTGTTATAATGATAGACATGGTTTAAAATAAGAACTAGAAGTTTTGAAATGGAGTGACTTGAATGAATAAGAAACACGGAATTTTAGCGTTGGCTCTGATCGCACTGGATCAGATTACCAAGCTGATTGTGGCAAATACGATGGAATATGGTCAAAGCATCCCGGTGCTGGGTAAGTTTTTTGAATTAACTTATGTCCATAATACGGGTGCTGCCTGGAGTATGCTGGAAGGCAAAATGATGTTTTTTTATCTGATTTCGATTGTAGCGCTGCTGGTGCTTGGCTATTTTTATTTCAAAACCAGCAATGCGGAGAAGCTGACAAAGTTGGGGCTGGTAATGATGATGGCTGGCACAATCGGCAATTTTATTGACCGCTTAGCCTATCAGTATGTAATTGATTTCTTGGATTTTGTGATCTTAGGTTATGATTTCCCAGTGTTTAATGTTGCCGATTCGGTTTTATGTATCGGTGTTTTATTGATTTTGTTTGATGTTTTTCTGGAAAGTAGAGGATTAAAAAAATGAAACATAGCGAATGGCGTGTAACGGCTGAAGACATGAATGAGCGTATTGATAAGGTTGCCGCGAAATATGAGGCAGAACTGACGCGCAGCCGTCTTCAGACACTGATTGATGAGGGATCTTTGCTTGTCAATAGCAAACCGGTTAAAAATAACTATAAGGTAAAGCTTGATGATTTTATTGAGCTGGATTTTATTGATGATGCAGAATTAGACGCACCGGCGGAAAATCTGAATCTGGATATTGTTTATGAAGACAGCGATGTTATTGTGATCAATAAGCCGCGGGGAATGGTGGTTCATCCATCGGCTGGCAATCAGCATGGTACTTTGGTCAACGGCCTGCTTTATCATTGCACTGATCTTTCTGGAATCAACGGCGTTTTGCGGCCTGGAATCGTGCATCGCATCGATAAGGATACAACAGGACTTTTAATTGCCGCAAAAAATGATAAAGCCCATCTTTCACTTGCTGATCAGCTGAAAGATAAAACGGTAAATCGTCTTTATTACGCGTTGGTGCATGGGGTTATGGAGCATGATTACGGGACCATTGATGCACCAATCGGCCGGGATGTTAAGGATCGTCAGAAGATGGCGGTTACCGCTGTCAATTCAAAACATGCCGTGACGCATTTTAAGGCCGTTGAACGGTTTAAAAACTATACGCTGGTGGAATGCCGTCTGGAAACGGGACGCACTCATCAGATTCGTGTCCATATGCAATACATCAAGCATCCGGTGGTGGGCGATCAGAAGTATTCATATCGAAAAACTATGGATTGCGGCGGTCAGCTGCTTCATGCGCATACGCTTACGTTTGTTCACCCGTCGACCGGTGAGAGTGTGACGGTTCATGCACCGCTGCCGCAGAATTTTCAGAATATTTTAGATGCTATTCGAAAGGAGGAGATGTAATGCAATATCGTGACAGTGACGTTACTTGCATGCAGCTGCTGACTTTTTTAGTCACTCACTATAATTATCAGATTGTCACCCTCAGACAAAATCAGTCTAATGATTTTTGGCTTGCAAATCCGCTGAATAAGGAATATCCAGTGATTCGTCTATGCGGTGATGTCAGCACTGAATTGTATTCTCAGGATACCTATCTGAAAAGTGTTCATCAGGTTATCTTAAGTGCAGTTGGTGCACAGGGGCCGCTTTTGATTTTAAATACCAATGAATTATCAGCGGCTGCTGAAAATGAATTTGCGAAGCAATATGTCGTGTTGCCTGATCAAATGATCGATGAACTGCTGATTAAGGCCTTTCCGGGTATTGAGGCTGTTTGTCATAAGGTAGAAAATAATCAGGAAGAATTCTTGAAATGTACGAAAAGGCTTGAGAAGACAGTGATGAATGAAGCCCGCCAGCGGCGTAAGATTCCGGTGAAGGACTTGCCGAAGCTGACCATGGTATTTATCGGTATCTGTGTAGCCGTATTTATTTTAGTGAATCTGTTATCCTTGATGAATGGTGAACTAACTAGTGCTGCGATTTTCCTTGGCGCTTATTATAAGATGTCCGTCGTTTCCAATTTTGAATATTGGCGGCTGCTGAGTGCCGGATTTGTTCATGCGGATATTTTTCATTTATTAATGAATATGATGGCTTTGTTTAATTTGGGCTTCTATTGCGAAAAACGTTATACGAAGAAACAGTTTCTATTAATTCTTTTGGCATCAATTGTCGCGGGCAATCTATTTGTCTTTATTGGTGATGCCAATATTGCCGGACTAGGCATCAGCGGCGGTTTGTTTGGTTTGTTGGCTGCTTATATCGTATCGCTTTGCGCTGATGGTTCAATCAAGAATCGTATGGTGCGGGTGAATTTAACCTCAACGATCATGATGAATGTATTTATCTCATTGCTGCCGAATATTTCCTTAATGGCGCATCTTGGCGGTTTTATCATCGGCGGTATACTGGCCTTTATCATGATTGATGTTAAGCGCTGGAAAACCGTGCGCATGCATACGCGCAATGCTTTTATCCTGCTGATTATTGGCCTCTGCCTGTTAGTGCCGAGAGTTCAGCGGATTGATCCGTTTTATCCGATGACGGATGCGATTTTAATTACTACGGCTCAGGAACTAAATCTGGATGGTTATGCCGAGATGCTGAAACACAATTTTATTAAAACGGCTGAAAGTCAGAATGAATCAGCTTATGAACTAAGCTTAAATGCTGCATTGAAGCAGCTTCAGGAGGCTAAACATGAAAAGAACTGATGTTTTATCTTGGGATGACTATTTTATGGGATTGGCTCATCTCTCCGCTAAACGATCAAAAGATCCTTCCACACAAGTAGGAGCTGCTATCGTTTCTGAAGAGCATCGGGTCGTTGGCATCGGCTACAATGGCTTTCCAAGCGGCTGTGATGATGATGTTTATCCATGGGAGCGTGAAGGTGATTTTGGTGATACGAAGTATCCTTATGTTGTTCATGCGGAACTGAATGCGATTCTCAACAGCAATCAGCTGTGCCGCGGCTGTACGATCTATGTCTCACTCTTCCCATGCAACGAATGTGCGAAAGCAATTATTCAAAGCGGTATTAAACGAGTCGTGTACGAATGTGATAAATATGCGGATACTGATGCGGTTAAAGCGAGTAAGCGGATGTTTTTATCGGCGGGTGTCGAATTGAAACAGCTTGATCACGATGTGCGGCTGAACGTTGAAATTATCCATCATGACTAAAAAAAGCAGGTTTCGGCCTGCTTTTCTAACGTTTGATTTTATCGGTATTCTTAAAGTGAAGTTTAGCTGCATTCATCAAACCTTGCTCGCCATGCATTTCATAAAACTGCTGTATCAGCGGTTCAGTGGCAGGTCCGGCACCTTTCGGCAGCTTGAAGGAATAATGCTCACTGAGAGTATCCATCGCCTTTAAAAATGCGAAGCGGGCAATTATTGAGCCGCAGGCAACTGCCGGATATTTATTTTCCGCCTTGGTTTCAAAAGTGATGCCGCGCACAATTTCACGTTCATTTTTTAAATAACGGTAATAGCTGGCTTCCGGGGTAAATTGGTCAATCACCGATAAAGCGGGGAGCTGACCAAGCTTCTTTCGCAGATGCAGATAAGCCTGATTGTGCAGCTTTGCTTTGATGCAGTTTAAATTTTGTGTCTGATGTACTTGATTGTATTTGTAATTATCAAGAATTAATAATGAATAGGGAATTTCGGCCATCAGCTTGGGAGCAATTTTTAAGATCTGTTCATCACTTAGCTGCTTGCTGTCTTGAATGCCTAATGATTGCATGAGCGAAACGTGATTTGCATCAACATAGGCGGCGCAGACACAGACCGGGCCAAAATAATCACCGGTACCGACTTCATCGCTGCCAGCCTGTGGATAACCGGCAGGCTTAGCGGTAGTTTGAAGAGTGGTCTGAGTAAGTGTTTTAGGCTCAAATAGGGCGGCCATTTCTTCAGCGTCCCGGCCTTGGAATACAACCTTTTTTGAATCATAGGCGGTAATGGTACAGCCATCGAGCTTAAGCTGATATTGAGCATAGGCCGGTGTTTTTACAGCCTTGCTTTGATATGTTTCAAACAGTGTGTCGATCTGTTTTTGATTTAAAGTTAAAGTAACGGTATTCATAAATTCACCTCGTTCTTCATTTTAACATTGTTTGCATTAAAAAGACAGATGCATTATTATTATAGGGTAAGCAGGTGAAGGAATGATTATAAATAGTCAATATGCAATATTTTTTGATTTGATACTGATCGTAGTTTTGGGAATACTGATCATAGATGGATATCGAAAAGGTTTTTTTTATAAGGTACTGAGCTGTCTTTCTTTCTTTTTGGTGCTCTTTATCTGTTGGCAGATTACCCCGGCAATCGCCGATGTGTTTGCAATTTTCCCAAAGGAACTGGCGCCGTTCGCTCAAACCAATCTGGCAGCTTTTTTCTATGGTTATGCCAATCGAGCGTTGATTTTTGTCTTATTGACCGCTGTTTTTATGCTTTTTCTTTTGATCTTGCGGCCATTAAGCAAGCTGTTTCAGAAGCTGCCGGTGATTTCAACGATCAATGCGATGTTGGGCATGGTGTTTGGTATCGCGCAGGGAATGCTGGTGGTTTTGATTGTTTACTTTATTTTAAATACTCCCTTAGTCAGCAACAGCCGTGAATTTATTTCTGCGTCTTTGATTCGCTATGCGAAGCCATTAAATGATGAGCTTGTTATATTGGCTGGGGATGTGCTGAATGATTATCAAATGATTGAAAAGGGAGAAAATGCTGATACTAAATCGCTTCAGGAATTTAAAGCCTGGCTGTCGGCGAAAGGCATCAGTGATAGTGATCTTGCTGAATTTATTTTATCAGCAGTGAATTAGGAGGAATTATGAAAGAGAGTTATGAAGCGTTAGAGCTTGAACATATCAAACGGGAGATTTCCCGTTATTGCGCGTTTTCATTAGGTGTCCATGAAATCATGAACGCAAAGCCGTATTTCGACAGCCTGCATGTCAAGCGTGAGCTAAAACGCAGCCGGGAAGCGATTCGCTGTACGATCCAATACGGTACGATGCCATTAGGCGGTGTCCATGATCTGCGAGAGGCACTGAATGGCGCTAAAAAAGGATTGACCTTATCTGCACAGCAGCTGCGTCAGTGTGCGGATCAAGTACGCTGCGCGCAGGCGGCGCAAAATTATATGAAGAATTTTGATCAGGAGGTTGAGGCATTATTGGAATTGAGTGATGCCTTAAATCTGCCTTTAGCAATGGCAGAGGCTATTGAAAAATGTATTTCTGTGAACTATGAGGTCATGGACAGTGCAAGCGCTCAGCTGAAGTCAATACGTAAAACAATTAAAGCATGCGAAGCAGATGTCAATACGGCGGTACAGAGTTTTATTCAAAACAATAGCGCTAAATTGATGGATACGATTACCACGACGCGCAATGACCGCATCTGCGTCTTAGTGAAAATCAGTGAAAAGAATTCCGTCAAGGGTTTTATTCACGGTGAGAGTGCTTCCGGTCAGACCGCTTATATTGAACCGGAAAGTCTGATTCATGCAAACAACAAGCTGCAGAGTGCGCGCAGTGCTGAACAGGAAGAGATTGAACGTATCTTGCAGCAGCTTTCTTCACTTGTAAAAAAGGAAAGTGATGCGCTGATTAGTAATTGTGAGACCTTTGGCTTATTGGATGCTATTTTTGCGAAAGCCCGCTGGGCGAAGGAGAATGATTCCTGTGTTGCTGAAATTGATGATAAAGCACAGCGTCTTTATCTGAAAAAAGCGCGGCATCCTTTGATTGATCCTAAAAAAGTCATTGCAAATACATATGAAATTGCATTGCCCAAACGAATCCTATTGATTACTGGTTCCAATACCGGCGGTAAAACAGTATCCTTAAAAACAACCGGCCTTTTCTGCCTTATGGGTCAGGCAGGCCTTCATATTCCCGCCCTGGATCGTTCGGAGCTGTCCATCTTCCGTGAAGTTTATGCAGATATCGGTGATGAGCAGAGCATTGAGCAGAGCCTGAGTACCTTCTCTTCTCACATG
>OHAS01003430.1_pt1 | contig 10575 bp, 7 predicted proteins | sample 1577131 | NCBI WGS metagenome assembly OHAS01 (sample SAMEA3541566, study PRJEB24748) | human gut metagenome | biome: human gut; feature: human-associated habitat; material: faeces | place: China | collected 2012
ACTCTTTAAATGAGCCATAGACATATTCATACTTCCAGCCGGTTATATAAGAAATTTTCTGAAGATATTCATAGCCTGCTCCCTGCTTATGTTCCCCATAACTTCCTTCCTGAAAATTGGAATATGGAAAATAGCCAACTCTCACGGTTTTATTTTCTTCCTCTATTACCTGAGTTGTTTTCCCGTCACTTTTCATTTCCGACGCATAAACAAAAACCGGTACAAAAAGCAACATGATAAATGCAAAAATGCTCAAATAGAATCTTTTTTTCTTACCTTTTTTCTTATCTGCTTTTCTATCTTTCTGTTCATTCAGTCCCTTTGTTTCCCTCATAATCATAAAATCTGTAAGCATCTCTTTTTGTACTTTGTCTGATATGATTAACTGTTTCATATTCCTCTATATTGCATAAAAAATATTATAACAAAATAGCATGCAATTGTCATCATTACTCAAGCTTTATGTCTATTATTTAATGGATATTTTTGTTTTTTACTCATATACAGAATCAAAAAACAGGTGCCTGCCTCTGGTTCTCACCAAAGACAGACACCTGTCATTTTATTTCAGACTATATATACTTTTTTAGATCTCAGCCAGTTTCAGCAGATCCGGAATCTTGGATTCCCAGCCAAGTGCCATGATATGTACACCCTGACAGTATGGCTTGCACTCTTTGATGATACGTGCAGCGATCTCAACACCTGTGATACCTGCTTTTGTCTTTTCTTTGTCTGCTTTCAGTTCTTCGATCATTTCGTCCGGAACATGAATACCGGCAACGTTATTGTTCATGAATCTTACCATTCCAACTGACTTCGGAATGATGATACCAACCTGTACCGGTTTACCGAACTGTTTTGCTTTTTCCATGAATTTGATGAATTTCTCCGGCTCAAATACAGCCTGTGTCTGGAAGTAATCTGCACCTGCAGCAACTTTTCTTTCCATTTTTGCAAGCTGTGCATCAACAGAATCACTGCATGGAGATACTACAGCACCTTTGGAGAATTTCGGCGGTTCACCAACCAGTTCGTTTCCACCAAGGTCTACACCTGACTCCAGAAGTTTTACTGTATGAAGAAGAGATACGGAATCAAGGTCGAATACCGGTTTTGCCTGCGGATGATCGCCCATCTTCGTATGGTCACCTGTCAGACAGAGGATGTTCTCAATACCAAGCATAGCAGCACTTAAAAGATCAGACTCCAGTGCGATACGGTTTCTGTCACGGCATGCAAGCTGGAAGATCGGATCCATTCCTGCATCTTTAAGAACTTTACACATTGCAAGAGATCCAAGACGCATAACAGAAGACTGGTTATCTGTTACATTGACTGCATGAACGCCTTTGAGATAAGTTTTGGCTTCTTCTACCAGTTCATCTACATGGATCCCTTTTGGCGGTCCTACTTCTGCAGAAACTACAAATTCACCACGGTCGAATAATTCTTTCATTTTCATATTATATTTGCTCCAATCATTTAAAATTTGGGGTACGGTCCACCTGCTCTGCAACATACCTTGCGGAATACTTCCGGTGAACCGTATCATAATTTAATTTGGCTTCTTAATAAATCTTTGCTTATTATTTCACTTCATCATCTGTAGCGAAATTATGGATCTGTGTCGGGCATTTCAGTGCGTCAAGGCGTCCGATTTCTTTCAGGCGTCTGTAGATGCGTTCCCATCCACATTCCATCTCACTGTCTACTTCACATTTTCCATTCTTGGAACCACCGCACTGGCCATTAACAAGGCTCTTTGAACATGCTGTGATCGGACAGATTCCACCTGTCAGGTTCAGATAACATTCGCCACACTGGTCACATTTGTACTCTAATGGTGTCACACCCTGGAAACCTGGTACCGGATATGTATCACAGGCTGCGCAGACCATCTTGTCATCCAGATATTCGGCAACTGTCTGTACACCAACACCACAGGAGAATACCAGAACCAGATCTGCTTCCTGGATCTTACTCATATGTTTCTTAAGGCGAAGTTCCAGATTTTCCGGATTACAAATGTAATCCGTTGTCATGATTCCTGTTACCGTTCCCTCAGCAGCAAGCTCTTTCTGAAGTTCAACAGCTTCTTTTTCCGGAAAACGAACTTCTTTACATCCGTGGCAGTTAATGATAAAAACTTTCTTTCCAGCTGTCAGTGATGTGATGGTTTCTTTTGCTTTTAACTGAGTAATCAACATATCACTTCATCCCCCTTACTGCATTTTTTCCGGCTTTGATACTGTTAATGATCGGAATCTTGGAAGAACAGATATACTGACAGCATCTGCACTCAACACAGTCCATGACATTCATGTCCTTCATGCCCTGCCAGTTCTCTTCTTTCGCATATTTCACAAAGTACAGAGGAGAAAGTTCCATCGGACATACGTCCACACAGCGTCCGCACTTGATACATGGCTGCTCTTTGGTCTCATCTGTATCAATAGCGATGATACCATTGGAGCCCTTCATCATAGGTACCTCCAGAGTGTTCAGAGGGAATCCCATCATAGGTCCGCCCATCTTGACCAGAACATCGTCATCTGTAAATCCACCGCAGTAATCGATCAGCTCTTTTACGCTGGTACCGATCTTGATGATAAAGTTGCCAGGATTCTTGATCTTCTCGCCTGTTACGGTTGCAACACGCTCGATCAGCGGCATACCCTTCTGAATCGCATCGGAGATCGCTTTTACAGTACTGATATTATCTACGATAACGCCAACGTCTGCCGGAAGACCGCCGCTTGGAACCTTTCTGTCCATGACGCGCTTGATGAGAGTTTTCTCAGCGCCCTGCGGGTATTTGGTTCTTGCAACAAAAACTTCCATATTTTCGATATCGGCAACTTTTTTCTGCATTAATTCGATCGCATCCTGCTTGTTATCCTCGATGACAATGATGCCCTTCTCAGCACCTGTTGTCTTAAGGATCGCTTTCAGACCGAAAATAATATCATCAGCAAACTCAAGGAGAACCTTATGGTCTGCTGTTAAATATGGCTCACACTCACATCCGTTGAGAAGGATGGTATCAACCGGCTTCGCAGGTTTCAGTTTGACACAGGTCGGGAAACCTGCACCACCCATACCAACGATTCCGGCATCTTTTACGATCTCAATGATCTCATCCGGTGTAAGTTCGTCCAGGGCTTTATGTGGCTGTACGGATTCGTGCAGAGTATTTTTTCCGTCGGATTCGATGACAACTGCCATCACCTCACTGCCTCTTGTACCATGCATACGTGGCTCAACCGCAACTACGGTTCCGCTTACACTGGAATGTACCGGTGCGCTGATAAATCCGGCAGCTTCTCCGATCTTCTGTCCAACCTTTACCGTGTCGCCTACTTCCACGATCGGGTTGGCAGGTGCACCAAGATGCTGGGACATGGAGATCACAACAGTCTTCGGATCCGGGAATTTCTTCAGATCGATATGCTCGCTGAATTCCTTGTGCTCTGACGGATGAACGCCGCCATAGTATCCGTTCAGTCTGTCCTCTCTGATAGACTTCACGTAATCATTGATCACCTTAAAGTTAACCTTGGAGTAATCACGTACCTGTACCGGCTGGTTCAGGAACTCTTCCAGACGACCCTGTTTTGCCAGTCTCTGGTAGATCTTCTCCCATGCGCAGTCCTTGTTAGGATCCACTTCACATTTTCCGTTCTTTGCTCCGCCGCACTGTCCGTTCACAAGACTCTTGGAACAGTCGACGATAGGACAGACGCCTCCGGTAATGTTCAGATAGCACTGTGCACATGCATCACAGCTCTTTTTGGTAAGTGCCATGCCGTGATGACCTCTGTAGTTAAGGGTATTGCTTGCGGCAATGACCGGTTTGCCAGCCAGATCCGCAACAGTCTGAATACCAAGACCACAGGAAATTACTACTACATTCTCTGTACCTTCCGGAATCAGATCCTGTAATTTTCTTTCTGTGTGCATCTTGTTGCACAGAAAATCGAATTTCGCACTGCCTGTGACGGTTTTTCCCTGCTCCGCAGCAAATTTCAGGAACTCTCCGCAATCTGGTTCGTCAACAGTTTCAAACTCTTTGAAACACTTGTTGCAGGCAATCACAAACAGGTTGTCCCTGCCGTTCAGCACTGATGTAAGTTCATCACTGCTTTTCAGCTTGTACTTAGTATAGTTTTCCAATTGCTCACCTTCCTTATAAAGATTATATCCTTATGATTATCTGCTCTTATCCGTTCCCTCCTTCTCTGCACTCCCAGGAAAGAAACAATAAAACCAAATAAATAAGTTCTTTGTTATTTGTTCAGCCCTTCAAAAATCCCGGTCCCAAAAAAGGCCGCAGTATTTCCTCTGACTGCTACAATAAATGTACCATAATTTGAACATATTATCCAGTTTTATTAGCTATTTTTATAAATTTATTCTATGATTTCATTCCAATCGTCTATGGATGTACAGATATTTGTACAACTTCTGTTATGCTGCATGCGTTAGTTATATGCAACTTATATAATTTTGTTTATAAAATATCCTTTTTATGCATTGAGCATATTGCACAAGAATTTTATCTTTAACAGGGCAGATCCGAAAGGTGTCTTTTGTCATGGGGTAAGACGCTGTCCGGTGCAGTGATCATAATATAATTTCCTTCTCTGTCTGAATATATTTCTGCATTCTGTGGATCTTCTATTTCAGTGTGGTTACGATCAGTTTACTTTCCAGTGCAGCTGCTATCAGATCCTCTTTGCAGCTGTATCCCGCCTTGGCGATCATTTCCTGAAAATTCCATCTCACCCCGGAAGCAGAACAGTCCATTTTCCTTGCAATCTCGGAATATGACATCCCATGAATATACAGACGCAGCATCTCCAGCTGTCTGGGACTGATATCACCGCTTGTGATCCAGTTAAGTTCCACCTCCGGTGCCACATCCGGAAATACATGCTCCCCATTTAACGTTCTGTAGATCACACTCCGTATTTCCTCTTCACCGTGATCCTTATACCATAGACTGTCTGCACATCCGCTCTTTGCTCTTTCCAGCACCTTGGGATCGATCAGCGAAGTAACAACCAATACCTTTGTATATGGATATTTTCCCTGATAATCTTTCCGGCACTCAGCCCATCATGAATATCCTCTACCGTACTGTGCCGCCGGTCTTCAAACCATGGTGACAATTTTTTTTGCACAATCCTTACACAGATTCCCGTCATCCAGTTTTCTGTTGCCCAATAAACCTATTTTCTCTCCACAGATATCACAGATCTTCTTATCAAATAATCCCATACCCTATCCTCCTTCTTTTTATATTTGTGTTTTTGTTTATCTACATTATGCGTGAATGCTTCAATATTTGCACTAGCACCTCTGACAGTAACTGAATTCATCTCCGCATCAATGGAAGGATCTCAGGATTGTAACAATGCCACTAAGTACAATATTTTAATCTGGCAGGCTCCTTTCCAGACAGAGTCTCCCCGAGGATGTCAAGTCATTGCTACAAACTTTTTGACCTTTTTTCCTTCGATTTTTCCCATAAAATCGTTGTTTTGGAACGGAGGACGTTATATTGTTGTCACAAAATCAGTGGGTAGGATGTAACGTCATTGCTACATTTATACAGCAACAATGTCGCATTATTACCACTATAGCCAACCTATCAAATCAAGCTTAGCGAAACTTAAATCATACCCAATACGGAATATATTTTTTATACCTTGGTGCTGTATCCACACCATTTCTTCTCCAGAACATAAAAACCCCCTTCTCTATTGGATTTTCCAATATCCTTTTCTGTCAGATCCTATTCTGACGATTTTTTTACTTTCTTTTAACACTTTTATAAGACGACTAACCTTTCTCGTACTTATACCCATCTGTTCTGCCATTTGCTTTGCTGTGATAGAAGCATTTTCCTCTAATATTTTCAGAATCTTCATTAGTTCCAAATTATCATCGCCAATTTCATTGCCATTGGCAATGATTGCATTGTCTTTTGGCAGTGAAAATGGAAATTCAACTTTTATAAAATGTTCTGATATATGAAAAATATTTTTAGAGTACGTTACATTATTGCTACAAATTTAGGTAAGTGCTTTTCCACTCCACCTCCACCCGTCCGTCGTCATACACATATATCCCATCCACATACTTTTCAAGCATCTCTTCTATCAGTTTCTCATACCCCAGAAACTCCATCATCTGTTCCACCGGAATATTCTTCTTCAGCAGGATTTCCTTCTCGCCGCTGATCAGTTCTTCCAGTTCTTTCTTTCGTCTTTGCAGACGTTCCCTTTCTTCCTCTAGCTGCTTCTTTTCACTCAAGAACTCATCCCGGCTCATCTGCCCTTCATGGTACTTCTCATAGTTCTGTTGGTTCTGAGCCTTGATCTGCTCCTGTCGTCTTCCGCAGTCAGCACATTCTGCCTTATATGCTGTAATGTTATCTTCATGCTGTTTTCTCATGGATTGCTGCATCTGTTCCTGGCTGATATTCTGGCGTAAGTATGCCTTTATTTCTTCCAGAACCATATGCTCCAGTATTTTGTCATCCGCTTTTCCGGCAAAGCACCCAGTATCTTCTTTTCCCTGGCTATATGCACAACTATACAGGATATGCCCATGTACTCGGTTGCTTCCGGTCAGATTTCTTCTGCAATTTCCGCATTTCAAATATCCACTTAACAAAGTGGTGTCCTTATTGAATTTACTCTTTTTGTTATACCTGATCTGCAGGGACTGTGCTTTCTCAAAGATTTCTTTTGATACGATTGGTTCATGGTGATTTTCCAATATCTTCCATTCACTTCGTGGCACAGAAACTTCTTTTCCTGTGCCGGGATCTGGGATTTTGGTTTTTCCATAGACCATACAGCCAATATAGTTCTTATCATTCAGAATCTTTCGCACCATATCACTTGTCCATTGTAATCCTCTTGAGGACGCTTTCTTACTGTCTGATTTCTGTCTCCTGCTCATAGACTGCAATGGTGTAAGAACGCCTTCTTCGTTAAATAGCCTGCAAATATCCAGCTTTGAATACCGCTGATTCGTTAGTTCAAATACTCTGCAGATAATCTCTGCTTCTTCTTCCACAATCAACAGTTCTTTTTTGTTCTCTGGATTTATCCGGTAACCATAAGGTGCAGAGCCACAGCAATACTCCCCATTACTTCTTTTTGTGCTGACTGCCGATTTCACCTTAACGGACTGATCTTTCACATAAAAATCTGCTATCAGACCTTTAAACTGTACTTCAATGTCCGAACATTTTCCTTTATAATCCTTAGAATCATAATGATCGGAAACAGAGATAAACCTTATTCCCAAAAATGGGAAAATCTGCTCCAGATACGTTCCCATTTCAATATAGTCTCTGGAAAAACGTGAAAAATCTTTTACAACAATACACTGTACCTGCTCATTTCTTGCCAATTCCAAGACCTGTTGTATTCCCGGCCGTTCCATACTGGAACCAGAATAGCCATCATCATAAAACTCCTGAAAAGGCAGTTCAGCCAGCTCCGGAATATGAGAAATATAATCTTTCACCAATTTTCTCTGGTTGATGATACTGTTACTTTCCCCAGCAGAGCCATCCTCCAACGAAAGACGATAATATCCGATCAGCATTTTCTGATCATTCATGTTCTATCGCCCCCTTAAATCGAAAATTGATTTCCAGTCTGCCATCACCATACAGGTACATACTTTCAATCAGTGCTTTCGCAAGCTCCGCATTGATTTTTGTTGTCCCTTCCAGATCCAGAAGATTTCGTAAAAATCTGGTTTCTTCCTTTTGCTGTTTCTGCAATCTTCGGATCATTTGTTCCAGTGTCTCTTTTCTTTCTTCACAGAATATTTTCCAGTTGTTACGCTCCTCACGCATTTCCATATAAGTTTCTCTGGAAAGTTTTTCATCCTTATATTGCATAAATGTCTGAGCAAGTTTTTCGGAGCGTTGTTCCACCTCTGCATCCAGCTTTTTGATTTCATTCTGAATTTCCAGAATCTTAGCCGAAAATATATCATTACTCATTGCCGACATATCTTTTTTCTTAAATCCTGCTAATTGCATTTGTCTGGTCAGTTCTGAGCAAACGATTTTCTGTACCGTATTTTCTGAAATAGATTTATGACTGCATTTTCTTTCATCCCGGTACTGAGCCGCATTGCAAAAGTAAAACACACTGCCTCTTGATCTCCTTGTACACATTTTCCGCTTACAGTCACCACAATAAAATACATTGTAAAAAGCTCTTTCATCATCTTCCCATCCTACTACTGTGCTTCTGGCTTCTTGTGCCACTTTTAACCGGATCTGTACTTTTTCAAACAGTTCTCTGCTGATAATCGGTTCATGAGCATTGGGAGTAACAATCCACTGACTTTCATCCAGCACATCACACCCTTTTTCACCTTTTACAAACCTGGATTCGTATTTTCGCTGTACCAGATCTCCATAATAGTTATGCCTGTTCAGTACTGCACGAACAGAGGAATTTCCCCACTGGTGCAGAGTTTCACCTTCCTGCCAGTACACATGATGATAATGATTATAATCAGAAATCCGGTGTACACTATCCTCAAACAATCCGTCTATAATCTGCTGAATCTCCTTACCGGAAGCATATTCCGCAAATATCCGCTGCACAATCTTTGCAGATTCCGGCTCTTTGACCAGTTTATAGATTCCATTTATCTTCTCACAGCAATATCCATACGGAGCTGTTGCTCCAACATACTCCCCATTTTTCTGTGCTGTTCGCTTTGCTGCCCGTTCCTTTGCGGAAATGTCCTTTGCATAGGCATCATTTACCAGATTCTTGATATTCATGGATAATTCCTGATTTTTCGCATTCGGTGCAAATGAATCATAGTGGTCACATACAGAAATAAAACGCACTTTCATAAAAGGCAATATCTTTTCCAGATAATTTCCTGTTTCTATATAATTCCTGCCAAATCTGGAAAAATCTTTTACAAGAATACAGTTTACTTTTCCTGCTCTGACATCATCCATCATTCGTTCAAATCCGGCTCTCTCAAAATTAGTTCCGGTTTTTCCCAGATCAGAATAAATATCATACACAACCAGTTCATACTCTTTATTTGCTTCCGCATTGTGCCTGTCAACAAACTCTTTGATTAGCGTCACCTGCGTTTCGATAGATTCTGACTTTCTTTCGTCTGTATCTACGGATAATCTGGCATAAATCGCAGCCATACACACTGGAATCTGATAACTTTTCTTTTCTGTCCTTTTCTCATATCTTCTTGCTGTCCTTGCCACTTATCCCACCTCTTTTCTGTACTCATCCTGATGTTCTGTATAAAATCTTTTTATGACTTTCATTTTTTCAATCACATCCTGATAACGAATCCGGATTTTAATCTGCTTGTTCTCATAAATGTAGATTTTATCTACTGTCAGTGCCAGTAAGGTACGATCCAGCTCTTTGATCTCCAGAGATTTCTTCCAGTCTTCTAACTGAACTTTTGCAGAAACACCACCTTCAAACATCTGCTTTACCAGTTTTTTCTGATGTTCTATCATCTGATCCAGTTCTTCACACTTTTTACCGTAACTTTCACGAAACTCATCAAACTCCTCTTTGGTAATCATCCCAGATTTCAAATCATCCGCTAGAGATACTTTTATGCTGTAACATTTGTTGTATTCTTCCTGCAATTTTGCGATCTGTGTATCATAACTGATTACCTGGTCGTAGCTGACTTCCATTTGCTGAAGTTCTTCCATGATCATCTCATAATCTACAAAAAGTGCTGTATACATCTGGATTTCTTTCAAGACAATTTTTTTCAGCACTTCCTCCGGTATGCTGTGTCTGGTGCAGTCTCCGCCTTTGTTCTTCGTCTGACAGATATAAAAAGCCTTTTCTTTTCCTTTATATCGGTTCACTCTGCGTATCATCGGTACTCCACAATCTCCGCAGAAGATAAAGCCTGCAAAAAAACTGGCACTGTCTGATGTCTTTGACGCTCTGCCATCATATTGAAGCAGTTTTTGTACTACATCAAAATCACTCTGTTTGATGATTGCCGGATGTGTGTTTTTTACTCTCACCCATTCAGATTCTGGTTTATCCAGACGTTTCTTCACCTTATAGCTGATTCGTTCCTGCTTTCCCTGAACCATATTGCCGATATACACTTCATTGGTCAGAATCCTTTTAATCTGTACTGCTGACCACTTTGGTGTATCTTTCCCCTGAAATCCGGCATTATAATTTTCACCATTTGCAATCTTGTATTCTTTTGGAGATTGTACATGACGCATATTCAATTTTTCAGCAATCGCACCGAAACTTAATCCTTCAATCTTCCAGACAAATATTTTTCTTACAATATCTGCGGCATAATCATCAATCACAAGGCAGTTCTTATTTTCCGGATCTTTGCAATAACCATATGGTGCAAATGCCCCGATAAACTCTCCTTTTTCCCGTTTGATTTTCTGGTGGCTGCGTACTTTACCGGAGATGTCCCGGCAATAACTTTCATTTACAAAATTTTTAATCGGAACCACAAATGACTTCTCTGAAAAATCTGCTGTTT
>OHAS01003435.1_pt1 | contig 10557 bp, 4 predicted proteins | sample 1577131 | NCBI WGS metagenome assembly OHAS01 (sample SAMEA3541566, study PRJEB24748) | human gut metagenome | biome: human gut; feature: human-associated habitat; material: faeces | place: China | collected 2012
GAAAGGGAATCAGGTTCTGTTCGCAAACATGCAACGAGACATAATTTTGTTCTAACTTCCTGAATTCCAATAACTCGGAAATCATGTTCCGCATCCGGTTTGCATTCTTACTGATCTTAATAATCCGGTTATACAGGGTCGGAGGAAGGGAAGAACTCTGAAAAAGCATTTCTATCTGACTAATAATAAGCGTCAGAGGCGTCCGGAACTCATGGCTGATGTTGGTAAAGAAACGTAGTTTACCTTCATACATTTCTTCCTTATATTTTTCATTTAACTTTTTGGACATGGCGGCTTTTCTTCGTTCGTATTTCCGCCGGATATAATGCCAAAATCCCAATCCTACCCCAATAATCAATAATACATATATTATCTGGGCTGTAATACTCTGATACCAAGGGGGAAGAATGATGATACGGATACTTTTGATTAAATTGTCATTGCTATTTCCTCCATCATTGTATTTTACTTTCAATGTATAATCTCCGGGAGGGATATTTGTAAATTGCGCTTCATTAGAGCGTGTATCCATCCATACATTATTGAAATTTTCAAGTTTATAAGAATATCTGCAGTTCTCGCCATTAATAAAGTCTGTGGCTACAAAAGAGACTGCAAAGAAATTCTGATTATGGTTCAACACGATATTTTGAGAATTACTATCTTTTTTCTCAAACTCATGAATGTTATATTCCTTGTTGAATATTCTTACTTTTGTAAAGTGAATATCAGGCACAAAGTTGTTTTTCTTTTTTTTCTCTTTTTTTATCCAGACTACGCCATTTACTCCTCCAAAAAAGTATCTGTTGTTTATTTTGTCTTGAAAATATGCATTATCACTAAATTCTGTTATATCTAAGCCCGTTCTATGATTAAAGTTCCTGAACGTATTCTTTTGGGAATCAAATAATATAATGCCGGTATTGCTGCTTAACCATAGATGTCCTTCTTTGTCTTCAATAATTCCGTGTATTGTATTATTGGGTAAACCTTCATTCTCATTAAAATTCTTATAGTCATAATTACCATTAGATGAGATTTTCAGTTTGGTTAATCCATAACTTGTACCTAACCATATATCTTCATGTTGGTCTTGATATATGCATAATATATCACTCATGGGGGCTATACCATTTCTATCAAAAGAAATGAAAGAATAATTTTCAGTGCGAGAATTTAATCTGATGACCCCATTACCACGCATTCCAATACAAATAATGGAGTCATTTTCTGGATATATAGAATATATTTGATTGTTTTTCTGTTTATGAGGAACATCAAAATTGAATGCTTGAATCTTTTTAGCTTCAAGGCCTTGTTTCTGTTGTTGAATGTTTATTTTTAATAAAGTATTTCCTGCACCTACCCACAATAGTGAGTCGTTTGTTTCACACATGGAATGTACATGGGAGATATTTTGATTAGTATTGTTAGCTAATGAGTGAATTTTATTGTCTGAAAAAGAGTAGTAATTTAATCCAGGTCCATTTGAACCGATCCATAAAATTGGATATACATTACTTGGTGCAAATGCAAAAACTTCATTATTCGTAAGTCCTTCTTGTGTTGTAAGGTGTATGACATTATCATTTGAATACTCTTTTGAAGTATCATAATGGTTGATCTTTATTATACCATTGTCTTTGGTTCCTAACCATAGAGTATTATATTTATCAGTGTAAACAGCGCGGATCGGCCTTTTCTTGCTGATCGGAAGTTCATTGAGCAATATATTAGTAAATGTATATTCGTCTTTTGTCCAGGCATATACCCCCTGCCCATCTGTACCAATCCAAATAATATCTTGTTGTTTATCTTTCCATAAAGAGAATATACCACAATTAATGTTGAACTTCTCTGCTTGGTAATTTTGTTCAGCCATAAGTCGTATAAGACCATTTGTCTCAAATCCGATAAGAACATCGTTGTCATCAAAAATAATGGCTCCAATTTTACCACTTTCCTGAATCAATTGCTTTAGCTTTCTGATAAAATGTAGTTTTCCTTTTTCTTTGTAAAATATGTTTCCTTCAGAATCCACCATAATTATTTTCTCGTCACTGTAAAAGGCATATTTTATAAGGTGGGGATGTGTAAAGTCCGGATGTCTGACAATTTGAGGATTATTTGTTTTTTTCCCGGATATGGTATACCTTTCCATTATACCTTTATGATTAATCCATATCGTATCTTGAGAATCAACAATAAAACTTGATACATTGTCTAATTCTTTCTCTTTATAGATAGGGAAGTTTATAAATTTATTGTCTAAGTTCGAATATAGAGATAATGTATTTGGTCTATTGAATACATATAAATAGTCTTGATTGTCTTTGGCAATATATGAATTTTCACCAAATTCATTATAATATTCCTCTATTGCATTACTTTTTTGCGATAGTTTGTTTAATCCCCATTTAGTGCTAATCCATAGGTAGTTATCTGTTTCTATGATTTTTCTGATGACATTGCTTGAAAGGCTATTTTGATTATTGATATCTGGCTTATAGACATATATTTTTTGACTATCATACATGTTGAGTCCATCATAAGTACCAATCCATAGGAATCGTTTCTCATCTTGAAATAAGCAAGTTACGGAACTGTTTGATAGACCGTCACGATTACTAATTTGCCTAAGGTTATGTGAACTGATATTTTGTATAGAACAAAATAGTAGCAACAAAGATATTTGAATATAATATTTCATGAGTAGTAGTCTTCTTGGCATTAATAACTTTAACTGGTCAACAAAGATAGTGCTCTGATCGAGTTTTCCCAAATTCTATTTGGTTGAATTTCTATTTTAATAAAATGAGATTTAGTTAAAACTTAAGTTTTATGATTGAGGGGATAACTCCCGTTAAAAGGCAGTTGTATTCGATTTCGCCATAAATGTATTCTCTTTGCGCATTGCGGATATAAGCATGATATTGGCGAGATCTTGTATATATGCGTATCGCTTATGCGCTAATTTTGCATGTAGAAACAACATTAAACGTTTTCAATAGTGTATTAGTTTTTTTTATGGGTATTGAGAAAAGATACTATATTATTAATTTCTAAAAATAACGATGAATATGGAAAAACACTCTTTAATTTTTGGAGGTATTGCTAAAAAAATATCATTAGAATACTTTTTGATAATTTGAGTTTTGGTGAATTATGTATACTGATACTTTAATGGTATTTATCTTTTTAATAAATGCCTTTTAAAAATAGAACCAATTTAAAATATATTAATATGAAAAACATTTTTATGCTAACAAACAAAAGTGAACGAAAAATAGGAGGAAAAAGGTTTTCTGTAATCCTACTATTGTTGTGTTTATCTCTGTTTACTGTTTATGGTCAGGGAAAGAAAAATATTAAAGGATTAGTCACTGATGAGAAGAATGAACCGTTAATAGGAGTCAGTGTAGTGGAAGTTGGTACTTCTAATGGTACAATAACAGATGTAGATGGAAAGTTTGAAATAAATGTTTCATCAAATTCGACTTTAAAGTTTAGCTATATTGGTTACAATGTTCTTGAGAAAAAGATTGGTACGCAAACGGTGATGAATGTTGTTTTAACTGAGGCTGCCTCAGAATTGGATGAAGTTGTAGTTGTAGGCTATGGAACTGTAAAAAAACGTGATTTGACAGGCTCTGTTACTTCTGTTGATTCTGAAAAACTCTTGCAGAGTCCGGCATTATCTGCAGCGGAGGCTATTCAGGGTAAAGTTCCGGGTGTATTGATACAGAACACAAGTTGGACTCCGGGAGCTACTCCGTCTATTCTTATTCGTGGTACACGTTCTATCAAAGCAGGCAATGATCCGTTGTATGTTGTGGATGGTATTCCTATTTCAACAGCTCCTAATTTGTTTGCGCCTGGTGATATAGAATCGATAGAGGTGCTTAAGGATGCCTCAGCTACTGCTATTTATGGATCCAGAGGTGCTAATGGAGTTATCATAATCTCAACGAAGAAAGGTAAGAAAGGGAAAGTGCAGGTTGACTATAATGGCTATTATGGTATTCAGACCATTCAAAACAAGTTGGAATTAATGGATGGGGCAGAATATGCGGAGTATGTGCGTGAAGCTTATAGAGCAGCTGGACAATACGATTCAGCACTGCCTAATATGGAACTGGATAAAACATTACCCTCGTTTACTGGTGATGATTATACTTGGCAATCTATTGCAATGGCTTATGATGAAAACGGTAATTATGATTCCAGCAAAGTACGTTCCGGTGCTTTGTGGTGGAACGAAGTAGAACGTACAGGTATAGTGACTGATCACCAACTTGGCATTAGAGGAGGAGGTGATAAAATGCAGTTTGCTTTTAATACTACATACTTCAAGAATGAAGGTATTTATAAGAATCAAGATTACTCACGCTATACAGTAAAGTTGAGTGTTGATGCAGAAGTAACTAATTGGTTGAAGATAGGCGGACAGTCACACTTCAGTCATTCATTACAGAATAGAGGTTCTAACTTCCAGGATTGTTGGCGTGTGAATCCACTTGGACGATTGTATGATGATGATGGAGCTCCTACATTGATGACTTCAGGAGGTGATTCTCAATGGTGGAATCCTCTTCAATACTTAGAACCTAACGCAGTGGTTAATCCTTTGAAAATTAACCGTTTCTTAGGTAGCTATTATGGGGAAATCAAGCTTCCATTAGATGGACTTAAGTATCGTGCAAATATTGGAATTGATTTTCATTCTCGTCAGGATTATTCCTTCTTATCTTCAAATGCAAGACAGGGCAATCCTAATCAGGCAAAAAATGCTACTCAACAAACTTATGCTTATACCTTTGAAAATCTGTTATTTTACGATAAGCAGTTTGGAAAACACTCTATCGGAGTTACTTTATTGCAATCTATTCAGCGTAATAGAACCGAAAGTTTAAGTGCTACTGTTCAGGATTTACCTTCGGATGATCTGCTTTTTAATGATATTGCATCAGCATTGGATATAACAGGGTATGATAGTAATAACCAAGTATGGAGCCTTGCTTCTTTCATGGGACGCTTGAATTATAACTATAAAAGCAGGTATTATGCTACATTCTCAATGCGTTATGATGGCTCTTCGCGTCTAGCTGATGGACACAAATGGGTTTCTTTCCCTGCTTTTTCGTTAGCATGGAGAGTAAATGAGGAAAACTTTCTTAAGAATTTTGATAAACTTGATAATTTGAAATTGCGTTTTGGATATGGTGTAACTGCCAATACTTCTATTAATCCTTATCAAACAAAAGGATTGTTATCAAAGAAGTACTATAATTATGGAGAAAATATGGTTATTGGTTACACTTCCTCTAGTTTACCGGATAAAACATTGACTTGGGAAACTACCGGGCAATGGAATGTAGGGGTTGATTTCAGTTTTTTCCGTGGACGTTTGAGTGGAACAGTTGATGCTTATCTGCAAAATACACATGATTTGCTGCTTGACCGTCAGTTACCTGCTGTCTCTGGCTATACGAGTGTACTTACTAATGTTGGTAAAACAAGAAATAAAGGTATTGAGGTTAGTTTGTCTACGGTAAATATACAAAATAAAGATTTCACATGGTCTACAGATTTTATGTATTCAACTAATAAGGAAGAAATTGTAGAATTGTATAATGGAAAAGTAGATGATATAGGTAATAGCTGGTTTATAGGTGAAGCGCTTGGAGTATATTATGATTATAAGAAAATAGGCATCTGGCAGGATTCTCCGGAGGATCTTGCTGAAATTGAAAAATATAATAAGAATGGTCACAAATTTGCACCAGGAATGATTAAATTGTTGGATATCGATGGAGATCATAAAATTACCGCAGACAATGATCGTATGATCCTTGGACAAAAACGTCCCAAACATATTTTTAATCTTAGCAATACATTTGTTTATAAAGGCTTTGATCTGAATATTGTTCTTTATGGAACCTTAGGCGGAATGTTGAGAAATGCAGTTCGCGTGAATCATCAGTCCTATCGTAATAATAGTGTGAAATTTGATTATTGGACTCCAAACAATCCGACTAATGCTTATCCTCGCCCTAACAGACTGTATGATAATATAGAGTATGAGTCCTCATTGTATTATGAAAAATCGGATTTTTTACGTGTAAAAACGATAACATTAGGGTATACATTACCTAAGAATCTGGTTAATAAAGCAACTTTATCTAATTGCCGATTATATGTTACTGCCCAGAATCCTCTTGTATTTACAAACTATACAGGAGTCGATCCGGAAGGAGCAGCAACCTATGCTTCACCGAGTGTAAGCAGTTGGATATTTGGTGTGAATGTTTCTTTTTAAACTAATAAAATAAGAATAAAATGAAAACTGTAAAATATAGAAAAAGTATCGGCATAATTCTTACGATAGCTTGCGGGTTTACCTCCCTAACAAATACTGGTTGTGATGATTTTCTCTCTGAGAAAGAAGTTCCCCGTATCACAAGTGATTTTTATAAAACAGAACAAGGCATACTGGCTGCTGTTGATGCTACATATGCTTATATGCGTTTTGGAGTTGGTGGGGAGTTCTCTAATGTTCTTACAGAGTTAGGTACTGACCTGATAACAGGTGCAGAGGGAGCATTAAGTTATCCGTATAACTTATATAGTGCAACTTTGTCACCAACAGAATCGAAATTGTATAGTTTGTGGGAAAATCATTATAAAGCTATCGGAGTGACAAATCTTGTCTTAGACGCACTGCCGGAAGCAAGTATATCGGAGGCTGAGAAAGAGAGCTATGGTGCTGAAATGAATTTCTTTCGTGCATACTTTTATTTCGATTTAGTTCAGCAATTTGGTAAGATCCCTTTGGTCACTGAAGCAATACAAGAACCTCAGACAGACTTTAAACGTTCTTCTGTTGCAGATGTTTATAAGTTAATTGTTAGCGATTTAAGATATGCAGCAGAACATCTCAGGGAATCAGCTACAGGTACGGATCAAAGTAAGGCTACTAAATATGCCGCTGCTCATTTATTATCTAAAGTTTATCTTACACGTGGTAGTGCAATAACTGACCAGCGTGGGCAATTGTCAACTGATATGGATAGTGCTTATTACTATGCTAGAAGAGTGATAGACAGTTCTAAATATACTCTGTTAAATAACTATTCAGATTTGTGGGATGTTAACAATATGGGGAATAGTGAGGTTATCTTTTCTATTCAGTTTACTCTTGATCCGATATATAATGGAGATGGGAACAAATCTCACTTATATTGGGGGTCATGGTATGAAGATCAACCTGGTATGATGCGTGATATAGCTAATGGTCGTCCTTATCGTTTTCATCGTGCTACCAATAAAACGATGTTTGAGTTGTTTGACCGCAAAAATGATTCCCGTTTTTATAAGAGTTTTAAATGGACCTATTATTGTAATAAAGCGACTTCTTCCTTGGCTATAGGAGATACTGCAATCTATTATAGCTTAAATGCTCCCAAAAATAGAACATATAAGTATAAATATTTTCAATGGAATAAGAATGATCCAAGTAAAAATAACAGATATTATCCTATTTTGCTGAAATACGAGGATCCATTAAGAGAAACAGCAAATGAACAAACAGGAGTACGTGAATGAGTACGTATGCGGGAGGGGATGGTCTCACCTTGGTAGGTCTCCGCCAAGATCCCCATGCCTTCCTGCCGGGTAAGGGGGACTATAATTTAGCTGCTGATTTGATTAATATTATTCGTGAACGTGCTTCCTGGAAAGCTGGCGAGAAAAAGGTACCTCAATATTGGCTAGAAGAAGGTGGTGAGATGGAAAATACAGAATCTACTTATGAAAATATAAAAGTGACGGCAGATGACCTGAAGATGAATTTTGTAGATTTTATGTTGGATGAAAGAGGGCGTGAGCTTTTAGGTGAATATACAAGATGGGAGGATCTGGTGCGTTGTGAGAAATTAATTGAGTATGTAAAAAAATGGAATCCTGATGCAATGAAGAATATTCAAGAGTATCACAAATTGCGTCCAATTCCTCAAAAGCATATTGACCGACTGAATCCTCGTGGTTCTGATGAGGAAGAACAGAATCCTGGATATTTCTAATTATAACTAAATAGTTATGCAATGTAAGGAGTTAGTTCATTATTGAACTAACTTCTTATTAAAGAGATTTTTATTTTTGAAAATTAAAAAACTAACATTTAATGCCGTGAACTTGACTAAATTTTTGAAAGGAAGTGCAATTCTTTTATTGTTTTCCTCTTTTGTTATTTCCTGTCATGATAATGATGTGATTGAAAAAGAAGAAGATAATCAGGACCCTGATACGGAAGAATCTATCAATTTGGCTTTAGGAAAGACCGTCGAAACCAGAATTAATAGCATAACTGGCTCAGGCTCTAATACTGAAAAAGCTAATTTAATGACTGATGGTGATTTAACAACATATTGGGAATCTGCGGACTCATATAAACATTCTATTCTAATTGATTTAGTGAGCGTACAAGAAGTATCAAAAATAGTAGTGCATTGGATTGATGAACGTGGATGTAATGCGTATAGCCTCAATTTTGGAAAAGAAAAAGATAAAATAGTAAGTGTTATATCCAGGAATGATGTAGAAGAAAAAGCAGTTAGTACATTTGAGGGTTTTAAGGAAGAAGCTCGCTACGTGGAATTGGTCTTACGTGGGAGATTAGGCTATACTGGCGGGTATAGAATATCCGAGATCGAAATTTACAATGAGGATAATATAGAGTATACCAATACACCTGAGGAACAAAAAGCTCTTGATACAATTACAGAGCGATTGATTGCTAGTTACTTGAGTGATATACCAGATGATAAGAATATTGAAAGCTTCTCAAAGTCAATGCAGGCAGATGGTTCATGGACGGATATTGACTATAATGATCAAATATCTGCTGATGGCTGGAAACCGAATGGTCATCTTAACAGATTAAAAGCTATGGCACTAAACTACAAGCATCCTGAAAGCAAATTTTTCAATGATGCTACATTGTTACAACAAATAGAAAAGGGGTTGTTATGTTTTAAGAAAAAGGCACCTTCCTGTTCGGATAATTGGTGGTATAATGATATCGGTGCCCCTCAAGCTTATATGATACCACTTCTGTTGTTGAAGGGACATATTTCACATGAAAATATGCTTGTGGCAGCAGCATATTTGAAAGATAAGATTGAAAGTTATATAGGAGGTGGTAAGAATTTATCGTGGATTGCTGAAATCGCAATGCACAAAGGGTGTGCTGAGGATAATTATTCAACAGTACAACATGCTTTTAAGGCGATTGCTTCCACATTGTCAATTGTTTCAGAACAAGGGAAAGAGGGGATTAAAATAGATGGCAGTTTCCATCAACATCATGCCCAGATTTATTCGGGAGGATATGGAATGTCGCTGACTGATGACGTTTCAAAATTTATGGAAATGTCTGTTGATACTCAGTTTGCAAATGAATTTACTCTTGAAAAGAAAGAAATATTTCAGAAACTACTTTTAGAGGGACATCTTTTACTTAGTTTCCGAAACTCTATCGATTTTGGAACTAGAGGGCGAAATATATCACGTCCTACGTCTGAGTATACTACAGTTCCTGTGGATGTCTTGGAAAGGGCGGTCGTTGGCGATCCTGCCAATGCCGGGATTTATAGAGCATGGATAAATCATATAAATAGTGGAACCGCTTTTCCTAAAGCAAATGTGAACAAACATTTCTGGAAATCAGATATGATGACACAACATGGTGAGAATTTCTATATGTCCGCAAAAATAATATCAAAGCGTACTTATGGAACAGAATCCTTGAATAATGAAAACATAAAGGGGTATAATCTTCCTTTAGGAGCTACGAATATAATGACAACAGGTAAGGAGTATGATAATATATATCCGGTCTGGGATTGGACTCGTATTCCTGGTACAACTGCTATTGGTAATCAGGATAAGACGTCTTTAGAAGGTTATCAGATTGGTAATAACGAGTTTGGTGGAGGCGTTAGTGATGGTGTAAATGGAATTATTGCTTATAAGGGTAAATACAATGAATTGCAAGCTAATAAAGCATATTTTTTCTTTGATAATATGATGTTCTGTATAGGCAGTGATATTTCCTATGTTCAGAATGATAATGTTTTGACTTCTGTAGAACAGAATTTATTGAATGGTGAGGTTATTTATAATGATGGGCAAGAAAAGCAACTGTCATCAAACAGTAATATGCAATTGAAGCAATTGAAATGGGTATATCATAATAACACAGGGTATATTTTTAGAGGAACAGATAATGTTACTATACAAAATATGTCTCAAGCAGGTTCTTGGAAAGATATCAATGCTACAGGAGAATCGGGGCTTATAGATAAGAATGTTTTTAGTGTCTGGATAAATCACGGACTTAATCCGGAGAATGCCAGTTATCAATATATTGTTGTACCGGATAAGTCTATAAATGCATTTCGGGATTTAGCTGAGCAAATAGATCTTTATATTGCACAAAATGACCGGTGAGAATGAGAACATCGCCCTCGTTCAGAAAAGCCGCGACCAGTTCTCCAA
>OHAS01003437.1_pt1 | contig 10538 bp, 8 predicted proteins | sample 1577131 | NCBI WGS metagenome assembly OHAS01 (sample SAMEA3541566, study PRJEB24748) | human gut metagenome | biome: human gut; feature: human-associated habitat; material: faeces | place: China | collected 2012
TTTTGTTCTGTCAAGAACGATGATCTGTTTTACAGAATCCGGGATAGCGTTGATCAGAGCTTCTGCGGAGAACGGTCTGTACAGACGAACTTTTACAAGACCTACTTTCTCGCCTTTTGCCATCAGATAATCGATTGTCTCATCGATTGTCTCACAGACAGAACCCATAGCGATGATAACTTTCTCAGCATCCTCTGCACCATAGTAGTTGAATAATTTATAGTTTGTACCAAGTTTCTCATTAACTTTGTCCATGTATTCCTGAACAATTGCAGGCATATCATCATAAGTCTGGTTACATGCCTCTCTTGCCTGGAAGAAGATATCCGGATTCTGTGCGGAACCCATCTGACATGGATGATTTGGATTTAATGCGCTCTGACGATAAGCGTTGATTGCATCAAGATCTACCATATCTTTCAGATCTTCATAATCCCATGTCTCGATCTTCTGGATCTCGTGAGATGTACGGAATCCATCGAAGAAGTTGATGAACGGAACTTTACCTTTGATTGCTGCCAGATGAGCAACTGGTGTCAGGTCCATAACTTCCTGTACAGATGATTCGCAGAGCATTGCACATCCGGTCTGACGACAGGCCATAACGTCGGAATGGTCTCCGAAAATGGAAAGTGCATGAGAAGCAAGTGCACGAGCGGATACATTGATAACGCCCGGAAGCTGCTCACCAGCGATTTTGTAAAGGTTCGGGATCATCAGAAGAAGACCCTGGGATGCAGTATAAGTAGTTGTCAGGGCACCTGCTGCCAGAGATCCGTGTACTGCACCTGCAGCACCTGCCTCAGACTGCATCTCTGTAACCTGTACTTCCTGTCCAAAGATGTTCTTTCTTCCCTGAGTTGCCCACTCATCTGTTGCTTCCGCCATAACAGATGAAGGAGTGATCGGGTAGATAGCAGCTACATCTGAATATGCATAAGAAGCATGAGCGGCTGCATGGTTACCATCCATGGTTTTCATCTTTCTTGCCATAGTTTGTTTTCCTCCTTAAAGGTATGATGAAAATTTTTATTTATTTCAGACCACTGAAACGGTCTAAAAGTCCACTGGTTATTATAGCATACACTATTGCAATTGTCCAATCGGGATTACGCATTTTCTGTATCTATTTACATACAAAAAAGTTAGCCATTTATAAGTTTTTTCAGGGATTTTCGCTTCAGCATCCTGCACAGTTCTTCCTGAATTTCCGCGAGTTCGCAGTGAACAGAACAGGTCTGTCCGTCTGCGCTGTTCCTGGCACAGTCATAGCCAGGTTCCAGGCAGTCAATGATGAACATTCCCGGATCGATCGTTGTATAAACATCATAAAGTGTTATCTGATCAAGATCACAGTTCAGAGAATATCCCCCATGAACACCACGATACCCTCTGACCATTCCTGATTTCTGCAGTTTTTTCAGGATTTTGTATGCAAAAGGTGCTGTGATCAGTTCTTTTTCACAGATTTCATTTACGCTGACTCTCTTTTCCTCTGCCATTGCGCGGAGCACCCGCACAGCATAATCGCATTCTCTGGTTATCAACATACTCCGTTTCCTCTTTCTGTTACCCGTAACTCTCCAGCAAACTTTCTTAAATTATAGCAATTCCTCTGTGTAAATTCAATGTTTTTATGATTTAAGGCTTGCAAAATCTCCACTTTACTGTAAAATGGGAATGAATGGCCAAAAACAGGCCAGTTACTGTTCAATGATCGAAAACTTAATTCGAAACCATAATGAAGAAAAGAGGTACCTTATGATTTCAGCAAATAATATCACTTTACGTGTTGGCAAAAAAGCCCTCTTTGAGGATGTCAACATCAAATTTACCGAAGGCAACTGCTACGGTCTGATCGGAGCAAACGGTGCCGGTAAATCTACTTTCCTTAAAATCCTTTCCGGGCAGCTCGAACCGACCAATGGAGATATTGTGATCACTCCTGGCCAGCGACTCTCCTTCCTGCAGCAGGACCACTTCAAATATGATTCCTTCAACGTACTGGATACCGTTATCATGGGAAATGCCAGACTTTATGAAATCATGAAGGAAAAAGAGGCGATCTATGCAAAGGAAGATTTTACAGATGAAGACGGTATCCGTGCCAGCGAACTTGAAGGTGAATTCGCAGAGATGAACGGATGGGAGGCAGAGTCTGATGCTGCTACTCTTCTGAACGGACTTGGCATCGAATCCGAGCTCCACTATACACAGATGGCTGACCTGACCGGCAGCCAGAAAGTCAAAGTTCTTCTTGCACAGGCTCTGTTCGGCAATCCGGACATTCTTCTTCTCGATGAGCCTACCAACCATCTGGATCTTCCGGCAATCGAATGGCTCGAAGAATTTCTGATCAACTTTGACAATACTGTCATCGTTGTATCCCATGACCGTTATTTTCTTAATAAGGTCTGCACACATACTGCCGATATTGACTATGGCAAGATCCAGCTGTATGCCGGAAACTATGATTTCTGGTTTGAATCCAGCCAGCTTCTTATCAAACAGATGAAAGAAGCCAACAAAAAGAAAGAGGAAAAAATCAAAGAGCTGCAGGAATTTATTTCCCGATTCAGCGCCAATGCATCTAAATCCAAGCAGGCAACCTCCCGTAAGCGTGCCCTTGAAAAAATCCAGCTGGATGATATGCGTCCTTCCAGTCGTAAGTATCCATACATCGACTTCCGTCCAAACCGCGAGATCGGCAATGAAGTGCTTATGGTCGAAAACCTCTCCAAGACTATTGATGGCGTAAAAGTTCTGGACAATATCAGCTTTACTCTCGGTCATGACGATAAAGTTGCATTTGTTGGTGCCAATGAACAGGCCATTACTACTTTTTTCCGTATCCTTGTCGGTGAACTGGAGCCAGACGAAGGAAGTTACAAATGGGGTGTCACCACTTCTCAGGCATATTTTCCAAAAGACAATACACAGGAATTTGACAATGATCTCACGATCACAGACTGGCTGACACAGTATTCTGAAATCAAAGATGCTACTTATGTCCGCGGTTTCCTTGGCAGAATGCTCTTTCCTGGTGAAGACGGCGTAAAAAAAGTACGTGTTCTTTCCGGTGGCGAAAAAGTCCGCTGCCTGTTGTCCAAAATGATGATTTCCGGTGCTAATATCCTGATTCTTGATGAACCTACCAACCATCTGGACATGGAATCTATTACTGCATTGAACAATGGACTGATCAAATTCCCGGGAGTTATCCTTTTTACTTCCCATGACCATCAGTTCGTGCAGACAACCGCCAACCGTATCATGGAAATCCTTCCTGACGGTAAGCTGATTGACAAGATTACCACCTATGACGAATATCTGGCAAGCGACGAAATGGCGAAGAAACGTCACGTCTTCCAGGTTAACGAAGAAGATGCTGCCGATAACTAGAATTTCATACTGCAATTTTGCTACATGACAAAAGCTCCCGTTTTTAATGATCGGGAGCTTTTGCAGCTTACTGTTTACAGTATTTTTTATTTCATTGTGATATCCGCCAATTTTCCATTTGTCACTTTCAAAAGTGCAGCAAGCGGAACTTTCAGCGTCAGTCCGACGCGTCCTCCACTTACATATATTTCTTCAAACCCACCCGCGGATGCATCAAACACGACCGGATATGGTTTTTTCATTCCAAGCGGACTGCATCCGCCTCTTACATAGCCTGTAATTTTCAGAATATCTTTAACATGGATCATATCCACAGCCTTCTCTCCAACTGCTTTCGCAGCCGCCTTACGATCCACTTCTTTTTCGATCGGTACTACAAATACATAGTATCCGCCGCTTTTCCCTTCCATAACCAGTGTTTTAAAAGACTGTTCATATGGTGCCCCAATCAGATCTGCACTGTGAAGTCCATCAATAAACTCATCACATTCATATGGAAATGCTTCATATTTCACTTTCTGACGATCCAGCATTCTCATCGCATTTGTCTTAGCTTCTTTTGCCATGTTGTCCTTCTTTCCTGCCTTCTACCCGGCATCTTTACTGTTACTTTCTTTTTTTATGTGTATCATCACGTCTGGATATCTTTTTCCAGAGTTCTTCTCCCTCCCGGTCGTCTTCGTCCATCATTTCTCTCAGCACTTCCTCATCCAGTTCATCCTCATCAATTACAACCGGTTCTTCATAGTCATCATTCATTGGATGATAGGAATCTTCTGTATCAAAAGATCCCAGCGGAAGATCAATTTCTTTCTGTCTGCTCTTTCTCGGTCGGTACGGAATTGTTTTTTCTGATTCAGGTGCCACCGCATCCTTTTTATGTTTTCTTCCTTTATTTTTTTCAAGTCTGAAATCTACCTGCTGCGCACTCCGAGATGCTTTATGAGAACTGTTCTGCGCTCTTCCCGGCGTATGCTTCACATTTTGTCTCTGTGTCGATGTTCTTCTGACTTCTTTCTGCGCCTTTCTTTCTGATTTCTGCGGCATATAATCCCGGAAATCCACATAATCGGAACTGTCCTGTCCATCGTTATACGCATCCTCTTCGTACTCTTCTTCCTCGTCATCATCTTTGCGCCTGTTTGTCGCAAACTGAATCAGCATTCCAAGAAGTGCAAATCCTGCACTCAGTCCCAGACCATACGGAATATCCGCCAGTCCGCCTAATTTTGCAGCAGAAAAACCTGCCATCGCACCTCCCAGAAGGCTTGTCCCAATGATCAGAACTTCCCTCGCCTGCTTCATAGCCAACACACCAAGGCCCACTCCCAGAAGGAGACAGAAAAAGAATACCAACGAAGTAGTTGGATGAAAAACATAAATACCAAGTCCAATTCCAATGCCTGCTCCCAGAATAAAAATTCCAATCTTATAGCTCACAAATGCGATCACGGCCAGTAGTACACCCGCTCCAACCATAAAAACCGCATACATATATTTCTCTGTCACACCACCGGTATACGCTGCACCAAATCCAATTCCAGCTCCAATGACAAAACCACAGAGCATCATCCAGAAACGCAGAAGCCGATATCCCAGAATACAGTTAATCACTCCAAAAATCAGCAGTACTGTAAAACCGATCATCGAAAAACTGGATATAGACGGTACTGTCCGCGTATTCTCAATCATATTCATAATCTGCTGCAAAATATCATTCATAAAAATATCTCCTCTAAAACATAAAATATATCGTTTTCAGATTATCCAGAATACCATAATGATACTCTACTGTACTGAGCCCATACATTTTCAGATAATATTCAGCAACTTTCTGAACATATCCTTCCTGTATCCACTGCTGACATGCTTCGTCAAAAGCTTCCTGCGAAGTAAATTTGAAACGTACTACCGCAGCTCCGTTCTCAAGACGCATACAGCAGAAATCATAAATCTGCTGTTCATCATATGTATCAAAACATGCCTGATTCAGCACATAAAAATTAAGATCCGTCGCAGTACACTCCGGAACCGGAAATTCATCGGATGCTGTATATAATTGCTCATATTCCTGTGGAAAAGGACACAGATAATCATAAATTGTTGTCTTATGTTCTTCCAGAGAAACCGCACCGCCTTCCAGAAATGCCGGCTGATCCCCGTTTGTAGCATCTACATAATATTGCTCACCGTTAATTTCTACGATATTCCAGGCATGTCCTTCATCACCGTCCCTCGCATTTCCCTCTACATAAATACACGGAACTCCAAGCTGTTCCAAAAGATACTGTACCGCCCTCGCATATCCGGCACATACAGCTTTCTTTTTCCAGAAAATGCCTGCAATATTCTGGTCATCCTCCGATGCTTCATACTCTGCATGATCTATCAGATACGTATAAACTGTTTTGACCTTATCATAAGCAGACATATCCTGTGTAATCTGCTCTTTCACTTCTTCCAGCGCATGTTCCATGAATGCCATAATTTCCTGAATTTCCTGATCTGTATACGTATATCCAGGTGAAAATCTGCAATAATCAGTTCCTTTATACGCAGTCGTATATACTTCCTCACGATTGTGCACCCAGAAAAGTTCCGGATGATCCTTCAGCAATGCATGGTAAACTTTGCTGATCAGCTGTTCATTCGAAGATGTCAGATAAAACTCATCTTGTCTCTCCTGTATTCCACTCAGCATTTCACGATATATTTTCTTCTCATCTTCTGTCAGCAATCCAAAATAATATTCCCTGTAATTGCCATCGGTCTGCAGAATCTCCTGTTTTCTTAATGACCTGACTTCAGCAGGTTCCTGAGAAAGAAGATCACTCTGCCAGATGACACCCATAAACAGGACAATCAAAACGCAGAAAACTCTGCGTCCAAATCTTCTTTTTTTCTTCATCTGTCACTCCCTTATCTCCTGTACAGTCTTATATTATCAGACTTCTGCCATCAATAAAAGAGCTTGCTGTAAAAAACCGAACGACTCTTTCGAATCGTCCGGCCTTGTTTATCATCAATCTTCAAAAGTAACCTGAATATCACTGTTATCCGGTTTTTGCGGAAGAATTTCCGCAGAACTTCCGGAAACCGAAACATTCTGATTCAGGATTTCATCCAGCGTATCTGTCACTTCCACACTACCCGTCGCATAATTGGAAGTCGTCTGATTTTCGGATTCATCACTCATATCCTCAAATGTTATCTCAACATCCTCAGCCGCATCAGCAGGTGCTGTAATTGTTTCCGCTGTATCATGTGTTGCTGTATCCTTCACATTCAATCCATCACTGAGAGAGTTTGTTGTTTCTGCCACAAGTGTTGCTGACGTTGTTATATTATCCGTTATCAGATCTGTTTCTGCATTGTCTGCACTTGCACCCTGGTTTTCCATCTCTGCAACTTCCGTCTGTGTAGGATAGAAGGAAGGTTGACGGATATAACGGAAACTTGCACCATAAGCTTCTCCAACTGTTACTCCATTCTTACTAGAAGAACAGTGTACTGCGATCCAGTCGCCTGCCTCTGTCTTGCCACAGATAATACCTACATGGTTATTACTGCCCGCTTCCGGTCCATTCTGGAATACAAGGTCACCCGGCTGCGCATCCTGTTCACTGACAACATTGGCATTCTCCCACTGTTCAGAAGTACCGTCTCCCACACTGCTCTGCATACCCTGATTCAGATATCCATTGATCACTGACCATGTAACAAATCCACTGCAGTCAAGACCATATGCACGGACAGTTCCACTGCTGGCGCTGCCTGCTGCAGATACTTTTGCGGCAGAACCCCAACTGGAGTCTTTACCGATCTGCGTTGATTTGCCGCCCCAGAAATATCCAACTTCACCTACCAGTGAATATGCTGCAGTAATGACATTTACACGTTCTTCAGAAACATCATCCCCGACACTCTGACGTACAAATCCTTTCGCATCTGTAACGATCGCACAGAGCAGCTTGCAATCTGTTTCTACATATTTCTTAAGTACTGTCCTGTTTTCCTGTGAAATATTATTCTGTTTAATATAATGGTTAATGTGATAGTTTCCATAAGAAACATGTGTAATGCTTTCTTTATCACGGACAACCGGATTCATCTCAGCAAAGATCTTTGCCAGTTCATCCTTCGCTGATGAATCAAGAGTGAACTCCGTGTTTCCTTCCTGGCTCTGCTCATAAACATAGATTGCCAGGATATCCTGCCAGTTACGCACGAGCAGAGAATCTGCTGAAGTCGTCAGGCCGTCAGCTCTGCTGTCGCTAACGTCTGTCAGTTTGTTTTTTTCTTTATATTCTTTTTCAATTTCATCCATCACAGAAGAAAAATCATCAGAAAAAGAAAGCTGATAATTATTTTTCAAACTGTCCAGATAAAATTCTTTGCCTGCATGAAGGTTCGACACATAATAAACCGGTGTTCCTGGCTTGCCTGTAACATTTCCACTTCCATCAGAAATATCTGTTGCATTCCCCGCATCCTTCTGATTCTTCTGCAATTCTGCAATCTTGCTTTCAAAACCAACAAGAAGATCGTAATTTGTAACAAACTTCTTCTGGTCTTCCGGCAGGCTGTCATATTCTGCTCTGAGTTCTTTTACCCTTGCCGCATGATTTACTGTAAGTGTCTCCTTCGCAAGTGCATTGATCTTTGCTACCAGATTCTTTGCAGCTTCAGATTCTGTTACATTTGTCGGTGCCGGACTCGGTGTTGCAGTTAGATCCGATGGTGTCACAGTCGGCTCCGGTGTTGCAGTTGGATTCGATGGCGTCACAGTCGGTTCCGGTGTTGCAGTTGGATCCGATGGCGTCACAGTCGGCTCCGGTGTCGGCGTATCTGGTTCCGGTGTTGGTGTATCTGGTTCTGGCGTCGGCGTATCTGGCTCCGGTGCCGGTGTGTCCGGTTCTGGTGCCGGTGTGTTCGGTTCCGGTGCCGGTGTGTCCGGTGTATCACTTCCATCAGAGATTACCTCACCACTTCCATCGCCCAAATCGCTTGCAGTTTCTATATGCTCATCCGCAGCCATGACTGACATCGGACTGGTTAAAACCATTGTAGATAAAATTGTTACACATAAACTTCTGGTCAGATATTTGTTCTTCATTCTGGTAAAATTGCTCCCTTCTGTCAAGAACATATCTTTATTCCCCTTATAAAGGTATGTTTCTCACTGCTAACTCACTTACACAATAACTGTGGTTAGTTTAGCATAAACTTCCATAAAAATCAACCGCCGGGATAAATACCCCGACGGTTTCTGGATAAAATTCACATTCTTTTCATATTTACATAACTGCATAAGCATAATCTGCTATGCCATTCTTCCTGCATAACTGAAACAGTCCCTGAAATACCTGATAGCACACAGTGAGGATATAATGAATATCATCATCTATATTTCTCTTACAGTTCAGATATCTCCTGTGATGTTCCTTAATGTACTGTAGAAGCTGATTCAGCGTCTCAAAATGGATTTTCTTCTCCGTATACACATCAGCCTTACCTTCCAGAACAAATGCTTTCAGCTCGTTCTTCAGATGCTTTTCATAGGTGTTGTGCTGATAAAATGTACCATCAAACGTCTTATTATGTGGAAAAGTAAAATAATCTGCTATATAATGCATGACCTCTCCGGATCTCCGCCAGAATACCCTGTCATTATACCCGGCCCCTGACTGAACCAGTCGTCGTATCTTACCCTGAACCTCATCAAAAGTACCGAAATACTCATGTCTCTTGGTTACAAATGAAGGCTGGATGTCCGGCAGGATATTGCCAAGACAAAATGCTTTTCTATGTGACTGTAAACTTTCATTAGCCGGCATCTGATCTGCCAGATACCTTGCCAATAATATGTGTGATTTCTTACGCACAATAAACACTTCTTTCTCTAATAAAAAACAGTTTACCGTAACCATATCTACTATAGCAGATTTACTTTTTTAATTCAAATAAAGTTTTTATAAAATCCTGACACTTTTTGGTACAAAATCATCTTTTCAAGACACCAAGCGCCATACTGTGCTGCGCAGCATGTCTTTTTTCAACCAGTGTTCTTGGATATCCAACTACTCCATTGTTATCATACGGATCATTAAAATAATACTTTTCTTCATCATATCCCACCAGCAGCATACAATGTTCGTTTGAGGTCCAGCAAAATCGTTCTCCTGTATCCAGAAGTTTCCACTCCGGTCCCGGAATTTCCTTACGCATGTTGATACATGCCCAGAATACCACCGGCATATCCTGATCGATATACTTTTTCAGAAGTGTCTCTGTCGATGTTCCCGTCTCATCCGGAAATTCATAATGATCCCCTGCGGCTTTTACAAGCGCTTTCTGAAGTCCTCTCGCATAAATCCCATAAGATTCTTCATCATAAGGACTTCCACAGAAATATTCATTCGGATCCGGTCCATAAAGCTTTCCATCTCTCATTTCCATATCTCTGCATTCCAGACAGTTCTTTATAAATTCATCAACAGTGATCTCATATCCCAGATACTTAAGGAGCATCACCGCCGACACACTCTCACAGCCGGTCGGATATTTTACACTCTGATCAATATACGGTACCTCAATTTTATGCACGTTTTTTCACTCCGTCTTTCTCATCTGAAGTCACTGCTTTTATCACAAACAGTACCACAAGAAGCAATATAGCACTGATACCGAGAACCAGCCACCAGATATGTACGAAACCTGCGATCACATAACCGATTGCAGAAACAACTGCAACAACTACCGCATACTGCATCTGTGTGGTAACATGGTTAATATGGTTACTCTGTGCTCCTGCCGAAGACATAACCGTTGTATCCGAAATCGGTGATACATGATCACCACATACTGCTCCGGAAAGCACAGATGCCACTGCAATGATCATCATCTGCATATTATCCGTACCCGGGAACATTGCGATTGCGATCGGTACAAGAATTGCAAATGTTCCCCAGCTTGTTCCTGTAGAGAAAGAAAGGAAAATTGCTACAAGGAACAGAATTGCCGGAAGCAGAACACTCGCAGAAGCATTGGATCCTACCAGCTTCTCTACGAAAGAAGCAATTTCAAGAGCATCTCCCATTCCCTTAAGAGACCATGCAAAAATAAGGATTCCAATC